>Ga0265294_10000764_pt1 | contig 43395 bp, 40 predicted proteins | sample MunlanPumphouse3_FD_192504 | JGI IMG/M metagenome (GOLD analysis project Ga0265294, IMG submission 192504) | Groundwater microbial communities from a municipal landfill in Southern Ontario, Canada - Pumphouse #3 | ecosystem: Environmental > Aquatic > Deep subsurface > Groundwater | place... | reverse complement strand
CATATACAAAACATTTTTACCGGCTAAAACAGGCCGCCATCATATACCATAGCCGTGCTTATGCCTATGAATACTGTATTGATGACTGACTAATGAAAAAATTGAGGACATTAAAGACAGACACTAACTAATACCACTAGTTGCAGTTTCAGAGTAATTAACCCCAATTGCAACTCCACAATGGTAAAGTAAATCAGCAGCTGATGCGGGTTGCGTACTAATTATATCCCAGTCATAATTCTGATCATAATGGGTATTTCGGTCTGATAGTGCCACTCTTTTCGGTTGAAACCGTGCCACTATAATTTATGATTTTTTCACCTATTTGAAAGATCATTGGCAAAGTTAATAATTTTATTTGTTTGTACTTATTTCCCTTTTTCTAAGTGATTCACCTTTAAGTATTATTCTGTGTGATGAGTATACTATCCTGTCTAAAACTGCATCTGCTATTGTTTGTTCTCCAATCAGATCATACCAGGCTGATACTGGTATTTGTGAAGATAATATAGTCGATGCTCGATTATGTCTTTCGTCTATGATGTCCAACAGTATCTCTCTGGCTTGATTATCAAAGGCATGCAATCCAAAATCATCTAATATAAGGATGTCTGTTTTTATTAGTTTTGACAGTTCTTTCAGGTAAGTACCGTCTATTTTACTGAGTTTGAGTCTGCTGATAAGCTTGGCGGTATTTGCATATAATGTTTTGTATTCCATTAAACAAGCTTGATATCCCAAAGCCTGAGCAAGATAACTTTTGCCTGTACCGGATGCTCCCGTTATTATGATGTTCTCTTTTCGTTTAATAAAGTCCAAAGTGGCCAAACGTGTAAATAGGTTTTTATCCAAGTTACGCTGTTGATTATATTCCACATCTGCTATACTGGCTTGTTCCCTAAAACCAGCCTGTTTAATAAGGCGTTCTATTTTATTATTTAATCGCTCTTCCCACTGATGATCTGTGAGTAATGCCAAGTATTCATCAGCCGTCTGATTCTCTATCCGGTTGTCTTTGATATGCTGATAATGTAATGAAGCCATTGCTCCCAGCCTCATTTGTCTTAACCTTTCGATTGTTTGATTATTGTTCATGATTATAGATTTATGATTAACAAATTAGTTTAACTGTAGGATGATGCTCCTCTTATATTGTGATGTAGTGGTATATGTGATAGTGCATTATCGGATTCATCATAAATGATTAATGCTTTATCCATGTTATTCTTCAGGATGTTTTTGATACGCATATATGATGGCATCCCTGCATTTAAAGCCATTTTGCAAGCCCTGTTTAATCTATCTGAACCGTAAGCTTTATGAAGCTGCAAAAGACCGATTACACGCTTGTATCCTATCTCCGGATAATCTACAGATGTAAGTATATGTTCTACACAACTGACAACATGTTCACCAAGTGCTGCTGCTTTATTTTTAAAGTAATCAGGGTTCCAACTCAAGTATGCCTGGTGTGTGCTGCTCAGATGATCAGCGTTTGTATTATAGCTGCCCGTAGCATGATTCCTTTGATGTATAGCTATGCGCTGATGATCGTAGTAAACCTCTATGTGCTTTTGCGTATAATGTATTTGTGTATGCTTGCCTATATAGCGGTATGGTACACTATAGTAGTTTTTATCAGGTGAAAAATAGACATATCCCATTTTTTGAACCTTTGCCCTGCAATAGCCTTTTATCTCGTACTGCTCGCAGGGTAATGGCTTGAGATAACCTCGTTCTATTGTTTGAAACAACTCCAGTCTGCTGGCTTCTTTACGCGTAAAGAGTAGTTTGTTATATTCTGTAAGCAGTCGCCTAATTTCCCTGTTGAGTTCTTCTATGGAGAAGAAGGTCATCTCACGCAAAGGATAGTATATTCTTTGATAAGTAAGGTGTACAGCATTCTCTACCAAAGCTTTATCCTGTGGTGCATATACTCGTGTAGGATTAATAACACAGGAGTAATGACTGGCAAAGTCCTTGAAACTGCGATTAATCACAGGCTCATGTTTGCTGGCTCTTGTAACGGCAGACTTTAGATTGTCTGAGACGATTGCCTTAGGAACACCGCCATAAAAGTGTAATGCGTTTTTGCAGCAATTTATAAAGTCGTTACGCCCCTGTGTGGCGCAGGCTTCAACATAAGTATATTGGCTGCAGGGTAGTATTGATACGAAGACTTCAACTGATTTAATCTCGCCTGTAGACTTATCTACTATTTTAAGCTTCTTGCCGGCAAAGTCAACAAACATCTCATGACCTGCAATGTGTTCAAGCTTTAAAGAACCCTGTGCTTTACTGTATTTACGATGGAAATGTTCCAGAAACTGAGTGTAGCTGTATGGGGTACTCACATTATTTACATAGTCATTGTAGTGATACTGAAACGTAAAACCGGGATGACTGCGAGCTGCATTGATGCGCTCAAGATAACGCATTAAATCATCATGACGTGAAGTGTCAATAGTGGTTTTACTAGTGAAAAGTTCGCTTAAACGAATCTCATCAAAACTTAATAGCTGACTAATGCTATAGCCACTTGAGTTAAACTGATGCACATAGTTATTAACAGTATTACGAGATATACCTAGTGTAGCACCAATCTTGCGATTGCTATAACCGTCTTTAATTAAAACTAAAATTTGTTTGATATCCATTGGATCAAGTTTATTTGCCATATCGCATCCCTTTTTTTAGGAGCAAGATAACTTGATCTTTTCAAAGTGGCACAAATCAAACCGTAAAAAGTGGCACGGTTTGAACCGAAATCACTGGCACACATACACCGAAATCACTGGCACAAATCAAACCGGAATATCCACATAAAAATTAACCGTCAAAGGAGATTGGAAATAAGTATTTGGAAAATATGTTTTTGTTCCATCTGGAAACACCTTGCAATTCCAATAATTAAGTATTTGTCCCAACGCTACAGCCGTACATCCAACAAGACACCTTCTGCCAGTATTTGGATCCAAAGGACAACTACTATTATATGGACTCCTTTGGCCCCAAGTAGTTTTTATCAAATTATCACCTAAAGTATAACTTCTATTCGGCACATAGTTTTTGTCGGAATATTTCCTCCAAGTAACTGTATTTTCCTCATCTACGTTTAATTTATTCTCGATGATGTACTACAACTCATTTTTGTATTCATTAAGCAAGTATATAAGTGCAGGAGGGGCTTTGGCAAAATCAAAATTGCTTTTTAATCCGTAACCGATTACCGGTCTTACATTATCGTCGGCGGTAACAACAATATAACCATTTGGGCTAAAATTAAAAATACGATATAATACTAAGTCCCCATTTCTTATAGGAATAATTTCTTTGATTTCAAGCAAGCTTTTCGCAAGCCCTGTTTTCTCAGAAAAAACATTGACAGCAAGCTGGCTAGCCGTTTCTAGTGAAACATTTTTAGCATTCATATTAATCGAAAAGAGAAATGTAATTAAAAGAAGAAAGGGGATACTAACTTTTTTATAGGATGTGTTGATTATTGTTTTCATTTTAACTTATTGATAAAAAATTAATCTATTTTAATTGTGTAAAAACCGATTTAAAGGTTCCATCTTCAATCATTTCGTAAATTTCACCTACAGTGAATATTCTTTCAGGTTTGCCGATGCCATAATAAACATAATATTCAGTAAATGGATCGCTATCAATTATTCGGGGCGCTATTGAACTACCGGACCAGCTGTTAACACCATTTGAAGTATTCCAGTCAATATATTCCTGATAAGTGATATCTGTAAAAACATGATTTATACTTGATTCTTTATCAACAATATACCCATTTCTTAACCGCCATCGAGTCTTTACCTTGATTTTTCCATTTTCATCAACTATTATTCTTGGATCATTCAAAGTCAAACAAGGTATAGCATTCACTCTACCATCCTCCAAAACTTGAACACGGATATTTTCGAAATAATCATTTTTGGTTTTATAAATAGCTATTGAGGGTATTGAAGAAATTTCAATATTTTCATCCGCAAATTCAATTTTGTCTTTTTGGCAGCTTGTCCCAATAAATAAGCAGAACATTACTACCGTTATTAATTTAAAAAATTCTGTATTCATAACATTTTGTTTTAAAAAATAATTTAATATGCTAAATCATAAATAATATTCATACGAAATACCTTGTATATATGCGATGTTATAAGGTACCTCATTGTTTCATCAATTTCTGCACCCGCCAGCGCTCGCCGTCCCAGAGACGTAGCAAATACATGCCTTGTGACAAATGTGCGACATCCATGGTGTGAACATGGCTCGTAGGCTTTGCGCTGTACAGCAGCTTGCCATTGGTGCTATAAAGCTCAATCATTGTGTTTTCAAGGACTGCATTTTCGGCAAATTGTATTTGGGTTTCGGTATTGGCGGGATTTGGAAAAACAGAAATCACAGAAGCAGATTCCACAGCAGGGTATTCGTCTAAAGAAACAGTGCCATCCGGTTTTAGTTTTATCGCCAATAAGTTCATTATAGGCGCCTGACCAGGATAAGTTTTAAACCCAGATAAGATTACCCCTCCATCAGAAGTAGCCGTTACACTATTCACTTGATAATATGCATCACCGCCAATATATTTCTCCCAAATAATATTTAACTCATTATCTAATTTATTAACTCTGATCCAAGAAGCTTCATTTTGATATGGCCATTGGGTAGGAATTATATTCTTAATGCCGGCTGTATAAATAATATGAGGCTCATAAGAACTTATTGCACGGTAAGGTGCCGGAAAGTCTCTAACAATCCCATCTCCGAAAGTAATATAGCCAAGTGTAGAAATAGATTCGTCTGCAAGCACGAATACGGATTTATTAACGTCTTCAGTATAATTTGCAAAGATCCACTCCAAGGTATTATAATATTGGTGATTATCAAATCCGGACATGATAGTACAAGGAGAAAAACTTTTTCCGGCAAATGCAATTAAACCATCATCTACAATTGCCATATTCGTATTTCCCACACCTCTAATATTTGGTATCTTATCAGTTTTTAAGTATTGTAAGTCTTCATCAAATTGAAGAAAAAACTCTTGTCCTTGATTTATATAACCTTCCATCGGACCAGTCACGGAAATACCATATTTAATCGGATTCTCAAAAAACTGAATAACATCATTAACAAAATGATTTCCTTCAATTATATGGGTAGTAGAGTTTAATAAATTTCCAAACATATCAATCTTGATAATTATAATATCCAAAGAGCCATAAGAGCCATAGGAGCCGGCCCATATTAAGTTATTATTATCATCCAAAGTTGTATAAAAAATTTCAAGATGATGTTGTATTTGGGTATAAATTTGTTCATTGATATGCAGTTCATCATCTAAGTGTATTTGTAGGGCATAGCAGTCGTTCAAGTTCTCAGAGAATTGTGCCAGGCCGGTTAAAACTATATGGTTGTCATCAAACCGATGTATTCCGGATAAACTTATAATAGTATCAGGACTTCCAAAATGATATTGCGATATCACTTCACCATTAGCAGATAATCTAACAAGCATATCGTACCCATATGCAGGGGGGACAATTACTAAAACCAGAAACTCATTATTGCTTGTCTCTACTATATCCTTCCCTTGCATAGGTGATGATTTTTCGTACTCGAAATAAAAACTGCTTTGTGCCTTTATGAACGAGATGAGCAAGACATTCAAAAAAATCAATAAATATATTTTTAGCGAATTATAAATCATTTTGTTTATGATAACTACCGTTAATTAAGTTATAATAATTGTTCTTTTGCTGCAAAGTTCATTGTAACTAAAATCCGTAGGGTTGTTCAGTTATGTGTGGAATTCCATAATAGATTTTTAGTGTGTGACGAGGAAAACTTTGATAATTATACATGAGTATATCAGCAATAACATGATAACCTATAAAGAATAATCCTTGTGGTTTCATTATAATACCAAATTCAAGGATATTATTGAAATAATAATTTAAATCAATAGGAGACAAACAAGGTGGCTGATAATTTGGATCGAAATAATCAATCGGTATATGACTTAAAAATAATTTAAAGCCTGACGGACTCAACTCATCTGGATAGTCACCGGCATAAACTTCAGCAATGTACTCATCTGTCCAATAGACTCTTCCAGGTCCGGGTAGTGGAACAGTAATATTTGCAGCAAAAGTTAGCCTCTTGGCAGCATCAGAGCCTATGTTAAGACCTTCGTAATCGCCACAGCGACCTAGCTCGAAACCCCAATACCACCAATGACCTTCACTAAAGGGATAGCCCCAGCTTAAGCCAGAATTATATCCCATTGTAGATACTGCCATCAACTCTACCTCCTGATCAGTTTGCCCAGTAATACCAACACTTATAAATATTAAGGTTTTATCTTCAAATTCTATCTCAGTATATTTTACATGCAAAAAGGAGCTAATCTCATAAAAAGTATTTGAAAAGTCTTGCATCTTAATCTGCCCATCCACCAACTGTAATTTTAGAATAATGGTATCGCTTGGTAACAGTTCATAATCTGATTTCGCATCGGCATAAGAAAAATTCAACATAGCTGAAAGGTGCCAACGGGCATCCTCAGGTTCAAGTAACTCACCACTCTTAAAAGTATTATCCATCTGTTTACGGAAATCAAGTAGGTATTTATCCATATCAGATAAAGCTAATACTGCATTTTCTGGTTTATTATTCTCAGTTTCTTGCCATGCCTTTTTACAGGAGAATGTGATCAATAAAAATAACGATAAAACTATAGGTATTATTTTTGTTTTCATAGAAAATTCAAAATTTGTGAAACTTGATTCATTATTTGAATGATTTACATTTTTTTTAACTACGCTATGACCAACCAATAATCTAAAGAAAATTGACCGGTCGCCAATTTATCAAACTTATTCTTCCCTACTCTAAAAATATATTTTGTCGTGCAGCAAGGCACGAATTGATTTCGAAAAAGAAGTGAATAAAATAATGTATGATTGCGACACAATAAGCCTATGGAAAGCCTTATCAAAATACTTTTTCCCGTTTCCGATGATGACCATAAGGAACGTTCGCAGGGGTATCTAAGTTGTTGTGTCTTCATAACTAAATACTTGTGAGTTATAATTAAGCTTGCAATATACAAAGACTCTACGTAAAATTCAAGCAAAAAAAACAAAAACCCATTCGGTGGATTTGAAACCAATACTAACTAATTGGAGGTCAGCATATAAAATCTTATTTAGAATCGTTATAAAATACTGCTTGTCTTTTTTAATTATTCTTTTTGATAAAAAAGTCTCGAAATCAAACATAAATAAGCGAGACTCTATGATTTAGATAATTAAAGTAAATTTAGTAAAACAAATTGAACATTTTCTTTATTTTAATAATAATTTGTAGTATTGTATGAGCCTAAGTACCTAATAGTTTTGAAACTGTTTCTGCCCATTCATAAAAACCATAGATATACTTTTTTTAGATTCCTCACTGCGTTCGGAATGACAAAAGGTAGTTGGGATAAGGAGTTCTTCACATAGGCGGCTGCGCCGCCTATGTGAAGAACTGCCTGAGCTTTTGATGCTGTATTTACCACTCTAATCTTTATAAAAACACTCCTTAGTGCGGTAAATTTACTTAAATAAAACATTAAACCACTGAAATACAATGATTAAAAAACGCACTAAATTTAAAGGAGACAAGTCAGGAATTAGTTGATCTTATCAAAAATTTGGAAAACTTATTTAGTAACTAACATTGACTTATAATGTTGGTGGATACTAATTCAAGAAGATTCAAACTTTTTCGTTACTGTGAATAGACATGTGTTTTAATACTTCTATCTTTGGAGATCATGTCTTTTAGCTACCCTTATCCTCGTCCTGCTGTAACGGTTGATGCGGCCATTTTCTACAAATCAGCCGGACTGATTGAGTTGTTGTTGATTCGTCGAAAGCATCCTCCATTTCAGGGCTTTTGGGCTTTGCCCGGAGGTTTTGTTGACCTGGATGAAAGCCTGAATGCCGCTGTACGACGTGAAGTAAAAGAAGAGACCGGCCTGAATGATCTTGACTTCGCCCAGTTTCATACGTATGGCGACCCTGGGCGCGATCCACGTCACCGTACTATTACCGTAGTATATACTTCATTTGTAAGCTTCAAACCACAGACCGTAGCTGATGATGATGCTGCTCAGACAGCCTGGTTTCCTTTAGATCAACTCCCCCAACTGGCTTTTGATCACAATCGCATATTGGACGACATTATAAAACACTACAATTTTTGACACTATGTGTGGCAGGTTTCAGTTATCAGTTAAAGGAAAAGAAATAGCTCAGCGGTATCAGATCGAAGTGTATGATGAGCTGCATCGCCCACAGAAACCGGGTGCTCCACCTCCTAAAGGGTATAACTGTGCACCTATGCAATGGTTAGCTGTGATAACCAACCAAAACCCACACCAGATCAGCTATTTACGATGGGGACTACTGCCTCCTTGGGCTAAAGACGAGGCCATAGCCATAAAAATGATCAACAGCCGTATTGAGACCATCATGGAAAAACCTGCCTTCCGTAAGGCAATCCAACAGCAGCGATGTCTGATCCCAGCCAATGGGTTTTATGAATGGGGAAAAGGAACGATCAAACAGCCTTATCGGTTTTTTGTGAGTGATGAGATGATCTTTTCAATGGCCGGTATTTGGGAACAGTGGAAGCGTGCGGATGGATCTGTTTTAAAAACCTTTTCAATACTCACTACACAAGCTGTTGATAGCATGAAACCCATACATCAACGTATGCCTGTTATACTCAGCCGTGAATTGGAAAAACAATGGCTCAGTTTAAAAACCATTACAGATATTGAACCTTTTCTGAATCCTTTAGCTGACAAGGACCTTCAATTTGAAGCTGTTTCAACTTTAGTGAACAAGGTTCAAAATGATGGGCCCGAGTTATTGAATCCTCATAATAGCAATCAACTCACGCTCATATAAAAGACCCTTCCCTGATCAAAAGAAAAACTAAATCAGAGAAGGGTCTGCTGATTGTATAGTATGTCATATACCGTTACAATCCCCCATCAATTCAGGTGGTTGTTTCGTTCTCACGATTGAATATCCCATTGCATACCATACAAATAATAAAACTGGCTGCTGCAACACACATCAGTATAGTGGAAAAAATACAAACTTTGATATTGAGTAAAAACCAGCCCACTACCATGACTATTATGCTGAGCAAGACGGCTGCTAATCCGATTTTTGAAAAAAGTGCACCAAATTTACACATTGGATATAATAATTTTTTCAAAAATATAGATTAATCCCTTCAGTTTGTAGATTCAAAATGTGTTTTAAATCACAGTTTAAATGATAAATAAGTCTGGTTTTAGTATTTTTGTACTGCTTCCAAAAATTAATTGGTTATGGATCTCTCGGAAAAATCGAATTGTACTTTTTGTCATTTCAAATCACAAGCAGTAGAAACCTTAGACACTACGGAGATTACGCTGCTTGAGAAGAACTGTGCAGAATCAGTGTTTAAAAAAAATGCCATTATTTTCCAGCAAGGCTCGCTTACGTCTCATATCGCATATATCCGTAGCGGATTGGTAAAGATTCACAAGAGGGGTCCTAGTCGTGATCAAATATTAAAGATAGTGAAACCGTTGCGTTTTATTGGCATACCCACTATACTAAACGGCCGGCGGTATCAGTATTCGGCTACTGCCTTGGTACCTACTAATTTGTGTTTTATAGATACCGATATTTTTAAGAACCTTATTCTTCAAAACGGCAGTTTCGGAAATGAGATCATTAATGAGCTATGTCAGGACGAGCTGCGCTTTTTCGATCATGCCATCAATCGCCTGCAAAAGCAAATACATGGACGAGTTGCCGAAGCTCTTCTTTATCTTTCGACTGAAATATTTGCAAACAACAGCTTCCTAATGCCATTGAGTGGTAAAGACTTAGGTGATTTCGTACATGCATCGCGCGAAACTATCACCCGAACCTTATCACGGTTTAAAAAAGAAGGACTGATAGACAAACAAGGCCGTCAAATTACTATATTGGATTATAAAACCCTCTTACATATCAGCCGTACAGGCTGAAAAACGGCAGCTAAATATATTTCTCGCCTTTCTCAACTTTAATGTCATTTACAAACTGTCTGATCTGCTGCTCATCCTGTCGTTTACAGATGATCAGATGACCATCTTCTTCCACGACTATATAATCAGTCAACCCTTGTAATACTACCAATTTGTCTTTAGGCATGTTGACTACACATCCTTGTGTATCATACGTCATCACATTATTACCAATGATGGTATTTCGGTTTTCATCTTTTTGCCTGATCTCATACAAAGAGCCCCATGTTCCCAGGTCGCTCCATCCGAAATCAACCGGCATCACATACACATTATCTGCCTTTTCCATGATCCCATAATCGATTGAAATATTCCGGCAAACGGCATAAGTCTTTCTGATGAATTCATTTTCAGCTGAAGTACCATAGAGTCCTGCTCCTTCTTTGAATAATTCATTGACTTCGGGAAGGTAGTTTTCAAAAGCCTGATTGATACTCTTCAACGACCAGATAAAAATTCCTGCATTCCATAAGAAGTCGCCACTTTTGATAAAAGTTTGAGCTAACTCTAAATTGGGTTTCTCGGTAAATGTTTTGACTTTCTTTAGTCCGGCCGGCTTCTGCTCTTTTTCTTCTAAAAACTGTATATATCCGTAGCCTGTATCGGGTCTGCCGGGCTGTATACCTAAGGTGATCAACCAGTCGTGCTGGTTAGCAACCTGCATAGCAGCTAATACATTCGAGGCAAACATATCTTCATTGATTATGATATGATCACTTGGTGCTACCACTATGACCGCATTAGGGTTACGCTGCTGAATCACATGATTTGCATAAGCTATACAAGGTGCTGTGTTGCGTCGGGCAGGCTCACATAAAACCTGTTCGGGCCTGAGCTCAGGCAGTTGTTCCAAAGTCTGATCCCTATATATCTCATTGGTTACTATATATATGTTTTCGGGAAGACAAACAGGAGCAAACCGATCATAAGTCATCTGAAGCAAACTTCGCCCTATTCCAAGAATATCAATAAATTGCTTGGGACGTAAGCTGGTACTCATCGGCCAGAAACGTGCCCCTACGCCTCCAGCCATAATAACACAGTAATAGTCTTTATTAATTTTCATCTGTTAAGATTTTGTATGTTTTTGTATGTAAGATGGTTCAGTGCCACTAAACAAAAAGAACCGCATTGCTGTGGCATACAATTTTGAATCATATCAACGAATAAGCTTTCATGAAAAACATGTATGCACATATTGTATGGTATGAAATAATTTTTTCACTTATTTTTTACAAATGTACACTTTGCCTTGCTTGTCTGCAAGCAGTTCGTTATAGTTTACAGGAATTATTATCGGTAAGCCTGTGCTATACTGATGATTCAAATGAGGATGAAAACTGATTTGATTGGGTTGATACATACTGATTTACAGTCTGAATATCGTCAGTATGTGAAGCTGTTGGATTGATTCAAGAAGCAAAAGCCGGAGCTTTAGTCTCCGGCTTTTAGTGATTACTTTTTCAGCAGGTCTCTGATCTCAGTGAGCAGTTTTTCCTCTGCACTTGGTTCAGGTGCTGGAGCAGGCTCAGCTATAGTTTCTTCATCTTTCTTTAGTTTGTTTATCAGCCTAATGGCAGTAAATATTGCAAAAGCTATAATTAAAAAGTCAATCACAGTATTGATAAACGTACCATAATTTAATGTTACAGCAGGTGCAACGATCTCGGAACCTTCCATCACAGCTTTTTTCATTACTATGTTGAGGTTCGAGAAATCAACACCTCCTAACAACAGACCTATAGGCGGCATGATCACATCACTGACTAAAGATGAAACAATTTTCCCAAAAGCACCGCCAATAATGATACCAATCGCCATGTCCATCACGTTTCCGCGCATGGCAAACGTTTTAAATTCTGAAAAAAATCCCATATTGTTTAGTTTTAAGGTTGAATACTGACTGCAAATTAATAAAGAACCACAGATATTTCAAAACTAAAAATTGGTTCTACTTTAGATAGCGCTCTTTCGGCTTTTTGTTTTGTAAGAAAAACACTTCCTTTTGCTCGCAAAAAAACAAAAACCCGGAAACCTTTACCAGTATTTCCGGGCTGAAACGTGAATTGAAATGTATAACCAAAACCAGTGGTATAAACAACCTTTCCTACTCTTTGTTCAGTTTTAGCCAGTAAACATGTTTTTTAGCCGAATTTTCATTTGAACCGGATTATGGTCGCTATTTTCAAAATTCAGGTCAATCACTTTAATTTCAAGCAGCTCTATATTAGGCGAAACAATAAAGAAGTCGATGGTAGTACTTCCTGTGCTCCCTTTTGCATAGGCTTCATCTAAATGTCGGTTGCTGGGCGCTTGGGTATCAAATGCAATCTGCCATGTTGCGGGCAGCATATTATCTGGTATAACTACTGGTAGAGGCAGGTAGTGATGCCCACCAAAATCAGCTGATGGCGTAAAATCAGGCGGATTCATATTCCAATCACCTCCGGCTAACACGTAATTTCCCGCCTCGTATTCTTCCAACATCCTGGTCTTAATAACATTCAACTCCAATTGCATGCGTTGCTGATCAGCAACAAAAGCTGAGTTATGGGTGTTGAGTATGACTAAATCAGCTCCGTTTGGGAGTCGATGACGTGTTTCGATGAAACAACGGTCTAACAAAAACAAGCGATCAGGCCATCCTACAATTTGCGGATACGCATATCGCATGGCACCTTCTATGGAAAAGGCTGTCAGGGTCATCATTCCAGCGTAAACCTGCCCCATAGGGTTTGTTAGTGGAACAGGCACAAAAGGTACATCATAATTGACCACCTGCACATGATTATATTCCGATAGGCCTAAAGAGATCAAATCAGCCTGATTGATTCGATAGCTTCGCTTAGCTTTGAAATCAACCTCTTGCAAAAGTATAAAGTCAACAGGCTCGTATTGTAAAAATTCGATGATACGATTTAAATTATTTCGGGTAGTAAGTTCATCTGTACGGGTTTTTTTACCCCCGTCGTAAAAAAAATCCATCCCGACATCCAACCCGGCATAGCCTATGTTCCAGCTTATAAAACTAAGGCTGTCGGTCTGTATGGATAATTGCCTGTGCTCAACAACAGGCACTGATTCTACAGCAGAAGGCATATAATCTTGCTGGCTGATCCATAATAAGAACACACCAAAAAGCAATGCTATCAACAGTATCAGTCCGCCAATAAATTTGAATATTTTTTTCATAAGTCAGTAATTTTGTGATTAGTTATAGTTGATACGATTCTAAAAAATTAATTGATGAAACCGCTTTACTTCCCCACACACTTCCTTGCTAATCATTTACCATAGTGAATACGATTAAAAAGCATGTTCATCTCATGATCCGGATATTGTTTTTAATTTGAGATGCCATAAAAGTAGGATGTTTTTTTATGCCAATCCAAATATCCGATAAATTGTTTCGTGAAGCAAACCAATAGTCAGGCAATAATTTGCATAATTTTCAGTTTCTTTGTAGTAAAGAAGTAATCCGTTTTTACGGGCTTATTAAAACCAAAAAAATGATGTCTCGTTTACGTCTGTATTTTTTCTTCCTTTCTTTTATAAGCTTTTCCTTTTCCGGTCAGGCTCAAGGGATAGGGATAGGGCAATGGCGTACCCATATGCCATACCAACATGTGATTGATGTTGAAATTGCCGATCAGTTGATATATGCAGCTACCCCTTATGAACTGATGATATATAATACAGAAGATAATTGGTTGAGTCAATTGAACAAGGTTAACGGCCTGAGTGATATAGGGATCAGCACCATTCGATATAGCAAAGAGTATAAAACCTTATTGGTTGCCTACACCAATGCCAATATTGACCTGATCAAACCGGAGGGCATAGTTAGCCTGACCGATATTAAAAATAAAGAGTTGATGGGTAATAAAACCATCAACAGCATCCGCTTCAGAGATAAATATGCGTTTTTGGCTTGTGGCTTTGGAATCGTGGTATTGGATATAGTACGTCAAGAGGTTTTCGATACTTATTTCATCGGCCCTCAGGGTGGATATATTAATGTAAATGATGTAGAGTTTTTTCAAAACACAATTTTTGCTGCTACCGAAAAAGGAGTATATTACGCTTCATTGGACAGTCCAAATCTTGCCGACTTCAACCAATGGTCATTTGATACCCGTTTGAAACATCCATTTTTGAACTATAATCTGTTAGAATCCTTCCATGGCAAGCTATATCTTAATTATACCCGTAATGAATACAATACCGATACCTTGTTTATGTTTGATGGGAATCAATGGGCTTATGCTGAGCAAGTCAGATATGCTATCCGTCGGCAAATCAGGGCATATGATAATCAACTTCTTGTAGCTAACCAGTATAATGTGTATTTGTATGATCAGGATATGGAGCTGATTCAGTCGGTCTATGCACCTGAGGGAACCGGGATAGAACCGTACGGAGTGGCTATGGATGGTGAGAAAAATATTTGGATAGGTGATCGCCGTCGTGGATTGCTTAAAACATTTAACAGTGGTCATTCTGCTGAAGTATTTATGCTCAACGGCCCGGCCACCACTAATGTATATGAGCTTAAAGCACGCGGAAGCTACGTATGGGTAGCTTCGGGCGGCAGACGTAATAACTGGGGTAAGATGTATATGAACGATGGTATCTTTTCATATGACGGCAACCGATGGAAGACACACAACTCAAGCAATACCTCCGGTTTTGATACCATCACCGATTATGTAAGCGTAGGCATTGATCCATTAAACCCAAATATAGCCTATATAGGAACCTGGCATAAAGGAGTAGTAGAGTTTACAAATTTTGAAAAGACCGAGTTCTATTCTATCCATAACAGCAGTTTAGGACCCTGGCTCGCTTCACCTAAACTAATCAATATCAGTGGGTTAGATTTTGATAGCTACAATAACCTGTGGGTATGCAACACTGGTGCTGCCAACATACTTTCCATGCGCAAGCCAACAGGCGAATGGCAGTCATTCTTTCTGGGATCAAATGCAAGCGGAATTGATGTAGGCAATATGATAGTGGATAAATCCAACTATAAATGGATCATTCGCCGATCAGAAGGAAAAATCATTGTATTCAACGACAACAACACTTTCGATGACATATCCGACGACCAGATCAAAATACTTACTTCATCACCTAATGGTGGGAATATACCGGGTAACGCAGTGTATTCAATGGCAGTCGATCACGATGGAGGTGTATGGGTCGGAACAGATAAAGGACCTGTAGTATTTTATAACCCAGAACGTATTTTTCAGCAAAATACCAATTTTGATGCGGTACAAATACTCGTACCACGAAACGATGGAACCGGTCAGGCAGATTATTTGCTTGGCAGCGAAAAAATTCTATCTATTGCAGTAGATGGCTCAAATAAAAAATGGTTCGGAACAGAAAACGGTGTTTTCCTGATGTCGAAAGACGGATTGGAACAAATTCATTATTTCAATTCCGACAACAGTCCGTTACTCTCCAATACAGTTAACAGCATTGCTATTACAGCTGATGGGGAAGTGTTTTTCGGCACTTCACAAGGAATCATTTCATATAAAGGCAATGCTACTGAACCTCCGGTGACCCACACCGATGTGTATGCCTATCCTAATCCTGTCAGACAGGAATATCAAGGGCCTATCGCTATCAAAGGTATAGTGCGCGATGCCATCGTCAAGATAACCGATATGAGTGGGAATTTGGTGTATCAAACACGTTCAGAAGGTGGGCAAGCTGTATGGGACGGGCGTATCCTCAACGGAAATCATGTGAAACCGGGTATTTATTTAGTGTTCATCACCGACGATCAAGGTATGGAAACATTGGCAACCAAAGTGATGGTAATGCGTACCCAATGAGTAGTCAAAACCGGGGAATAGTATTACAGCACATCCGCTACGGAGATTCCAGCCTGATCGTACGCATATATACCGAGTCTCACGGACTTCAATCCTTTATGATCAAAGGCGCATATAAGCGCAAATCCAGTTTCAAACCAGCCCTGTTTCAACCTCTTAGCCTGCTTGCATTTGAGGCAGTAATCCATCCAACACGCGAATTGCAATTTATGTCGGAGGCAATACTCGAAAAGCCATTTTATAGCTTCACATCCAATATCAAGAAAAGTACCATCATCATCTTCCTGAGCGAACTGTTGAGCCGAACCTTAAAAGAGCATACAACCAATCCATCCCTATTCTCTTTCTTAAGCCATTCGTTGGAATGGTTTGACCTGAGAAAAGAAAAATTTTCTGACTTTCACCTGTATTTTATTATAGAACTGAGCCGGCATCTTGGGTTTTATCCAAAGACTGACCAGTATAACACAGGGTATCTTTTCGATATGATAGATGGTGAATTCAAGCCATCACATCAACTAAACCTACATACATTGTCAGCTGAAAACAGCCAATATTTGTACAAGCTCTGCCAGACACGGCTTGACAATATAGAAACACTCGGGTTTTCAAGAGAAATCAGACGAAGCCTGTTGGACAATCTGCTTATCTTTTACCAACACCATGTACCCGGCTTTGGTAAACTGCATGCACATGAAATTGTTAGTCAGTTGCTAACCTGAACTCTATTTCAAACATATTATGAGCTGCAATTTTTCAAAAAAACTGATAGGATTTACTATCATAATCCTGATTTTAAGCTGTTTATATTTTCGTAATATGTGGTCTTGCAGATTATATCAAAAGAATAGCTTGGCATAACCCATCTAGATTGAAAGCAAATAAAAATATTTTTCTGTGGCTGTCCAACAAGCCTTTTTCCAACAAAATCGGAATATATCTTACGCACGCATAGTAATTTATATTCATTCTAAATAAAAGGATTGATATAAATCGTTGTAAAATAATATTTTAGCAAAATATTTAGATTCATCCTAAATTGGAGTTTCTGAGAAAAGAAGTTGAAATATGCATACATTTGCATATATAAATGTAAACAAATTGTTAAAAATATAAGTAATTGATTATCAATATTAACCAACAAAGGAAATGAGGATAAAAAATTTTACTTCGGTTATTTTGTTCTTTTTGGCCATCATCACTCCTTTGATCATTGTAAGCTTAGCGATGCGTAAGCCGGCAGATAATAATCATAAGTTAGAATATTTGCGGATGCAGTATTCGCAAACGCATCAGCCGGGCGTTGATCATAGTAAGATGGAGATTTTGCAACAAGATTTTCAAAACCCACATGAGATCACTGCTGCTTGCTTGTCGTGTCATACCGAGCGGGGTCATGAGCTGCTGCAAAGTTCGCATTTCAAATGGGAGAGAGAAGAATACATACCCGGGCGCGGAGTTGTTTATCTAGGTAAAAAGAACCTGTTGAATAATTTTTGTACAGGCGTACAGTCAAACGAAGGAAGTTGTATGAAATGCCATGCAGGCTACGGCTGGTCTGACAAAAGCTTTGATTTTGAAAATGAATATAATATAGATTGCATCATATGTCACGATCATACGGGAACCTATGCCAAAGCTAATGGTGGTGCCGGTTATCCTGTTATGGGTGATGATGGTCCCGATTTCAAAGCTATATTGGGTTCTGTTGGGCTTCCAAAAAGTGACAACTGCGGAACATGTCATTTCATGGGCGGAGGCGGTAACAACGTCAAGCACGGCGATTTAGAAATTGCTATGCTGACAGCCGGACAAGATGTGGACGTCCATATGGGTGTTGATGGACTGAACATGAACTGCATAGCCTGTCATACAGCCGAAAATCATCAGATGAAAGGAAAATACTACGGCACCTCTTCATCAAATATTGATCGATTGAGTTGTGACGAATGCCATGGTGAAACGCCCCACAAAAAAAGTATATTAAACGAACACACTATCAAAGTAGCTTGCCAGACCTGCCATATACCCGTTTATGCCAAAGTAAATTCTACTAAAATGTATTGGGACTGGTCAACAGCTACCCGTAAGAAAGACGGTAAAGGTTTTGAAGTATTGGATGACGAAGGCAATATCACTTATGCCTCCATAAAAGGCGATTTTGTCTGGCAAAAAAACGTACAACCTGAATATGCCTGGTTTAATGGAACTGCTGATCATCATTTGCTGACCGACAGAGTAGATACAGCACAGGCTTTTCTAAAAATCAACACTTTATTTGGTGAATACAAAGACACCGAAAGCAAGATCATCCCTATTAAAACACATCGTGGCCGACAACCATATGATACCGAGAACCTAACACTTATTCAAACCAAGCTTTGGGATAAAGAAAAAGGCAAAGGAGCCTTGTGGGTTGATTTGGAATGGGAGCAAGCTATAGAAGAAGGGATGGCATATGTTGATCTCCCTTATAGCGGCAAGCATGATTTTATCCCTACTGAAATGTATCTACCTATCAATCATATGGTTTCACCAGCTCATGAAGCCGTCAGCTGCAAAGAATGCCATACAAGGGAAAATGGTCGCTTAGCATCGCTTACCGATTTTTATATGCCCGGCCGCGACCGTAACGAGCTACTTGATTTTGCCGGCAGAATGTTGCTCATACTGTCATTTGCAGGTATAGTAGTACATGCCTTTATTCGGATCATGGCCTCACGGAAAACAAAAACGGTGTAAAACACTTTAATTTAGTATCGCAATGAAAAAAACCAAGAAAGTATATGTCTATCAAGGCTTCGAACGCTTCTGGCACTGGAATCAGGCCCTGCTGATTATCTTATTGGCTTTGACAGGTTTTGAAATCCATAGCTCCTACACCCTATTTGGCTTCGAAACTGCTGTAAGCATTCATAACAAAGCAGCATGGGCACTCATTATCCTGATAGTATTCGCCATCTTCTGGCATTTCACTACCGGCGAATGGAAACAATACATACCTACAACAAAAAATTTACAGGCACAAGTAGAGTTTTACCTGTTCGGCATATTCCGAAATGCACCACATCCTACAAAAAAAACCCTGATCAGTAAACTAAACCCCTTACAACGATTAGTTTATCTAGGACTTAAAATACTTTTCATACCCGTTATGGTAGTCTCCGGATTAGTATATATGTTTTATCGCTACCCACAAGGTGACAGCATGGAAATAACAAATATTGAAAGCCTTGAATTAGTTGCCGTTATCCATACCTTTGGCGCTTTTATGCTGATGGCTTTCGTGATAGTCCATCTGTACCTGATCACCACAGGCCAAACATTGACCTCCAATTTAAAAGCAATGATCACAGGATGGGAAGAATTGGAAGATGAAGAAGAGGATGACCCGAAAAATAATGAAACAATCAAGTCCGAAGAAGCATGAGTAAAAAGTCTTTATACCAGCAACTCGCTGTATGGCTGTTAGTAATACTGATAGTTGGCGCATGTAAGTCATCTACACAAAACAAAATAACTGAAGCTTTAGCAGATCAGAGCCAGGTTTTGTCGGACTTTTTTTTGGGAAACGGTGATTTCATCAACGACCCTATAGTACCAGCCATACTAAATGCAGCTGAAGTTTATTCGGCTTTGCAAACAGCAAATATCTTAGTCATTGACCTACGTACGCCCGAACAATATGCCGAAGCACATATTGCCGGTTCTATCCGTATTGATGCAGCAGAAATAATCGACTATATGACATCGGAAATTGAAGCTGCTGCCTTCGACAAAATTATCTTTGTAGATAATCGTGGACAAGTTTCATCATATGTTACAGCCATCACCCGATTGCTTGGATTCGACCATACTTACTTCATACGTTTTGGCCTTAGCTCATGGAATGAAGCCTTTGCCAAATCGGGTTGGGAAATGGTCATCAACAACTTCTTAGAGGATAAGATGGAAACCAGTTCAAACCCTAAAGCCTCTCCTTCTACGCTACCTTTATTGCAAACAAAGGGTACAACTGCTTATCAGATTGCAAAAGAACAGGCAAAACATCTGTTAAGTCAGCCACCCTTATCGTTTACAAAAACCATAGAAGAGGTTTTAGATCCTGATAATAACTTTTATATCGTAAATTATTGGCCGGAAGCCAAGTACACAAATTACGGCCATCTAACCGGTGCAATACAATACACACCCAAGAAAAGCCTGCATCCTGATCAAGACTTACTTACTTTGCCCACCGACAGACCTGTAATAGTTTATTGTTTTACAGGCCAGCACAGTGCCCATGTAGTGGCTTACCTGCGTATGCTTGGGTACGATGCTTATTCGATAATCTATGGTTCCAACAGTTTCTTGTACGAAACCATTTCAAAAAATGAAGAAAAGCCGGGTACTTTTTGGTCAGATCTACATAAAAACAATTTTCCGTTTGTTAGTGGGCAGCAACAAATTCCTGAAAAAATTGATGTTGAAATAAAATCTATCCAAGGTGGATGTTAAAAACTTTTAGTATGGAACGACCCAAATCGTATATGAATCCCTATTTAGCTGGTTTTTTATTAGGGTTAGTGTTATTGGCAGCTTTTTTTGTAACCGGCAGGGGTCTTGGCGCCAGCGGGGCTGTCAAGAGTGTTGTAATACAAACAGTAGGCAGTGTATCGCCTGCTTATGCTGCAGATAATCCATTTTATGAATCGTATTTTGCGGAAGGCACGTCCAGACCTATGCGTAACTGGTTAGTATTCTTAGCTATAGGTGTGTTAGTAGGAGCTCTTTATTCGGGCTTTATGTCGGGAAGAGCTGGATTTGCCATTGACAAAGGGCCGCGTATCACTAAAACAACCCGATTGATATTTGCCTTTGTCGGCGGTATCCTTTTTGGATTAGGATCGCAGTTTGGAAGAGGATGTACAAGCGGTGCAGCGCTGAGCGGCATGGCCGTTTTGTCCACTGCAGGATTTCTGACCATGATAGCCATCTTCGGGACAGGCTTTATTGTCGCTTATTTTTTTAGAAAACTCTGGATACGCTAAAGAAAGGAGAATAACATGGGACCACTTATTCCACAAGGATTGATCAATGCCGACCTGAGCCTGTTTTTTGCTTTTGTGATAGGATTAGGATTCGGTTATGTACTTGAACAAGGAGGATTCAGCAACTCCCGAAAATTAGCAGGAGTATTTTACGGATATGATTTCGTCGTACTAAGAGTGTTTTTTACAGCTGCCATTACTGCAGCATTAGGTCTGATACTCTTGCAATACATAGGTTGGATCGAACACGGGCTGATCTACATCAACCCTAGCTTTTTATGGTCTATCATAGTTGGCGGTGCTATTATGGGAGTAGGATTTATATTGGGTGGCTTTTGTCCGGGAACCAGCTTTGTAGCTGCCATCATTGGTAAGATAGACGCCATGTTTTTTGTGATAGGTTTATTAGTAGGTGTGTTTATCTTTGGTTCGTTTTATGAGACGTTTCAACCTCTTTATACCGGTAGTTTCTTAGGAAATATATTAGTGTACGACAGTTTGGGCATGAGCCGTGAAGTTTTTGTATTAGTATTAGTGATTATCGCTCTGACAGCCTTTATCATCACACGTAAAATTGAAGACTCAATCAACGGTATCGCTCATGATCCCCATTTTTTATTCCATCCCTCCTATCGCACTCCATTCCTGCTGATGTTAGGCACAGCCATGCTGATCGTATTTCTTCCTGCTGCGCCCCGAGCTAAATGGTATCAAAAAGACAGTCAGACACTTCTAAAAACAGTTGCTGCCGGTGAACATTACACAGATGCTGACGAGCTTGCATTCAAACTCTTGAATCCTAAATCGAACGATCTGCTGTTGGTAGATGTAATGAAAGAGCCTGATAGGAGTGGATTCCGGTTTCCAGAAGCAATTCGTATTCCATTTTCCGATCTGCTGAATCCGTCTTACAAAAAATTATTAAAAGAATCGGATAAAAAAATTATACTGTACAGCTATAGCTCTTCTTTATCCGATCAGGCATGGTTGCTACTCAGTCGGGAAGGTGTCCAGAACTTGTTTGTGCTGAAAGGTGGATTGAACGGCTTTTTTGAAACCTATTTTACCGATAAACCTCATGCAACACCAAAAGACGAAATGCAACAATTTCGGGACAGATTTATAGAAGAAGCTCATACTGCTTTCAAAACCGGGCAAGCTGCCGAGAAAGCAATAATTAAAAAATCACCTGTAACAACTATAGTAGAAATTGAAGCCCCGCCTGCCGGGCAAGGTGGATGTTAGAAATACATAAATATTGAAAAACCATGGAAAGACATAATGATAAGATGCTCAACAATGCCGCCTTGCTTTTTTTAGTGGCAGCAATAGGGATTATACTGATCCAATGGATGATGTCGCCAACCTATAAAAATACTACAGCACATGTACATGCTGCTATGTTGTCAGATGATATGTTGCTTTTGCCATATCAGTTGAAACAAATGTATGACGATGGAAGCATAGCTGATTATACCCTGGTATATCTTGGTGATCAAGAATCTGAAATACCCGGATTTCAAAATCAGCTTGCAGTGCCTCTTGCCGATCTGCTGATGAAAAAAAATCTCAACGCATTAAAAGCACAAAAGCAATTGATAGTATTAGGCGATGAGGAAACACAAGCAATGATAGCCGCTCAGCTATTAGTTGCCCAAGGAATAGAAAACGTACAGGTGGCAGCACTTGATCGTGATTTTCTGATCAACGAAACCTTGTCAGGACTGGCTCCCGACAAATACGAAAGCCATGATGAGAAAGCAGGTTTCAATTATGTGCTTTTCTTTAAAAACGAATCGGATGGTACAGCAAAACGCAAATCAAATGCAATCCTGCCCGACACACAAATTGAAATAAAATCAGTAGCAGGTGGCTGTTAATCAAACATACTGATTATCAATACTACGCTTGATTATTAATCTCGTTTATACACCTATAAAAGTATGTATTAGGCTATAAATTAAAGCAAAAAAGCGGCTCGTAAAGCCGCTTTTTTGCATGATTTTGTAAGGATTACCTTTGCATCCATGCGTTCAGCATCCAGATTGTTTTTTCCTGTTCGCGTATATAATCGCTCATCAGGGCTGTGGTACCTTCGTCATCAGCCTCGCCGGCCAATTCAATCAGTTCGCGCTCTGAAGCTATCAATTTCTGAAACACTTCCAACACATGAGCTACTGTATCACGACCGTTACTAATGTTCTTCATCTCTTCAATACCCGATAATTTGATGTATTCGCTATATGCATGAACCGGAGTTTGGCCTAAGGTAAGAATACGCTCGGCTAACTCATCAATTTTATCGGCAAGGTCGTCATAGATTTCTTCAAATTTTTCGTGCAGCACAAAAAAGCCATCACCTTGTATGTTCCAATGAAAACCTCTTACATTCATGTAGAAGATAGAAAAATCGGCTAATAGCACATTCAGTTTTTCAACAATCTTGTTTACTTTATTGGTATCTAATCCAATTTTATTTGTTGTTGCCATTTGTAATTTTTTTAAGATTAAAAAGAGTTTAAAAGGCAGTATCGCATCAATCGAACTGCCTTATCAGGTTTATTAAAATTTTTATACTTGCTTTTTAGCGAGATAGAAGTCAATCATTTCGTAGTCCGATTTCATTCTTTCTTCCATTTCCTCTACTGTTTTTGGTGGAGGAACTATGGCCTTATCGCCTGGTCTCCAATCCAACGGGAGAGCTACCTTATGTTCGTCAGATACTTGCAGGGCCTGTAAAGCACGGATGATCTCATCCATATTACGGCCTACATTCAGTGGATAATACATAATCAAGCGAATCTTTCCTACAGGATCAATAAAGAAAACAGCACGAACAGCAGCCGTTTCGCTTTCACCCGGTTGTAGCATACCATACAACTTAGACACTTTCATGTCAATATCGGCTATGATGGGAAAACGCATCAAAACACCTAATTTTTCGTGTACATTGTTCACCCAGGCAATATGCGAATGAATACTGTCAATACTCAAACCGATCAACTTGGTATTCATCTTGGTAAACTCTTCTTCGCGAAGAGCAAAACCCGACATTTCGGTAGTACATACAGGAGTGAAATCGGCCGGATGGGAAAATAAAATAGTCCAACTGCCTTTGATAAATTCCGAAAACTGAATCTCTCCTCTGGTTGTCATCGCTTTAAAATCAGGTGCCATATCACCAATCCTTGGCATCACATTCATTTCTTGTTCCATAATTTCAACTTTAATTTGTTAAATATTTGTTAAATACATCTGCAAAGATAAGGTATATAATATATTTGTCAAATCAATAATTCTTAAAGGATCATAAATAAAATCTATAACTTTTGATGTTTACTTTAATTCAGTTGGAATACATAGTTGCCATTGACAGCTACAAAAGTTTTGGCAAGGCAGCCGAACATTGTTTTGTTACACAGCCTACGCTTAGCATGCAGGTTAAGAAAATGGAAGACTATCTTGGAATAAAAATATTTGATCGAAGCAAACAACCGGTATTGACAACCGAATTAGGCGCAACGATTATTACTCAGGCCAGAAAAGTATTAGCCGAAGCCGACCGGATAAAAGATATAGTTGACAAGGCAACTGGTGATATTGCCGGAACTTTGCATATGGGTATCATACCTACTCTGGGACCTTATTTGTTACCGCTTTTTGCCGGAAATTTTAAAAAGAAATATCCAAAAGTCAATTTGTATATCGAAGAACTGATCACCGAACAAATTGTGATTAAAATTAAAAACGGACAACTTGATGCGGGTGTTTTTGTAACTCCGTATGACGATCCGGCCATCATTGAACGGGCTTTGTTTTATGAGGAGATGCTTGTTTATGCACATCATGATCATCCCATGCTTCGTAAGAACACTATCCGGGTACCTGACATGAAGCTGAATGATATTTGGTTGTTAAACGACGGTCATTGTTTCCGAAGTCAGGTTATAAATCTATGCGATATTCAACCCGATAGCCGTCAGGAATTGCCATATGAATTGGAAGGAGGCTCGCTTGAAACTTTGATGCGCATTATCCGACGTGAAGGAGGCTATACCGTCATACCCGAACTAGTGGTCAACGATATGGCAGGCGAGGAATTGGATAATGTGGTACGGTTTGAAGGAAGTAAACCGGTTAGAGAAGTGAGCTTGTGCTATTCTAAAAACTATCTCAAACAAAACCTGCTGCAACTAATAGAAGGGGAAATAAAATCTTCCGTACATCCTTCTATGTTGGACGCCTCCAAAGGTGATCTGGTTTTATGGCGTTAACAACCTATAGTTTGATCAATTTAAGAGTTTGCGTGCGTTTGGTGTCGTCTGTAAGTTGTAGGAAATAGAATCCCGGACGCAGATGATACAGGTCTAACTCAAACCGCTGTGTTCCGGTATCCAAATAAACTAGTTGAGTAAACAATTTATTTCCGCTGAGGTCAAACACTGATACCTGAACTTTCCCGCTCACATACCCATCATATTCAACAACAGCTTTATGCTGTACAGGATTCGGAATAATGGAAGCCAATAAGCTTGGTGAGTAATAAACAGGCAGATCAAGGGTCTTATCCACATAGATCTGCATACTCACTGGCAGGTGATCCGACATATAAAAAAGTGCATCAGCCATTTCTTGCGATACAACAGCATTTTGCGGCATACCGTTGATAGTAGCTTTAAAACGTTGCCCATCCTGCCCGATAGCCTTATAGGTTTCTTGTATATACCGCATATCTTTTGTACCAAAACGTATCTCATCGGAAATCATGATCAGATCAAAACGATCATCCATGCCACCACCCGCTTTACAATTTCCTCCGGCTACATTAGTAGACTGGGTATGTATGGTTGCATAGAAACTATTGTTGTTCCAATCACCAATTTGTCCGATAGGGTCGAAGAATCGCATATTGGGATTCTCATAATTCAGCATCAGCTGAAACCCTTGTTCAAAGCCGGTATAAAAGTTAAAATCACCCATAAACAACACATTGCTGTGTTCGTAACGCGTCTCAAGGAATCTCAATGTGTTTTCAACCATAATTTTCCGTGTATTGGCCTCTGAGGTTCCTTGTCCGGCTTTCAGATGACACACTGCACACACCAAAAATGCGGTATCTCCATACGAAAGATCGTCCGAGTTATAATACAACTCATACACATCTATATCACGTATATAGGTTTGAGCCGTGTATTGAGCTTTCAGACTCAGTTTACGGCTGTTATAATACAACATATTCACTATGGTTGAATTGCTGATATTACTTGATGCAGCCCGTTGAAAACTTTTTGATGGCAGCGCTTCACCTAACTTCTCAAGCAGATGATCGTGTATAGCTTCATTCTTTGAAAGCTCATTGACCGTAAATACATCTGGACGTAGCTCACGTAAAATAGTCTGTAAATAAGGGTCTTTCATCTCCAGACTGTTGTTGCTGTTATTGCAAAAACCGGTAACCTGACCATAATACAACAGATTATATTGCATAATAGTAAGGGTATCCTGTGCGTATAAGCTAGCCCACCACAACATCATGAAAATGCTTAAAAAACGTCGCATCACACTGTATTTGTAACAAAATTAAACAAATATTATTGGAGATAGTGTATGCATTTCCAGATTACGACTACTATATTTGCCTGCTTAAGCTTGTTTATAACCTAAAGCAGCATGACTGATATGCAGGTAAAATATCCATTGATTGAATCGATCAGATTGGCTGACGGCAGATTTTATCTGTTAAAACTGCATGAAGATCGCATACGCAAAGCAAGATATCATTTATTTGATAATCAAGATGATTTCTCATTATCAGATTATTTTCAACAATGGAACATACCCACAAAGGGACTTTTTAAATGCCGGATTGAATATGGGCTCAGTTTTGCTCCACCTGTTTTCATTCCCTACCAATACCAGATTCCAGATTCCATAAAATTAGTTCATGCTTCTCAGATAGATTATTCTTTTAAATACTCCGACAGAAGTATTATTCAACAGCTTAAAGCATCCGCTGCTGATCATGACGATATTTTGATTGTCATCAATGGCCTGATCACCGACAGTTCGTACTGCAATATTTTATTCTCCCATCACGGAAGCTGGGTCACACCTGCTACGCCATTGCTTGCTGGTGTTCAACGCGAGTATCTGCTGCGTCGTGGAATAATTAAAACAGCAGCTATTGATGTAGATTCGCTACATACTTTTGAGTCATTTAAGCTGATCAATGCCATGATACCGTTTGAACAAGCTGTTGAGCTCCCAATGAAGCTGATCATCCGATAAGATTTATAGCTCTAAGCCTTCGTTTGAGGTAGATAGTCGTACAGGAAAATAAACTACATTTGTAGTACTCAACATGCCTGTTTCATGAATGCGCTACAAGGTCTGATCGGGTTGTTTTTTCCGGATGTTTGTCTGGCTTGTGGTTCTTTACTCACACGAGGAGAATCATCCGTATGTCTTTCGTGCAATTTCCTGATGCCAAAAACGGCGTATGAAACCATACCCGACAATCCTGTAGCACGTATTTTCTGGGGGCGTGTCCCATTGCATGCAGCCAGTGCATGTTATTTTTTCGCAAAAAAAGGGCGCATACAGCCACTCATTCACAGCTTGAAATATCGTTCCAATAAAGGGATCGGTTTATATCTCGGACAACAACTTGGTACCTCACTCATAGAAGCGCCATTATATCAGGATGTTCAACTGATAGTTCCGGTTCCGCTCCATCCTAAAAAGAAACATATCAGAGGATATAATCAGGCAGAAGTGATAGCCAATGGGATGGCAAAAGTGATGAAGCTACCGGTAGTTACAGATAATCTGATACGAAGTGTTGCCACCGAAACTCAAACGAAAAAATCGAGAGATGAGCGCTGGCAAAACGTAAAAAATATTTTTACAGTGACCAATCCATCCCAATTCACCAACAGTCATGTATTATTGGTTGATGATGTGATCACTACCGGAAGTACTATAGAAGCATGCGTAACCACCTTGTTGGAAGCCACTCATTTGAAAGTAAGTGTAGCTACCGTAGCTTGTGCCACAGTATAACAGCATATTGTTTAATAATCATCCAATTAAACCACTTTTACACGAACAGACATGAAAGAATATCAACTGCAAATCCTGCTTTCGGTCATCATTCTAGTAGCTTTGGCCGGTATAAAATTATTTTTACAACATTTCACCAACAGAATTTTAACTTCTTTGCAGTTAGCTTCTGAGCGCAAACGCATCATCTCGAAGATCATAAATTTCTTTATCATTGTGTTAGCTATAGTCCTGCTCACCGGTGTATGGGGTGTTGATTCACAACGACTTATAATATTCATTACATCTTCACTCACTATATTAGGTGTTGCTTTTGTGGCTCAATGGTCTATCCTATCGAATATCACCTCCAGCCTGATATTGTTTTTCAACCACCCCATTCGCATAGGAGGACCTATAAAAATTCTCGATAAAGATTATCCTTTAGAAGGTATAGTAGAAAATATTTCGATGTTCTTCTTATACATCAAAACAGCTGATGGAAAGTTGGTAAGTATTCCCAACACGGTTTTGTTGCAGAAAATTATTGCACTTGACCCAACATATACCAAAAAGACAAAAGAATAAGCCATTGGCATATTGCAGCCTTAGATTGATGAATTAAAGACGTATTTTTACGGAAAAATATTTATTCTAATGAAGAAGTCCATACACCTTTGTAAGCATATTCTGGTATATGTAAGAAAATGTATGGAAAAGCAAAGCAATTTCATCAGCTTTAATTTTGAAACTGCTTTACATACAAGTTATTATAAAATTTTATACGGATGAAAAAGTTTATTTATTTAGTATTTGCCTTATTGACCAGTTCTCATTTTGTTTTAGCCGGTGAAGGGATGTGGATACCGGTTTTACTTCAACAGCTCAACGAACAGGAGATGCAGCAAATGGGTATGCGCATTACTGCCGAAGACATTTACAGCATCAACCGGTCGAGTTTGAAAGATGCCATAGTACTTTTTGGGCGAGGCTGTACTGGTGAAATAATTTCTAACCAGGGCTTGTTGCTCACCAACCATCATTGCGGGTATGGTCAGATACAACGACATAGTACCCTGCAAAACGATTATCTCAAAGATGGTTTCTGGGCTATGAATCAAACTGAGGAGCTGCCTAATCCCGGACTTACAGTTACCATGATGGTAAAAATGGAAGAGATAACGGAAAAAGTATTGGATGGAGTAACCAATGAGATGACCGAATCCGAACGCAACACCATCATTAAGGACAACATCAAAAAAATCACAGAAACAGCTGATCAGGAGAGCGGTTTGACGACTTCTATCAGACCGTTTTACCATGGAAATCAGTATTATATCATTTACAACCGTATATTTAAAGATATACGCTTAGTGGGTGCTCCCCCATCGAATATTGGTAAGTTTGGAGGCGATACCGATAACTGGATGTGGCCACGTCATACTGGCGATTTCTCCCTTTTCCGGATTTATGTGGATAAAGATGGGAATCCTGCTGAATACCATCCCGATAATATACCTTATACACCTGATTTTCATCTTCCGATTTCCATCAAAGGGATAGATGAAGGAGATTTTACTTTTGTGTTCGGGTATCCGGCACGTACAAATCAATACCTACCTGCAGCAGCAGTACATATGATCACCGAAGTCTCAAATCCAGCTCGAATAGCACTGCGCCAAAAAAGATTGGAAGTGTTTAAACGCTATTCCGACACCGATCCAAAAATTCGTATTCAATATGCTGCCAAAGATGCTGGGGTAGGAAATGCATGGAAGAAAATGATAGGCGAAAGCAAAGGCATACACCGACTTCATGCCATTGACCGGAAACAGGAAACAGAAACACGATTTACTGAATGGGCAAAAACTGACCCCAATCTAAAAAAGACGTACAGCGAACTGATCCCTGCTTTCGAACAAAACTACAAGCAGTTAGAGAAGCTTACGCTGGCAATGGATTATATGAACGAAGCCGGAATGGGAATAGAGCTATTTCAACTTGCCAACCGGTTTCGACCATTAGCTACCGAACTGCAAAAGACAACGATTGACCCAGACAAGCTACAAGAGTTGGAAACAACCTTAAAAAGTTTTATTCAAAGCTTTTTCAAAGACTATCATCAGCCTATTGACCGGGAGGTAGCAGCAGCTTTGTTAGCCCTTTGGACAGAAAATCAGCCAGAAGATTTCCGGCCTGATTTTCTAAATGTGATCGCTCAAAAAGGCAATGTGCAGGCAGCGGTAAACAATTTGTTTGATAAAAGCATGTTTACTTCACCGGCAAACATTGAGAAATGGATGCAGCTCAACCCAAAGAAAAAACTAAAAAAATTAGGACAGGACCCTGTCTGGCAAGCCATCTCTGATATTCATAGCTTCAGCCAGTCCAATCTCCTTCAGCCCATGCGCGCTATTACCGCCTCCAACGACAGCTTGCAACGGCTATATATGAAAGGTCTGATGGCAATGCAGCCCGGCAGGCGTTTCTATCCCGATGCTAATTTCACCCTTAGAGTAACCTATGGAAAAATAGAAGGATATTCACCAGCCGATGCCATATATTATAGCCCTTATACCACCCTTGACGGCATCATGGAGAAAGAAAACCCCGATATTTTCGACTATGTAGTAGAAGACCGGCTGAAAGAACTATATCACACAGGTGATTTCGAACCTTATGCCGATACTGAGGGGCGACTGCGAATAGCTTTTGCCGCATCCAACCATACTACAGGCGGCAACTCAGGGAGCCCGGTGCTCAATGCCGACGGACAAATGATAGGACTGAATTTCGACAGATGCTGGGAAGGAACTATGAGCGACCTGATGTACGATCCGGCTATGTGCCGAAACATATCGGTTGATATACGATACGTGCTGTTTATCATTGATAAATTTGCACAAGCAACACACTTGATTGATGAGATGACAATTATCCGATAACGACTTGGGTAAGACTTTTTTTTATTGTTAAAGTCGAATGAAAATAGAAAGCTGACAAGAGGGTATTGCATGCCATTTCGGATAGCCCGAATCTTATAATTCAGGAGGTGAAAGTGATACTGACATGAAATTGTCCCCAACTTTACGTACAAAATTTTACTGTAAAGATCTATTTACGGTACTAATCTGTCTTGTCTTTCTTGATTTGTAAACTAATTCCCATCATGGCTAAAACAAAAACTGTCTTTTTCTGTAAAAACTGTGGAAACGAATCCCCCAAATGGGTCGGAAGATGTCCTGCCTGCGGTGAGTGGAACACCTATGTAGAAGAAACCACTGTTACAGGAAAAAAATCGGCTGTAGCTTCGCTTAAATCACAGTCTCTGACAAGCAAGCCCTTAGCTGTACAGGAAATCAGCAGTCAGGCCGTGAGCCGGATTGATCTCGGTTACGGCGAGTTGAACAGGGTATTAGGTGGTGGATTGGTTCCCGGTTCCTTAGTCCTTGTAGGAGGCGAGCCTGGTATAGGGAAATCTACCCTGATGTTGCAAGTGGCTTTGCAGTTCGACAATCTGAAGGTGTTATATATCAGTGGAGAAGAAAGCCAGCAACAACTGAAAATGCGTGCCGATCGTATAGGTATCAACAATCCAAACTGTTTTATCCTCACCGAAACTGATACGCTTGCCATCAGCAAACATATTGACGATCTGAAGCCCGATATCGTCGTAGTAGATTCCATACAAACCATGCAATCACCTTTGCTTGATGCAGCTGCAGGAAGCATCTCACAGATCAGGGAAACAGCATCCGAATTAATAAGCTTGCAAAAACCACTCATTTCCCGGTATTTTTGATCGGACACATCACTAAAGATGGAAGTATAGCCGGTCCAAAAATATTAGAGCATATGGTGGATACTGTGCTTCAGTTTGAAGGCGACAGGCATTATGGCTTTCGTATTTTACGCACTATTAAAAACCGTTTTGGATCAGCTTCCGAGCTGGGTATTTTTGAGATGCATGCTGCTGGCTTGCGTGAAGTAAGCAACCCCAGTGAGATACTGCTTTCGCAACGCGAAGAAGAAATGAGCGGCATCGCTATTGCAGCCATGATAGAAGGAGTTCGGCCTATGCTTATTGAAACACAAGCACTTGTCAGCACAGCTGCTTATGGAACACCTCAACGATCAGGGACAGGATTCGATCTGAGAAGACTGAATATGCTATTAGCCGTATTGGAAAAGAGAGCAGGATTCAGACTGTCAGCATTGGATGTATTCCTAAATATAGCCGGTGGCATACGGGTTGATGATCCGGCTACTGATCTGTCCGTTATAGCCAGTATATTGTCTTCAAACGAAGATATACCCATCAGCTCCAAAAAATGCTTTGCCGCTGAAGTAGGCCTCTCAGGCGAGATAAGGGCAGTAAACCGAATAGAAGCACGCATAGCCGAAGCAGATAAATTAGGGTTCAATACAATTTTTATTTCCAAATACAATAACAAAGGATTGGACCACCAACGATATTCATTGAAAATTATCCCGATCGCTACAGTTAAGCAGTTGTTTGAACAACTTTTTGATTGAGACCAACTAAAGAAAATTCTCTATCTGACTTTGCTACATTAAAAAAAATTACTTTTACCCAAGTGTAAACCCCTATGGTCTATGATCAAGATAACCGAAACTGTCAGGGATGCGCTTCAAGGGATTGACAGATGGATACCAACCTCATCCAAGACAGCTTATACCCAATCATTATTGAAAGCCGGTTTTTCTATAGTTGACTGCGGAAGTTTTGTATCGCCTAAGGTAGTGGGTCAAATGTCCGATACAGCAGAAGTCCTTGCGCATATCAGCTTACCAGATCCGGCACCCAGAATAATGGTGTTGGTTGTAAACAGCCAAGGCATTGATAAAGCTGTTTCTTCCGGTAAGGTCAATATGCTTTCATTTCCGTATTCTATCTCTCCTACATTTCTGAAACGCAACCTCAACACCGACAAAAAACAAGCTCTAAGCCTCATACAAGAGCTGATAAAAAAGTCTCTTCCTTATCAGTTTGAGTGGGTAGTCTATCTCTCAATGGGTCTTGGCAATCCTTATGGTGATGAGTGGAGCATGCAACTGCTTATGGATGAAATAGCGATTTTGTATGAATCAGGTTTGCGAAATCTGCCCTTATCCGATATATTGGGGATTGCTAATCCAGATTTGATCTATAATGTATATGTAACCCTTATTGATGCTTTTCCTGAAATAGATTTTGGATTGCATTTACACACCAGACCATCTGAGAGTCAGTCGAAAATAGAAGCGGCATGGGAAGCTGGTGTACGCAGTTACGAAACGGCACTCAATGGCATGGGTGGATGCCCTACAGCCGCTAACGAACTCCTTGGAAATCTGAATACCTGGGAACTGATTTCCTTTTGCAATACCCGAAACATTCCTCACGGAATAAATGAAACAGCATTATTGGAAGCTGGTGAATTAGTTAGAAGTATCTTCAATCCAACCAAACCTTCATAGAATGATTCAACTTGATTTAATTTATAATCTAGCCGTATTGGTAGCTCTCAGCGTGTTTTCTGGTTTTATTGACCACAGATACGATCGAAAGACCACTATGGGAAAAATATTACAAGGATTGCTTTTTGGCTTAGCTGCTATAGTCGGAATGATGTATCCTTTTCATTTTATGGAAGGAATGATTTTCGATGGCAGATCAATAGTGATCAGCGTAGCAGCTTATTTTTTTGGTCCTTTGAGCGGGCTTATCAGCGCCATAATGGCAGTAGCTTATCGGCTATACTTAGGAGGTGTAGGAATAGTAATGGGTTCATTAGTAATTCTTACTGCTTATCTGATTGGTTCTGCCTTTTATTTTCACATCAGGCGGTCGTCCAGAATACCCTCCAACTATGCCCGTTTTTATATGCTCGGAGTAATGGTTCATTTAGTGATGATGTTGCTTATACTGACCTTACCTTCTGTTTACAGAGCCGAAACTTTCTATGTCATAGGCTTTACAGTATTAGGAATTTACCCGATAGTAACCATCATTATCGCAAAAATTTTACTTGATCAGGAGGCAACACGTATTCTCTTTACCCAATTATCCGACAGTGAGCAATTTTTTCGAACCAGTTTCTTTTCTATAGCCGATGGCATATTAATCACCGATACTCAAGGAAAGATCTTGAAATGCAATCCAATAGCAGAGAAACTAATTGGAAAGCCGTCTTCCGAGCTCATCGGAAAAAAATTCAACCAGATAGTAAACTTCAAGCATGCAGACCCGGCTTCACAAGTCAAAAATCCGATTGATGAAGCTTTACGAATTAAAGGAGTGGTGAATAATGATACTTTCTTTTTAGAAAAGGCTGATGGGAAACTCATTCCTCTCATTGGAAGCACTGCACCTATTACGCAAGAAGCTGGTAACATTATTGGTACAGTGATGGTCTTCAACGATTCTAGCAAAGACCTTAATCTGCAGCAACAATGGGTATTAAGCAGCAAAGCTTATCAAGTCTTTTTCAACAGAATAAAAGCAACTACTTTCATTTTAAACCAACAGGGCATTTTTATAGATGTAAACGAAGGTGTTGAAAAAATGTATGGCTATAAAAGGGAGGAGCTGATTGGTAAACCATTAGACCTATTGTCGGTGTCAGGGTTACCAGACAGCCTTCTTATTCAACAAACCTTGTCAAAAGTTTTTGAAGGACACAGTATTAGAAAAGAGGTATGGGGTAAACGCAAGAACGGTGAAGTTTTTCCGATATCGGTCATATTCTTACAAACAAATTTTTATGGTGAAGATGCCATATTAGCTATTGCAAGGGATACAAGCGATGAAAAAAATATTGCACAAGCTCTTAGATTTAGCGAAGAACGCTATCGTACACTGTTTGAATACAGTCCACTCGGAATACTGCTTGAAGACTTAGACGGTACTATATTAGAAGTCAATCAAACTTTCACCCGTTTGTATGGATACAGTGCCAAAGAGTTGATAGGACAGCATGTTCGCATCATTGCCCCTGAATCTCATAAACATTTGGTAGAGGAAAACATCAAATCCATCATTAAAAACAAGATTTTAATATCTTCTTTAGACAGCATCACCAAACAAGGTACTATCCGCCAAAGCCGATTGATTGAGACTTTAGTATCACTTCCCGACGGAAAACAAGGTATATTATCCATATCCGAAGATATTTCTGATCAGGTTCGCGCCGAACAAAAAAAAGCAGAAACAGAATCACGCTTTAAAGCAATCCTATCATTGGTTCCTGATATTTATTTTCGTTTTGATGGTGAAGGACGTTACATAGATGGCTTTACAACCAGCACAGAAATGTTGATAGCTCCAATGGAAAGTATGATAAACAGTTTGATTTATGATGTCTTGCCCCCCTCCTTAGCGAAAACAACCAAAGAATACATTCAAAAAACCATAGAAACAGGTGAGCTGCACGAATTCGACTACAGTCTTGGAGAGGGTGCTGATAAACAATGGTATAATGCACGAATGATCAAAAGCGGTAGCTGGGAAGTACTGACAATACTACAAAATATTACCGACAGAAAATTATCAGAGATCGAAATCAATAAGCAGAAATATTTTATTGAGACACTGTTAGATTCTATCCCTAATCCGATTTTTTATTTGAATACTCAAGGTGTATATCTTGGAATAAACAAAGCATTTCAAGATTGGTTTGGCGTTTCAAAAACGGAGATAATTGGAAAAACCCTGTTACAGATCGACCCTCATGAAGTAGCATTACGAAACATAGAATCAGATCAACGAATATTTGATGGGATTGATCAAGTTCAGTCGTTAGACCGAGAGATGATATTACCCACCGGAGAAAAACGAACGGTCATTCTTAACAAATCTCCTTTTCACGATGAAATAGGACAAGTAAGCGGACTGATAGGATTGATAGTTGATATAACCGAACGAAAAAAAATTGAAACCGACTTGATGCTTGCCCGCAATAAAGCGTTGGAAAGTGATCGGCTGAAAACATCATTTCTCAACAATCTCAACCACGAGATACGTACACCACTCAATGCAATAGTAGGTTTTTCAAACTTATTAAATGAAGCACACACACCCAATGAGCAGCAACACTTTGTTAACGTCATCAACAATAATTCAGAGCAATTACTGCGTATCATAGACGATGTGTTAGCTGTTTCGCGCCTTGAATCTGAGATAATACCCTTAGATAAAAAACATTTCAACATAAAACAGTTGCTGACTGATTTGAAACATACACTTACTACGGAGGCATATCGCAAAGGACTGCTGCTTATTGTCGAAAAACAAATCAGCGATATCTCACCTACTATCTTTCACGATAAGGGGAAGGTCAGACAAATATTAGCTATACTTATCACCAACGCCATTAAATATACCTTAGAAGGCAGAATAAGTATAGGTTTTACAGCTAACCAGCAAGGTATCAGCTTTTTTGTGAAAGACACAGGAATAGGAATACCCGAAAACGAACAAGCTTTAATATTTGACCGTTTCTTCAGAGGCGAAGAGTCGCAAAATCGGGCAATACGAGGTACCGGCCTTGGGCTAAACATAGCCAATACCCTGGCAAAACTGATGGGTGGAAGTATTCACTTAGAATCTAAACAAGGAATAGGTACCACATTTTATTTTGAACTCCCCTGTGAAGTACTAATATCAAGCACATCCGAATTGATAGTAGAATCAACATTCAAAAAGTTGAGTGCGTTACGAATACTTATCGCAGAAGACGAACAAAATAATTTCGACTATCTGAATATACTGCTGAAAGGCAATGTACGGTCCATTGACCATGCAAAAGACGGAGCAGAAGTTTTAGAAAAAGTTCAGTCTTATCCCTATGACCTGATATTAATGGATTTGAAAATGCCCAGAATAGATGGATTGGAGGCAACCAAACTTGTGTTAGCAGGTTTTCCCGATATGATCATCATTGCGCAAACTGCTTATTCACAGCCAGATGAGATCAATAAAGCACTTGAAGCCGGATGCCATGATTTTCTTATCAAACCCATTGAAAAGGAAAAACTGTTTGCTGCTGTTCAGAAAATATTTGAGAAAAATTAGTCTTCTTTGGAGCTATTTCACCGTGCTTATTTGATCAGCTTCAATAAGCTATTACTTCCATCACTATATGTGATCCGTAAAAGGTACCATCCATGAGGAAGTTGTCCAAGCTCCGGAAACAATGACATGATCAGATAATCGTTTTTCTGTGATATGGCACTGAAAGCTTGCCGTTGCAGTATCGCAGCATACGGATTGATCAGTTCGATGGCTGTGATCAGTTTGTGATTATTCACCGTTAGTTTACTATCAGAATTAATAGGGTTAGGATACAGTTTGGCAGTAAATGCTTCTCTCTGAAAAGTAGAGATACCCACCGATTCCTGTATCTCATAAGCCCCAAGATCAATAGTATCAAACTGTATGCGATGATTCATGGAAAGATCATAATGCGGTAGCGTATAAAAAGGCAGATAATTAATACCGGCATTATAACATGAGCCATTCTTTGTCAGTGTATAGTCTTTATCGGCTTCATCGGTAAACCCGGGATTCTCTTCTGTACAGTTTTCGTAGATGCCAATAAAACTGCTTCCGCCAAAACCTTCTACTCCAAGCTGTACGGCACAGTAATAAAATTCTGGTACCGACACTATATCCCATATCCATACCTGCGATCCAAAAGGAGAATCGCTTTGATTTCCCCATAATATACTGTTATACAATACCGGATGAGCTAATTCATTGCAGTAATAACCGCCTCCCATAGAAGCCTGATTGTTTACAATGGTCAGATTCGACATTTTAGGAGATGCTGTAATATTGGCTATACCTCCGCCAAAAAATAATGCAGTATTATTTGCAATAAGCAGGTTTGCAATAGCTCTTTCGGGCTTGCTGCGCAGAAAACCTATAGCACCTCCAAGACCACTATGATTTTCTTCAAAAACAGCATTTATCAGAAGTGGGTTGGAGTATTCAAACGAGACCGCTCCTCCTATGCCGGTGGACGAGTTCCTTTTAAAATATACGAATCTCAACTCAGGCTCTGAGCTGACAAAGCACAAGCCTCCGCCATAGCCATATATCAATCCTTCATTGCCGGCATAATTATTTTCAACCGCGCAATGCTCTACGATCATATTGGTTTTATACGCATACATAGCGCCTCCCCAATAATAGGCATAGTTGTTTGTCAGTCGGGAGTGCCGCATAGCTATATTGCCAGAACTGATCACCCGTATCGCACCGCCATAGCAATTGGCTGAATCGCCCACTGCTTTTCCGTAGCTGAACACACAATATTCAAACAAGGACGAATCATTATCTAATGAAGTATCTTCAAAACGCAAGCCGTTCCAGCCTCCATCGTTGTTGTAGATAGTATGAAAACCCGAAGTGTCGGCAACGGTAAACACTATGCTGTCGCCTTCCTGACCAATGGCTTTGATACTTCCCTGTATGTGCATGGAATAATGCCCCTGAAAAATAATCTTTGTTCCTGCAGCAATATGCAGCTCTTCCAAATGGGGCACAATGACGTCTGAGGTTACGAACACAGTGTCGTATTGCCAAAATCCATGCTGTTCGCCGGATGCTGAGAAATTATTCTGTGAAAAAAGAAAATGACCTGAACTAAAGGCCAATACTATCACTACCCAGATAGGTTTCATAAAAATTTGGTTTTTGCGTGCCAAAAATACCTTTAAAAGCTAAACAACGGTATCATTTTTCTTAGAAAGGCAGGTTTAAAGGCGAATGCAAATACCATATGAGCAGGCAGAATTTGCATGAATCCTGTTTGGCAGTCGTATTAAAAACTTACTGTTTCAGCTTTGCTGTTGTTTTGCGTTGCTTCTTTGCTGTTCAATGGGTCAGGAATTCCAAACCGCTTAAAAAGATGTGGAGCAAATTTTTCTATAGGCGAATACAGCAAGGATGAATTTTGCTTCTCCTTCGATAAGATATGATTTGTGATAGCGAAAAAGTTCAGCAGCATCAGAATCAAGCTTATGATAAGTGCTCCTTTGAGTATGCCGAATATGGCGCCGAGCAACCGGTTAAAAAAGCTTAGCACCAAGATTTTCACCAATTTTTCGATCAGGCTACCTATCAATCGGATCACTATGACTATCAAAATAAAAGTAAGTACAAACGCAATCAGAGGTAGGTATTTACTTTGTAGCTGAAACAGGGTTGTTAAAAAATCAGCCGTCACATCATAAAAGAAAAATGACACATAACCACCGATGATCAAAGCAGCCAAAGCGCTCAACTCAGCTATCAATCCGTTGTAAAAACCCCGGATAGCTACTATGAGAAGAAGTACAATAAAAACAATATCAATGATTTGCATGTGAATGATTATTTACCTCAGCCGGCGTGTGAGTTCGGTAGAAAACACAAAATCTTTCAGCTCTGGATTATCAGTTTGTAAAATACTTTCTTTGTCGCCGGTCCACCACAGTTGTCCATGATATAAAAAATTGATCCGTTGGCCAATCTGCAGCACCGAATTCATATCGTGTGTATTGATAACTGTCGTGATTCCGTATTCTAACGTAATTTCACTGATCAGTTGATCAATCACTTCAGCAGTTTTCGGATCAAGGCCTGAATTAGGTTCATCGCAAAACAGATAATTCGGGCTGTTTGAAATGGCACGTGCAATAGCTACACGTTTCATCATACCGCCACTGATCTCGGAAGGATACAACTGATTTACATTTTGCAGATTCACCCTTTGCAAGCAAAAATTTACCCTATCCAATTTTTCTTCCATACTTTTATCCGTGAACATATTCAATGGAAACATCACATTTTGTTCAACAGTAAGTGAATCGAACAACGCTCCACCCTGAAACAAGACCCCCATTTCCTTACGAATTTCTCTTCGCTTTTTTTCTGAAATAGATGAAAAATTCCGATTGTCGAAGCTCACCTGACCTTCATCTGGTTCGACAAGACCAGTACAGCATTTCATCAATACAGTCTTGCCCGATCCGCTCTGACCTATGATCAAATTGGTCTTACCTTTCTCAAAAAAAGTGTTGATATCGGTTAAAACCTTATGCGGGCCAAACGATTTTGAAAGCTTAGCAATTTCAATCATACCAATAGTAATTGTGTCAGGATCAGGTCAAACAAAATTATTAATATGCTGCTGACTACTACAGCCCGTGTGCTTGCTTTTCCTACCTCTACTGATCCGCCTTTCAGATTATAGCCCAGAAAACCTGAAACAGAAGCAATGATAAAAGCAAATACCAATGTTTTTATGATGGCATAAGTAACTGTAAAAGGCTCGAACCACCCGCGTAACCCTTCAATAAAATCTACCGAAGGCACTAATCCTGTAACTATACAGGCTACCCAACCTCCTAAAATACCAACCACCATGCTGAAAACAATAAGTACCGGGTTGAACAGCATGCTTGCAGTGATCTTAGGCAGGATGAGAAAATTAGCCGGGTTGACACCCATAACCCGCAACGCATCTATTTGTTCGGTAACCCGCATAGAACCAATCTCAGAAGCGATACGGGAACCTACTTTACCGGCTAAAATCAAACTGATGACAGTAGGAGAAAACTCCAATATCATCATCTGACGGGTGGTAAATCCTACCATTTTAAGTGGAATAAGCGGAGAATCAATATTATACGCTGTTTGAATAGCTATGATGGCTCCAGTGAATACTGATATAAAAGCTACAATGCTGATAGAATCAATTCCTAAACCTATGATTTCTACTAACAGTTGACGCCTGAATACAGGACCTTTGTCCGGACGTTTGAAGGTCTCAAACATCAAAAGAACATATTCACCTAAAGTCCGTAACATATTTACCAGCTTTTTCGATGGTTAAAAGTACAACAAACTCCCATAAAGAAAGATAAAAAATACATATCAGCTTGAAGCTGATTCGCTAAGTAGCTATTGGTAAGCTTGGTATCTAAACGCCGGAAAAGATGTAAAAGTGTATTTTTGTAGTCAGATAAGAAGAGCTTTTACAAAATGACTAAAAGAATTGTTACAGTTTGCATCCGGTTTTTCATCCTCTTTTTGATGATAAGCCTGTTAGCATCATGCCATTCTTCATCCAAGGTGCATCTTCCGGGAGGTAAACGGAAAAAGAAAGATTGTGACTGCCCTTCCTGGTCGTATCAACCCGTTGAATCATCTTTTAGCTGCGATGTCGGAACAGTATAAGAACTTACTAAAACGGTATATACCTGCTGCATCAGTAGATCATGTTTTTGATTACATCATAAAAAACAAGATATTTCTGCGTATTAACCAGAAACGCCTGACCAAATTGGGTGATTATCGCCCTCCCAATAATACCAAGCCAGCTCGTATCAGCATAAATTATGATTTGAATAACTTTGAGTTTTTGATTGTCTTGATACATGAAATGGCACATCATGAAGCGTTTACATTATATGGGCATGGACATAAACCTCATGGCCAGGAATGGAAAGATTGCTACAGCGATCTGATGAAGGTTTATTTAAACGAAGAAGTGTTTCCAAAAGATATTCTACAGGCATTGGAAGCATATCTTTTTACGTATAATTTATCACCAGGCAGTGAAGCAGCCTTAAAAAAAGTCTTACGAACCTATGATCCTCCATCAAATACAACCGTAGTTGAGTTGTATTCACTTCCAGCAGGAGCACACTTTAGCATTCCTAACGGACGTACTTTTCAAAAATTGGAAAAGCGGCGTACACGATATGTTTGCCTTTGTATGCGAACAAAAAGAAAATATTTAGTGCACGGAATGACACAAGTTATTCCTTTTGAAGTATAAGTGATAAGGCAAGGGGTATCAGAAAAGTAGCTATGTCAAAAAAAAAGTCAAAATATTATGTGGTTTGGGCTGGTTTTCACCCTGGCATATACGATAACTGGGTTGAATGTGAAAAGCAAATAAAGGGTTTTTCGGGGGCTAAATACAAGAGCTTTAAAACCCTTGAAGAAGCTAGCCTTGCTTTTGACAAAGGCCCTGATCATGATTGGAATTTGAGTTTTCAGATTCAGCATCTGCCGGAAAGCGAAAAGCCTATTATCAATTCGATAGCTGTGGATGCTGCCTGTTCGGGTAATCCGGGCGTCATGGAATACAGAGGTGTTTTCACGGAAACCGGTACGGAGCTTTTTCGCAAAAAGTTTCCCGAAGGAACCAATAATATAGGTGAGTTCTTAGCTATAGCCCATGCCTTAGCCTGGCAAAAACAAAAACGACTTCAACTTGTTATCTATTCTGATTCTCTACTTGCTCTTTCATGGATTAAAAGCGGCGCTGCCCGAACAAAATTAATTCCTTCCGAAAAGAATCAAACCACTTTTGAGGTGCTGAAACGAGCTGAAAAATGGCTTGCTTCCAATCCAATTGAAGTACCACTACTGAAATGGAACACAGAAAAATGGGGTCAGATTCCGGCCGACTTTGGTAGGAAATAGCCAGTACATGAGTATTCTATACAACAATTTACTCATTGATCTTTAACCAAAAAGATCCCCCATGCGTTTCAACGCCACGTAAATTTTCATGCTCCCAAACCGGTGATATCAACTCGGAAAGCTCCTTATCTTCAGATATGAAATAATTTGGTAATAAAGTGCAATATTTCTTTGGGTTAGCCAATAAATACATAGCTAATCCATATTGTTCCGAATAGAATCTGTCACACATAAATTGTGGGTAATCATAAGGTAAATATATGTCATGAAGATGCACTATAACACCTTTCTTCAGTCTGGGTAATACTTCAAGAAAAAACACCATTGAATCGGAATTTGGAAGGATTCTATGTGAATTATCTATAAAAAGAACATCATTCTCATTCAGTTCATCCAGAACGGAAAAATCTATGCTCTCAAATGGTTTTCTTATGACCTTATCAGCCAGCATATCAATATTTGCTCGTGGCATAGGATCAATTGATATGATATCAATATCTAAATTCTGTTCTGTTTTTGCTTTATAAACTACTTTAGTTGAATTACCTGATCCAATTTCGATATATTTTTTAGGTCTGTACTCGGTAATCATAGTATAAATCCCAACCATATCAAGTCCTGGTAGAAATCCATTATTCCAAACTGGCTTGGTGCGATCTTTTTCCTTCTTATTATCTTGAATCAACCATATGTTTTCTTTGTACTTTAAAGCACTTCTACGAAGTGCTTTAAAGTACACGCGATTTGCGTTGATAATCTCATACAGCTCAGTGTGTGGTGGTTTTCCATGACCATACCTGGGTTTAAAATCTACTTTATATTCCAGAAAAAGATTTTGAAACTTAG
>Ga0265294_10000763_pt1 | contig 43398 bp, 50 predicted proteins | sample MunlanPumphouse3_FD_192504 | JGI IMG/M metagenome (GOLD analysis project Ga0265294, IMG submission 192504) | Groundwater microbial communities from a municipal landfill in Southern Ontario, Canada - Pumphouse #3 | ecosystem: Environmental > Aquatic > Deep subsurface > Groundwater | place... | reverse complement strand
CCGGCCTCACTCTTTATGAACATCCTCACACATCCTGAAACAAGAACCCGAAATAGTGCCCGGGTTGATCAATTGTAGACCTGTTGAACAGGGCGGGAGATACAAAAATCACTTGGATTCAAGGAATGGTATCTTAAAGGACGGACAAGATCGGAGGGATAAAGATATGCCGGGGGAGATTGGTTGTTCCGGTACGGTCTTTTTCAGTCATTTTCCTCGCTTTTCTTCCGGGATACACCATCCCTCCATACAAAAAATTGATAAAAACCCGTTGCAAGGCCGACATTCAATGCAATCAGACCTCCATAGATGAGGCCATTGGAAAGAGGGGTGTGCCAGAAAATCGCCGGAATCATCGAGAGACGGGACGAGACAAGGAGATAGGGAAGAAACACCCCAACCACCGAGACCATGAGATCACAGATGAGAATGCGGGTGAACCGGATTTTCTCCCCGAACCTGTTGGAAAATACAAAGGGAGGAATGAGCACTGCCATGGGCACGACAAATATCAGAGCTCCGACTAGAAGCATCGGGGCATCATTCGGCATCAAAAAGAGAAATCCCGCTCCCATGACAAGGGCGGGGAGCAAGAGGTGAACCATCCGATTTTTTGTCCGACTGATGACTGCATAGACAACGGAAAGCAGCACGACTCCTATTAAAAAGGCAATAATCTGAAGCAGTATCACTAGAAACAGAAAGCCATCAACAACATCCATACTCGTTCACTTCCTGAATAATGCTGGGGCATGGTCTTTGATATATCTGTGGGGTGGTTTTCGGTAGGCAGTCACAGGGAAAACTGTTTGTGGAAGATATACGGATGTTAAAAAAGGGAGGATGCCGGTTACCATCTTCTAAGTACGGTCACATAACATGCAATTCCTGTGGTGAGTGCCACTATGGCCATGAAAGGATTAGCAGGGCTCGCCTGAGTTTCAGTTTCTGTGGGGGCTGTGGATGTCACCGCCGGAATCGTGCCTGAGATGGCAGTTAACCAATCTGACCTCGGTGAGTAACGGTGCCATAACGCCAATCCGTTGTCAAAGTCAGTAATTCCTGCAACATCTGATGCAATTTCGCTGAAGATTCCTGTCCCGATATCATATACCCTGATCGTTCCGTTATCCGGATTATCGTAATCAACCTTGGGTTTTTTCACATAGATAACAGTATTACCAGATATATAGGGAGCACTTGGAGCACTTAATGTTTCAAGGGAGCAGGTCATCCCTGTTGACAGATTTGTCAACATAATTTCTCCACCGGCAGTTACAAGTGACGGGTATCCACTTGATATATCAGGTTCCTCTGCTGATCTGCTCCAGACAACCTCGTCACCCGAAATATCACTCCATCCCCAGGTCCGTATTGACATACTTTCCGGAATAATATCATCCTCACCGGTAGAGATGGTGTAGACATGAACTTCCCGCCCGGGTTCCCGGTCAGTTCGATCGCACCCCCATACTATTCGGTCACCGTCGATGGCAAGACCTTGGATCTTATCTTTCGATCTAAAGATCTTGTTGTTCGTGCCGGTTGAAAGCGTATGCAGGATGAGATCATCACCCCCACTATCTTCACGCAATACGACATGTTTCCCATCACCAACAATATCAGTTACTCTTGATTCAATGTTGTTGTAAAAACCGGTCGAATAAATAATCCGTCTATTTTCGGTGGCCATGTCATATTCATATACCGTTTTTGTCCGCGATTCGTAGAATTTTGTAGTATCATACTCGGTGTAGTATACCCGGCCATCAGTGATCTCCAGTGATTCAATGTTCATGGTATCATTTGTGAGAGAGATACTCCGGTAAAGCGTCATGTCAGTATTGTACACCCTGATTGCCGAAGGATTAGAACCACTCACATATGTTGCAACAAGATTATCGTCAATGCACATATGAGCCTGAGCGGTAGCCGAAGCCTGCATAGGTATGCAAATATCTGAAGGTTCTGCAAGACAGGGGATTACGAATACACTACAAAAGAGTAATACCATACAAATAAATTTCATTTTTCGGAAAAATTTCATCGTTGCTCCTCAAAAAAGGGTATTTCTCCTTCATGAATAGAAGTATGAACGGGACCACATGCCTGCAGTATGGTCTGGATTCGTTGATTCTGCATTGGTATAGGATTGGTATAGGGTACCATGTACCGGACTTCGAGCACCGGATGTTGGTACGATGTAGTAAGGATCGTTGTCATAGTTATTTTTAACAGCATATGATGTCGAAAGCCAGTTTCCGTCTCCATAAAGCTGAGATTCAACTCTCAGGGAGCCAACGGGATCTGCGGCATACACATATCCGCTCCCACTATGCCTGATATACCCTCCGGAATAACTCACTTGGTCTGCAGTGACGACAATACCTGACCGAATAGATTTAATGTTACCGCTCACAATCCCTGCAAGGATTGACCCGTCCGGGTCGTCAACAAGCTGGTCATTTTCATCAAAGATCTTGGGTCCGGGAGTAACATCTTCCGGGGCAAGGCTTGGATCTATCCACTGATAAGGTCTGTTCCACATTTCTTCGAGCAGTTTTGGCTCAACGTTTGCTTTGATCTTTTCGTAATTTTCCTCAGTGTAGGCAATCTTCGCCAGTTCACCACGGGTAAGTTCCTCTCCCCAGTGTTCATTCAGCCATTTCATTCCCTCTTCTGTGTACATGCCTGATATTTCAAAGGCGCTTACAGAAGGGGCGACGAATACCAGCAGAACCATGAGTCCTGCAAGCATTGTTAGTGTTCGTGATCGGTTCATTTTCTTCACGTCCATCCCGGCTGGTTCGGTGATTTTAGTCGGCCCGGCCGGGCTTGTTGTCATAGTCGTTGGAAAAGATGAGTGACATGGTAATCAGACCCTTTCCTCTGACCCGACAACTACCGATTTCCTTTGTTATTAAATACCTTTTATTCCAAAACGCTCTACACATCATTTTGTTATATATCCGTTCCAAAGGTTCGGAATGATTCAATAGAATAGTACTATCGAATTCATTTTCCTGCCGAATTTTAGGAATCATGCATTTCGCTGTTCATAAGGAGGCGACACGCCTTCGGGTATAATTCGGAACAGAATGCCCGCCATCAGGATGCACGCTGTCAGTGATATGTAGATGGATTGGGAATAATCTATTTATAAACTGATATGAAATACTGGAACATCCGGGGATTCAGGGAACCCTGGATGAGGAGTAAAAGAAGATGAACACCAGATGTCTGATTGTCGGGGCGTTGATAGCACTTCTTTTTCTGTCTGCCGGAGCCACAGCTTTTCAAATGTCCGGAAAATATACCGAAGAAGGGATGGAATGGCTGAATGAGCACTGGGGGGAGAATATCACCGAAGGGGACGTAGCCCGGATTGCCTATACCACAGAAAATTACGAGAAAATGAGATCAAACGTTGATCCAAAGCTGCTCGAAAAAATATGGAGCAAGCCGTACCACTGGGTCAGCCCTCATCCTGGGGTCTCAGAACGACATCCCGAATGCCCGTTCGGTGCCACCGCATGGGACAAGACCGGGCCAGTGAATATTCGGAAACTGAACCCCTCAAAGAAACAGGAGATGAGTCTCGAGAATGTGGTGACCGATACGAGCGGTTATTGTGTTATCGGCTACATGGACAAGTCCATTAAAGAGGGAGAATTAAAACCCTTTCACCGCCAGATGCCAGAGAATCTCACCCGGTTCACGTATGATCTGCTCTGGGGGAATACAGAGGATTCCCTAAAACTTACTATCTTTGCCCCGGACGGAATGATGGGACCATATTATGACGAGAGCGACGGGCAGGTAAACGGCAGAATTTATCTGCAGGTTTCCCGCCCCGAAGGAATAAAGCCGGGGGACTGGTATGCGGTTGTTGAAGGTGAAAAGGTTGACGGCACCCAGTCGTTCATGCTGCTTGTTGTGTGAGGTTTAAATGATTCAGCCACGATTATCGAGCCTGGTTTTCATTCTGGTGATTCTGACCGCGATGACACATGCTACAACTGCTGTTGAAACAGGTGGCTATGTGGTCGAACCGGCGTATGATATCTACCCGGAGTACAGCGATGTCTACTTCACTCCCCGCTCAGAAGAAACCATACTTCTCAATGAACCTGAACCCACACCCATCCGTCTGGCAGAGTTACCGCCCGGGATACTTGTCATCTTAGGGATAGCCGCAGTAACGCCGGGGGCTGTTTATCTGGGCAAACATATCACCGCAACCAATATACCCGTTATCGGAGGATTCCAGAGAGTTTCCCGAAAAAATATTTTTGATAACTCGTCTAGGGAGCGGGTCTTTTGCTGCATAAAGGAGCATCCGGGCGCCCAGCTATCTGACCTGAAACGCTCCACCGGATTTAGCTACAAGAACCTGGCCTATCATCTCGATATCCTCGCCAGTTTTAATGTTATAACGTTGGAAAAATGCAAGAATACGACCCGGTATTTTAAAAATTCCGACAAATTCTCGGGTGAAGAACAAGTGATGCTCATGCATCTCAGTCATTCAAGTGATAAAATGATCATTGAGACAATCCTGCACCACCCGGGAATATCCCGCCGTGATATCAGCGATAAGATCGGGATTTCCGGGCCTTCTGTCAGCTGGCACATGCGTTTCCTGGTGGATGACCGGATTATCGAGCAGAGAAAAGAGGGAACGGTTGCCCGTCATTACATCACGGAAGAGATGCTCAGGGCGTATGAGAGTGTGGCGACGCGGGCCTCTGCAGCCGTTTAATTCTCTCCTCGGATTCTACAGATCTCCGATGAACAGAAGGAAAGGAATTGATTACCCAATAATATCCATATGATTGTTGACCGGGAAGGTGGTTATTGCCATGGTTTCATTCTCTCCACCCGGTGTAAAGTGGAATAAACCCCGGATATATTTTTACGCCCTTAGAGATGATGCCAGCATTAGGATGAGACTGATCCAAGGCGCGGTCAGCCATTAACAGAGTTATCTGTTGCGGGACGAATCGCATCCTCTTGTGGCGTCTCTTTTTTCAATTTTCTCATTAAATCTTTCACCATCCCAAGGCTATTTCTCTGCATGGTGCTGCCCATGCCAATTACCCTTGACACTTTCGGATAGGATCTGCTGTATGTCAGGCAGACATGACATGAACCGAGGAAAAAATGAGATTTCAGACGGACAGTATAACCAATAATTTAGTAGAATAAGCGGGAGAAGGAACGACTGATTTGACTGCAGCGATGAGGGGCGTGATTCGGTCGACTCTCTGCCCACCTCGTGTTTTCTTAAGAGCACACATTCCTGCAACCTGCACCTCCATCTATAGCGAGTACGCACCGGATGGAATACCTCTCAGAAATAGATTGCAGAGGATTTCTATAAACCCATAAAAAATGCCATCAACATATAAATAGTTTATATTAGATAGTGCCTCAATCTGAGGTTAATCGAAATACTCTGCAGTATATTCCCATGGTTGGCAATGGTTTGCATAGTTTGCAGTGCTTTGCAGTGCACCCTGCAAAGTAAATACGGCCCATAGACACCATAATATCCAATTTGAAGCACTTTTAGAGATAACACTAACATCTTTGCAATCATTCCGGAATCACAGAGATACACATACGCAAACACAGAAAAATAAGATTGCGCTGTTGTTCCCTGCAAAGTACGCAAAGTACCTATAATATCTGTTAATATACCTACAGATTATCGATATTTAGTAAAACGAAAGCCATCTTACAGCCAATTTATCTTTGCAATAATGGCATTTTTTTATGCAAAGCTGTTGCAAAGTTGCAAAGCTAACCATCACGGACGACGAAGAGGGAAGGATCGAGATCATCTAATAGATAGTTTTCAAAAAGATGCCAAAACGGGAGACATAATAATTAGACAAAACGTGAAATTTAAGATGCTAAAACTTCCGGTACACACTGCTCCGGTGTCCGACATCAATCACATGAATAACCATCTCATCATCCAGAACCGACACAACCGCCCTGTATTGTCCAATGCGTACGGAATAAAATGGCGGGTTATCTGAACCTTGAAGCTCTTTCATATAGATTCTAGGATTCTCCTTATCTGCCAAGGTATGAAATTCTTTGACGAATTTCAGCATAATCTCACGGGGAAGGCGGTTCAGGGAATGACGTGCAGATGAAGAATAAATCAGCCGATAGCGCATCAGGCATCCGTCTTGGAATTTGCATATTTTTGGTCTTTATTCTTTTTTAGCGATTTTTGATCCGTTTGGGATAGAACAGAAATATCAACAAGCTCTGATGTATCCGGGTCTTCAGCCACACCAAGGTCTGCAAGGATCTCTTCGTGGGAATAATAAATCCCTTCCCGGTATTCCTTAAGTGACCGTTCAATGGTTGCAAGCGTCTCTTCACTCAGAGGCTCATCATCAATCATTGCATCAAGAAGCCTCGTTATGACATCATCAAACGATTCACGAGGATGTTTTTTCAGATGCTGAAGGCGATCTCGGGTTGTGGTCTGAATCCGGATTGATGTGGACTGCATACACAATACTACATATGCATACACATTAATTGTTTGGATGGAGAAACTGAATTGTCTACCTTCTCGGTCCACTTTTCTTCTCACTTCAGGGTGCCATAATCGGCCCCAATGGTAAAACAGGATATAACTTTGCGAAAATATAACCAACGAAAAATTATTTGTTGAGATGTTTGCCTAAATACGCATCTCGTTCAGATTCGCTAACTCCCTGAACATCGACAACGGTGGCACCCAGCACATATACCTGAACATCATATTTCGATTCCATGAGTCCAAATAAGTACTGATGCTCGACAACAGAAGCACCTAAAACAGTAGTTCCAACCTTTTCGGACTTAGAACTGGTTTCAATACACCCACAACTCGTTGAAACAACAATTCCAAGGAGAAGCAATGACAAAACGAGCAATGTTACTTTTTTATCAACCATACAAGTGAGAAATCCACTTCCCACCGGATATATCTTACTAAAGATATCAAAAAAAGAGAAATCAGGCCTTACTTTTCGCCTTAATCTTCTTAAGGCAAACGTTTAGTCCCGTTCCATTTCGTCAAGCCGCATTTTAATGAATGCTGAGGCCTCATTTAGTTCCGGGATAACCTTGAACTCAAGTGCGTTGACACGGCGTTTCGTATTCTCTATCTCAAAGCCACTCGGATGATCTTAATAGATCAGTGCCCTTAAAACTCATTTATCAGATATTTTTAATTTACAAATCCCTGATAACCTTGAATAATGGCAGATTATATATATGTGTCATTCAAAAGTTACAATTATCCTAAATAATGAATAATTGAAGAATAAAGGGAATAAAATGAGGGGTCAACAACATATACAGATCAGTGTCTTTACCGGGTTGGTTCTTACAGCACCCTTCCTCCTACTAAATCCAACAGCCTCAGTCTTGCTTCTCGTGGGGATATTCATTGGCTCGCTTCTACCGGATTCTGACGCATCTGACCGGACAGCAAAACACGGAGACTCAGTATTATTTGCCTTTGACAAAATTAACGAAGTTTTCATATATCCACTCCTATTGCGATTATTTCAAGAAAAGAAAAGACATCGGGGCATATTGCATACTGTTGCCGGAGTGGCGACATTTTCCATCATTCTCACCGTGATAACAGGAATCGTATTTCTAATTCTTAACATTCAATTCAATTTCTGGCTCATTGGCATCGGCTTATTTATTGGAGGCATCCTTCATCTGATGGAAGACTGCTGCACACTCTCCGGTGTGATCCCGTTATATCCAAAATATCATACAGCATTCAAGGGAGAGATTGCAACATTCAATCGAAAAGAAAAGAGACCAAATCAATTTGCCTCATACCTAGCGATGCTGTTTGTGGCATTGGTAGTCGTCCAATTATTTTATGATATTGCTTTCCTGAGCATGATCATCCTCACACTCATGGCAATAACGCTTTCCTGGCTTGGATTTTTTGCCGTCTGCAGAGTGAAAAAAATCTGCAAATAGTATCAATTACAGCCTTCAGAATATCCAAACCATGGAATGAGAAAAAAACATAATAATTTCGTCTCCGTCTCAATCCCGAGCGACCCAAGCGGTCTTTCGGAAATGTATTATCATTAAAAAACGATGTTGATTCATGCAGACTTCGCCACAACAATATATCGTCGATGAAAACGGGAAGAAAATATCTGTAGTTCTGCCGTTTTCAGAATATCAAAAAATGCAGGAAGATTTGCACGATCTTATGATAATAGCAGAGAGGAAAAACGAAGATACCCTTTCAATAGCTGAGATCAAAAAGAGGCTCGGAAGAAGTGTATGACTGAGTATTCAGTTGAATTCAAATCCAGTGTTGAAAAAGATTTACGCAGTATTGACGCAATTCATCTCGAATCAATATTTTCAAGGATTGAAAAATTATCGACCGATCCCACCCCTCACGAATCCAAATAAATATCCGATTCTGAGAACTTTTACCGAATTCGATCCGGCGGTTATCGTATAATCTATCCAATAGACCATAACAAAAAGAGTGTCACGATCTATTATGTACGTCACAGAAAAATTGCCTACAGGAATTTTTAGCTATACATCAAGATGGGGTTAAGAGGTAAGCGTATTATCAATGACACAGTTTAGCGCCATCACCAGAAGGACGAAGACGGCTATTTTGCACATGTGTCTACACTTCAAGGATGTTATGCTCGGGGCGACACTTACGACAAACACTTGAAAACATGAAAAAGGGAACAAAACTGCCTATTGAAGATTTCATTGAATCAGGTCAGGAAATTTAAAAAATAAGAAATAAACCCTAATACCGCAAATCTGTAAAGTAATGGGATAAAAATGAGTCTATTGGCTCATTTTATTATAATGTAATATTATACCGATCCAAAATCTGTTGCAATTCAGACGCTTTTATTCCCTGAATATCTACAACGTCAGCACCCAACACCGACACCTGAATATCATATTTCGATTCCATGAGGCCAAATAAGAACTCATGTTTTACAATAGAAGCCCCCCCGAAGACAGTACTAACCTCTGTTGACTGAGAACTGGTTTCAATACACCCACAACTCGTTGAAACAACAATTCCAAGAAAAAGTAATGACAAAACAAGCAGTGTAACTTTTTTATCAACCATATTGTGAGAAATCCACTTCTCACCCGATATATCTTACTAAAGATATCAAAAAAAGAGAAATCAGGCCTTACTCTTCGCCTTAATCTTCTTAAGGCGAACGAGTTCGTCCCGTTCCATTTCGTCAAGCCGCATTTTAATGAATGCTGAGGCCTCCTTGAGTTCCGGGATAACCTTGAACTCAAGTGCGTTGACACGGCGTTTCGTGCTCTCGATCTCACTTAAGAGACGCTTCATCGTCGTCTCGATCTCAGCGGCCCGGATGATCTCATCGACCAGTTCCTCAAAGGCATTCGCAGTCTCATCAATGATCGCAGACGTGCCAAGCACACCATATCCACGCTCAGAGAGATTCTTCCTGACCTTGGTCGCTTCAATCTTCGGGACGACAACGCCCATGATGTTCTTCTGTTTTAAGGTGAGCTGGGGTTTCTCACTGACTGACAATGCAGCCGCTTTCACCCCAATCGCACCCTCCACGGTATTTGCAATGGCAATCATCTGCCGGGCACGCTCGTACTTTTCGCCGACTGCGTCCCGGCTTCCCTTCGCCTGTTCCAAAACCTTGAAGAACTCAAGGATCAGCCCGTCGCGCTTCATTTTAAGAATGTTGTAACCACGCTCAGAGAGCTTAACCCGCCTCTTCAGGTTGATAAGCTCAGACCGGGTTGGCTTTACATCTTTCAGCGCCATGGGAGATTATGCCCCCTGCTTGCGGTACTTCGGGTGGTATTTCTGTATCGTATTGCGGTCGATACGGACAAGCAACTCTTCTGGGAGTGTCGCAAGAAGTTCCCAACCGAGGTCGAGGGAATCCTCGATCGTGCGGTTCTCGTCATGTCCCTGGCGGACAAATTTGCCCTCAAAGAGATCAGCAAACTCCAAAAGCCGCTGGTCACGCTCAGAAAGTGCGTCCTTACCGACAATCGCGACAAGTCCACGAAGATCGTTCCCTTCCGCATAGCCTGCATACATCTGGTCAGAGACCTTCTTGTGATCTTCTCGGGTCTTGCCCTCACCAATACCATTGTTCATCAACCGGGAAAGGGATGGTAGAACGTTGATCGGTGGGTAAATACCCTTACGGTGCAGATCACGGTTCACCACAATCTGGCCTTCGGTAATATAACCAGACAAGTCAGGAATAGGGTGAGTAATGTCGTCACCGGGCATCGTCAGGATGGACAACTGTGTCACAGACCCTTTCAGACCCTTAATCAGGCCGGCACGCTCGTAGAGCGATGCAAGGTCAGTGTACATGTATCCTGGATATCCACGACGTCCAGGCACTTCCTCACGGGCTGCCCCGATCTGACGGAGAGCCTCACAATAATTGGTCATATCAGTGAGGATAACAAGCACATGGAAACCCAGCTCGAATGCAAGGTACTCTGCGGTTGTCAGGGCCAGACGCGGGGTGATGATACGCTCGACTGCGGGGTCATCTGCAAGGTTTAAGAACACCACAGCATGTTCGAGAGCACCCGTGCGCTCGAAGTCAGCCATAAACTGGTTCTCTTCTTCCTTCGTGATACCCATAGCAGCGAATACCACCGCAAACTCTTCCGTTGAACCAGGCACACGTGCCTGACGGGCAATCTGCAGCGCAATCTCGTTGTGGGGCAGACCGGATCCTGAGAAGATCGGGAGTTTCTGACCACGCACAAGAGTGTTTGTCGCGTCAATTGTTGATATACCGGTCTGGATGAAATCCGCCGGGGACTGACGTGCGTACGGGTTAATTGCCGCACCACCGATATCGAGGCGTTTCTCCGGAATAATCTCCGGCCCGCCGTCCTTGGGTTTGCCTGCACCGGACAGGATACGCCCAAGCATATCACGGCCAACAGGCATCTTGATGGTCTCGCCGGTAAAGCGGACACCAGCGTCCCTGCCGATACCGGCAGTAGACTCAAAGACCTGAATAACAACAATATCGTCAGACGAATCGAGCACCTGACCACGCTTCACCGTACCATCTGACTGGACGATGTTCACGAGTTCTTCATACCCAACCGGCTCGGTCTTCTCTACGAAGACAAGCGGGCCTGCAATCTTGTTGATTGTTCGGTATTCTTTCATCTCTGGTACGCCTCCTTGAGTCCGGTAATTTCCGTTTCCATTGCCTTCTGGATGCGGCCAATCTCCTTCTTGTAGTCCTTTATGAACTTCACCTGAGGAAGGTCGTTCTTTGCACCAATCGTGACAATCTTTCCTGGCGGCACACCAATTCTCTGGGCACCGCTTGCAAGGTCTGCGTAGATCTTGATGGACTTCATGATGTCAAACTGCTTCTCTGTCGAACAGTAGGTGTCGACCGGGTCAAACGCATTCTGCTGCAGGAAGATTTCACGAAGCATACGGGCAACTTCAATCGTGATCTGCTCTTCATCAGGCAGTGCATCAGAACCGACTAACTGCACAATCTCCTGAAGTTCTGATTCTTTCTGGAGGACTTCCATCGCCCAGACACGGAGACCATTCCATTCAGGTGAAACATTCTCATCATACCATGCCGACAGAGTGTCCAGATAGAGCGAGTATGAATTCAGCCAGTTGATGGCAGGGAAGTGACGGCGCTGGGACAGCTTTGCGTCCAGTGCCCAGAAACACTTCACAATACGCAGAGTATTCTGCGTAACCGGTTCAGAGAAGTCACCACCAGGCGGTGAGACCGCACCAATAACCGTAACTGAACCTGAATCGTGATTCAGGGTCTCGACACGGCCGGCACGCTCATAGAACTCAGAGAGACGGGCGGCAAGGTATGCCGGATACCCCTCTTCACCAGGCATCTCTTCAAGGCGTGAGGAGATCTCACGCATTGCTTCTGCCCAGCGGGAGGTTGAGTCTGCCATCAATGAGACATCAAAGCCCATGTCACGGAAATACTCTGCAATCGTAATACCGGTGTAAACACTGGCCTCACGGGCAGCGACCGGCATGTTAGACGTATTTGCAATAAGAACAGTCCGCTCCATAAGGGGCTTTCCGGACTGGGGATCCTCAAGTTCAGGGAACTCGGTCAGAACCTCAGTCATCTCATTGCCACGTTCACCACAACCAATGTAGACCACAATCTGTGCGTCAGACCATTTTGCGAGTGCCTGCTGGGTAACCGTCTTACCTGATCCAAACGGACCGGGAATTGCAGCGGTACCGCCCTTTGCAATAGGGAAGAGACCATCGAGGATACGCTGACCGGTAATGAGCGGAATGTCCGGGTTCTTCTTATCGGTAACCGGACGCGGGACACGCACAGGCCAGACCTGCATCATCTTAATCGCTTCACCATTGTCGAGGGTACAGACCACATCGTCAATAGTGTGTTTGCCGGACTTGATCTCAGTAATCACGCCGCCCTTGAAATTGGGGGGCACCATGATCTTCGTGAGAATGTTCGTCTCCTGCACCTCACCGATGACCATACCCGGGAAAGCTGTGTCGCCCTTCTTGACTGTTGGGACAAAATCCCAGAGCGCATCATGCGAGAGACCCGGGGCTGTTACACCACGCTCAATGAAATTGCCCATCTTTTCAACAAGGACCTCCAGCGGCCGCTGGATACCATCATAAATACTGGTCAGGAGACCAGGGCCGAGTTCAACAGAAAGAGAAAGACCAGTATTAACTACGGGTTCACCTGGTTTGATACCAGAGGTGTTCTCGTAGACCTGGATGATAGTTTTATCCCCCTCAATCCTGATGACCTCGCCCATAAGCTTCTCATCTCCCACCTGCACCACATCATACATGTGTGCATTTAAACCGACTGCGGTAACAACCGGCCCGGAGATGCGCTTAAGTGTTCCGTTTGAATTTCCTTTCACTTCCACAAATCAACACCCACTGCTCTCTTAATTTTATCACGCATTGATAAACCGCCGACCTCTCCGCCGATTGAAACGACGGTCGGTCGTACAGATTCGCCAAGCTCTGTCTGGAGGCGTTCAGGGAGACGAGTCATATCGCTCCCTAAAATGACCAGTATTGCCACTGCCTCATCCGCCATCAGCCGGGTTACGGCCTCAGTGAGTGAAGCGTCATCCTCGGCAGCCACGGTCTTTTCGACACCCGCAAGCCTGAATCCAAGAATGAAATCGCTGTTTCCGACTACTGCTATCTCCATTACGTATCACACCACCAGAAACTTGGCAATCGTCTCGCCGGGAAGCCCGGATTCTTTACCACGGGCAATCGCCCGGAGGTTTGCCACCTCATAGCGCTTACGATTCAGGTAGACAAGTGTCGGACAGATAGAAAACGGATATCTCATAGAGATACGATCCATCTGGTCGAGCATCACCCGTGTGAGCCCATTCTCCATCTCATGAAGCGGCATCGACTTGTCAGCTGAATCCATCATTTCTCCGATAGGTCCTTCGGGATACCGCTTCTTGATCTCTTCAAGAATCTCCTCCATGCTCTCTGATGCAGCCATGCGCACCAGATCATCAACAGAGATACTGCCGCCTCCAATCATGAGATTGCGGACGTCAGTCCGGACATTGCCCTTATAGAGGCGGATGACCGTCTTGATGTTCAGAAGATCGATCTCAAGCTTCAGGTAATCGCGGAACGGCTTTCCACCCTTCACGCCACTCGCAGTCTGTTTGAGAACGTACACATAATACGCCTTGAAAAGTTCATTTTCAAGATCGCCAAATGTGCCTTTCTCCATTGCCGCAGAAAACTCCCGTTCAAGAATCGGGTAGAGCGACCACGAAGTGAGCCCTTCCACGATACGCTCAGGAGAATCTTCTGCAAGGAGACGGTCAAGAATAACCCGGTCAAGGCTACCTGCCGGGATAAGTACCTCTTTTATCTTGCCTGCACGGACCCCCTGGGTCTTGCCGCGAAGAATCGTGAGGACATTATAGATATCCCAGTGCTGCTGGTAACTTGCCGTAAATTTCTTAATTGCACCTGGCATAATACCAAGCACATTCTGAAATTCTTTTGCAAGATTCCAGGAGAGAGCTTCCTCAATGAGGTCAAGACCACAGAAAGATGAGGCAAGCTCATCTATCTCTGCCTTATACTCCATCTCCTGAATCGCGTGGATTATCTCAGGCAGGCTCATATTGAGCATCCGCATGTATTCGTCGTGCCTGATAAGTTTTGACTTTCGCACACGCATGCGGGTACTCGAATAGATGTAGGGAGCAGGGCCAGTTGTACTAACTGAACTCATGTATATATCCCCCCATACCTACCCGAACAGGATATCAGATGCATCCTTCAAACCGGATTCCCATACCTCAGAGATAAAGGTGGAGTAGCTGTAATCAAGTTGCAGCGTCCCGTCAGTACTCTCAGCGATAATGCCGCCGGTGATGTCTTTTGTTCCTGCCAGTGAAAATCCGGACAGGGTCTTCAGGCTCGATAGCGCGTCCTCTACTGCACGAACATCCCGTTCATTGCAGTAGTAGACACCTGTGCCAAGTTCCTTTGCCGCTACCTTACAGAGTTCACGGATGGCCTTGCGGTGGAATTCGTCCGGAAGTGCCGCAATATCTGCGACAACACGGGCGTAGACCTCATCGAGGACATCCTTCTGTGCATTAAGTATCTCACGTTTGACGGAGAGATTAGCGGCGGCAACCGCCTGCACCGAGATATTCCCGGCCTGGCGGTTTGCCTCCTCCTCTACTACCATCTTTATTGCAATGACCTTTTTTTGCGCTTCTGCAAGAATTGCGTCAACTTCTTTCTTGGCTTCGCTCTTTATTGCCTCAGATTCCCTGATGCCCTTGTCTCTGATTTCACTGACTACAGCATCCAAAGCCATATTGTCAGTCCTCAGAATAAGAGCAGGAGTGCAACAACAAGGCCAAAGATAACGACTGTCTCCGGAATAACCGTGAAGAGCAATGCGAGACCGAACATATCTTTGTTCTCTGCTGTTGCACCGACTGCCGCACCACCAATACCAAGCTGTGCGAGACCGGTGCCCATACCTGCAAGACCTACTGCGAGACCTGCTCCAATTGCTTTGAATCCAACTGCTGTTGCCTGTGCAACCTCAAGTGTCATAGTTTCAACTGCCATAATTTATTCCTCCGTAAATTTCCGTAATTTTCCAAATGGTTCGTATTTTTTGCCTCCACCAGTATAGAACTTGGTGAAGAATTCGACATAGTGTAAACGAATCGAGTGTAGTGCGCCACCCAGAACACCAAGAGCAAGGTTCAGTGTGTGGCCAATCAAAAACACAACGACTCCAATTAAGATGAGAATAACCCCGACAACACTCAGACTTGCCATCTGCGGTTCAATGATGAGTTCAATTGCGATAAAGTTTGTAACCATTGCAATTGCAACTGACGAAAGACCTACTGCAGCAAGACGGGTGTAGGACAGCACGTGGCTGATAACTGTCGGAAGTTCCATAAGTTCAAGCAAAGAGTCCTGCCCGATACCGATAATTCCCACAAGGAGAAGAACCGCACCAGCGATACCAACCGCGTTGAATCCTGCTAATATTGCAGGGAATCCGCTGAAGTCGGGCATCAGTGGCATAGCAAACATGGACCACAGAACAAGAAGTATTCCCCACAGGACCAGAATCCAGCCAAACTGGCCGAAGATAACTTTACTCCGGTGGCGGTCAGGCTTCATCATCCTGTGTGCATTGTACATATGGAGTGCTCTGCCGAGCGTAATGTGAAGAATACCTATCCAGGCGGTAAGAACCAGCATCAAAACTGCATCCGGGGCGGCCCCGCTTGCATGACTGCCGATATTTAAGTGACGGTTAATCCCGATAGGTGACCACGGAAGGGCAAACCCAAGGGCTTCACTGTATATCAAACCAAAGATGATACTCGAAACACTTGCGTTTCTGAGCACAACAAGGAGTTCTTTCCCTGCACCCTCTTTTATGAATTTCCTGAGATACAAACTGAGAGCCAGGATAATAATACCGTAGCCGACATCACCAACGATGAAACCAAAGAATATCGGGAAGACGATAGAGACCAGAATGGTCGGATCAAATTCTTTGTATTTTGGACGTGCATAGATGTCCATCAGCATTTCGGTCGGTTTCGAGAAATCAGGATTATGATACTCAACCGGAACTGCTTCTTCAACAGGGTCAAATTCGACCTCTGAAATAAAGATCTTGTCGCCGGTTACCTTTTGCAGATCTGCCATGAGTTGTGCTACCGTATCGGCAGGAACCCATCCTTCTGCTACAAACGTCTCTTGTGTGGTGGCGAACCGAAGCGGTGCCTGAGCACGCTCCACTTCTGCCGTGAGAAGCTCATCGCACGCCACCAGAAACGCTGCGTTATTCTTACTCTGAGTGATAATTCGCTCAGATACGTCCTCAAGTTTCGTTTTGAGTTCGGTAATCTTTTTTGTGTAGTCTATCGTCAGATACCCTGCTGTTTCATTCCCATCAGGAATCGGAATAGGCTGGAACCCTGCTTCTAAGAGTTCACGTTCAGCCACAGCGGCATCGGCACGGGAAACAACCGCAATCAGAAGGTTGCTCTTTTCATACGCACCAATGAACATCTCATTTGGGACGCCGAGACTAACAGGGACCGAAACAAGCCCTGCAAATACTACAAAATTGTCAAACCCTTTCAGGTCAGCAAGATTTGTGGGAAATACAGTAAATGGTTTCAGCTCTGTAATCCGTGTCTCGTAGTCACGAATCATGTTCTCAAGCGAAATCTTTTCGCAAGAGAGTGCTGACGCATCCTTTTCGATAGTCAACAGTTCACTATCAATGCGCTTTTTGACCGCAGATGTCGAGATCTTCGTTTCGTCTGCATCCATGGATTTACTAGATACACCATAGGTGTTCTCAATCGAACGGATACGGACAAGATCTGACGATGATTCACTCGCTCCAGGGAGAGGCATGCCTATTTTACATCCCTCAAGGCCCTTTGGATCGGATTCTACAAAATCTTCGATATGGAAGAGATTGTGACGATACAACTCACGTACTACGGCTTCAAGCTGATCTTTCGACGCTGCAATAAGCAGCTTGCTCATTGTCTGTGGTTCAAACATTGAGCCTCACCTTGAAATGGTTCACGAGCTGGTCAACCGCTTTTTCAAGGTTTTTTCTCGAATTTGCCCGCACAGACGCAGCTTTTGTTTCACCATCTGCGATGATAACAGCACTCTGCTTCTTAGCCTTGGCGTGCGCGTCAGAAATTCGCTTGGCTTTGTACTCTTCAGCACCTTCAGTTTCTTTGGCAATCAGATTTTCGGCTTCGATACGCGCATCGAGCAACATTTTGGTTTTCTGCTCACGCGCAGCCAGAATCATAGATTTGCTTTCTTCTTCTGTCTTTTTGATGCTCTGTAAGACCTCAGTCTTCATCCATCCCTCCTCTCACGGCAACACAATAACTCATGAAAAGGAAGTGTATTAATGGTTGTTATTTTCAGCGCAGACCAGAATGGTGCCATCATCGGAAAAAACATTCAGAAAAAGTCTGTTTCCAAAAAAAAAGAAAATCGGGATAATACTCCCACAGGTATTGAAAGGTGTTTGGTACCAGAAGAAGAGCGTTTTCCTGCCGGTCATATTCAGACAGGAACGTCTCTTTTATTCAGGTATGATACCAGATACTCACCTTCGCCGTAACGGGCCGTTTTTCCTCATTTATCAGAGCAATCGTGAGGTCCTCGCTACCGATCTGAGTGTATGTCCCGGACGTCACGTCATCATACCGCGCAACCAGATTATAATTTCCCGCTGCCCTCATTGTTTTATTTTCGAATTTCATTAGCTCATCGGGCGTCAGGAACAACAGGGTCAAAAGACCGTCAGACTTAACTTCAACCCGGAGATTCTGAAATAGTTTCCCGTTTTTGTTTGGTTTAAACGACTCGAACCCCTCAAGCCCCCCGATTGGAACACTCTCCTCTAAACAGACAAGCCATCCCCCATTCAAATAGGTCATATCAGCAACAAGCGTCGGCTCTGCGGTAACGACCACCAGCGATATATCTGTCTCCTTCTCCTCTGCATCCATGCAACCACAGCACAGACAGCAGATACACAGAACAAATGCAACACAGATAGCAGCAATTTTCATATTCATCAGTTAACCTCTCCTGTCAATTGTGTTGATGCCAGAGTAGTTTAACCGTTTCCTTCAGTGCATCACACACCCCCGCACAACCGCCTTGTTTGCCTGTTCACCGTGCAGAAAGCGACCCAGGCGGATACAGAAAAAACGCCATCCGCCCCGGATCAAACCCCGAGAGGCGGACATACCTGCCAAAAGCTGCCATCCCCAGACTCGCGAGCTCCCCCGATGAACAGATAACGTCCTGTTCCGGATGGGTGCCCCGGACAATATCCGTCCGTGGCATAATACAAGAAGCGACCGAGAGTACCATCCTCAGACGGGCCGAACCCGGATGCCCTTTAGGAAGCACTACAAGTGGCTGACGATATGTACGCACCAGTTCACAGAGCATCCGTGCCTGTTCAGGGTCACCGCCTTCCGGCGCTGACACGACAATCAGGTCCCCGCGATGCACACCCTGAAACACCTCTCCATCAAACGTCTGGAGAGGCAGGGCAAAGGTATCCGGGGATCGTGCAATCAGAAAAAAAGAGGCACCCCCCCGAATGAGAAGATACCCGCAGGAGAGGGGAATGTTCATACTGCCGTCACATTTTCAGATTCACACGAGGGGCAGACCGGATGACGCCCAACCGCCTCAAATACTGCGCCACAGTCATTGCAACGATATTTTTTTCCTTTGAGTCCCTCATCGAATTCTATATCGATGGGACCGCCTGTTGAACACATCTTATATCACCAGATTCTCTTACAGCATCGAGAGATATAAGTTTGATGATTCCACGCGTTTGCACCGATCACGAAAGAATCATCAGTGGATCGGTCTTGGAGGGTGCAACGCCGGATTTTTTCCAGACCCCTCCCTCAGAAAGAATGATCGAGAGCACATATTCCCCTTTCACGGGTACTTCCTGTCCAATCGGAAGGGAAACCTCAACCGTGAACCGTTCGTTGTTTTCTAAAAAGAGATCGTTCTCTGGCGAATCGGGCATCTGCCGGATGATGGACCATGTGCCAGCTTCAGGAGAGCCTTGTATAAGTGGATCTGCGGCCGGAATTACATTGATGGCATCCGGTGTTGCCACAGATATCCGCAACGCAGTGAAGTCAACCATCCGACTCCCGGCGGGGATGGCAAAGGTCACCCGGAACGCTCCCAGACTTTCACCACGCTCAACCCCGAGGAGGGGGCCCACGGTGGAGATCGATGTTCCCACCTGCCCAATACCCCCCTGTGCAACGGCACGTGTCTTTTCTGCCGAAAAATCCCCGAGGTGCAGAATGGCCAGAGAAAGGACTGATGCTGCCACAATGGCTGTTATCAGAATGATGGCCACCTCAATGCCCACCATCCCCTCTTCATCCGTTTTTATGCTCCGTTCCATTATTTCCTGCCCGTCAGAATGCCAGATTATATACGATGAGTGTAATCGCGAGCATGATCACCGCGTGTTTCACCCCTGCCTTTACCGAACCCTCACCCATCTGCCCGGCAATCAGACCGGAGAAGACGGCACTGATAAGACAGGCATGGAAGAGGAGACGTGAAATGGCAGTCAGAGTATCCCCCTGAGCGATACTCATCATGGATGAGGGCACCGATTCAAGGCCACCACCTGTTGCCATATCTCTCAGAATGGAAAGGAAATTCCAGTCTAATACGACAACGACGAAGAGAAAAACACCAAAGGCGAGGTAGATCACGATGATGTAGATGATCATTTCAGCGAGGCGTTCACGCTTCAGGGTTTCATACATCCTCGCATCGTTTGCTGCAATCGAGAGAATTTCTGCAATATCCCCCGTCATCTCATTTGCCTTTGTTATCAGTGTCACATTTCGGGCGATGGCCGCCGTCTGCACCCGATGTTCAAAGCGGACGAGGGCATCAGAGAAGAGCCCCCCCCAGTCAAGATCGCGTTTTATCCTATGTATTTCATAGGAGATCATCCCAAGATTGGTCTTTTCCAGTACCGCAATAGCCCGGGCCATTGTCAGCCCAACCCGATTAATGCCCGAGAGACGGGAAAGGAACTCCGGGATGCTCTCCTCAATCCCGCGCACCTTTCGCCTCCATAATTCAAAGAGAACGGCAAAAGGCACCATAACAATAAGGGTGGCAATGATCAGATGATCGTCAATTACATTCAGGTAAAGCTCAAAGTCCGGATACTGTGGCACCGCCAGGTACACAAAGACGAGATAGCAGATCATCAGGGGAACCGTGACATAAAAAGTCCGGTTCACATCATCCATAAACCACGCAAGGGGATGGCGGACAAACTCGCGGAATTTCTTCCAGCGGTCATTGCGATATAAGAGGGAGAAGAGACCTTCATCACCCTCCTGTTTTACCACTTCAATATCCCGATATTCACGGAGCACGACCCGACGAGTTACCCGCCTCACTTCATCCGTGTGCAAAGAGATCATATCCACAAAGATGATGAAGATGAGAGATCCGATGGGAATCAACCCATAAATAACCGCGGACATCTGGACAAGAGATGTCGTCCCCATCAGACCAACCACCACCATGATGATGATCAAAAAGAGCGGACCCGCCACAAAGAGGGTGACATAGGATTCGGCCACAAGCTGGAGCGTGGACAAAAACTGCTTCTGTTGGAACAGGGCATCGTCCTGGTAGACCCGCACACGAGACCCAAGGAAATTCCCCACGTTCCCTCCGGACTCAATAATGGAGACTAAGTCCTCGAGGAAGTCCTTCATTTTCTCTGAAGGCGTTGTAAGAGAGAGATTTCGGATGGCATTTACCACATCATGCCCGAAATACTCGGTGTCCCGCACCACCTGTCGGCATTCATACGCCACCTCACCATAGATATCCGCGTTTTCAGAGAGAGATTTGAATATCGGATAAATTTCTGCCCCGCCCCGACGCATGGCATACATATAGCTGACACCATTGTGCAGGGTCATATTAATCCGGACAGCCCGGTTATCCTTCATCATTTTAGGATAGCGGAGCGCCAGCTGGTAGATGATAAGCGTGCTCGCGATGAAAAAAACCACGCCTATAATAATGCGCTGCGTTGTCTCAGGCAGAGTGGTCTGGGGTATGGTGAGATCAGGTATCGCGGTCCCAAATATATTGAAGATATTGAAGTGCAGTTCAGGTAAAAAGAGCATCATCGCAATCAGGTAACCGATGATGCCAAGAACCACCCCGAAGGTGACAGAGAAGAGCACGCAGTACGTGAGATACTGCTCAATGGTAAGCCCGGTGCGTGCGGAGAGGAGATCCTGACGTACAGACTGATACTTCCCGGGGCGCCGCCCAATGGCCCATTTTGTATACCTGTCTATGATCATATCAATGCCTGAGTCAAATCGTCTATCGAGGCCATTACCGCGTCAGCATCGATATCATAAGCCCGCAGGATGCGCGAAACGACAATATAATCGATGATCTGCTGGTCTTTCATTGCATTGAGAACCGTAATGCGACGATTTACCTCTCGCATAAGGGCATCATACGTCCAGCCACGCTGTTCCATGATGGAACCATACACAACCGAACGGCCGCTGTAGGAGAATGTGTCCCTGACGGGGTCATACGAAAAGACCGTGTTCACGCGGAGATTCCCGGTGCCAGGGTCAATGCCCGCAATTTCAACTATCTCGGTGGATCTCCGGACCCGATCACGCCCAATGTAGGTAAGGGCCTGAATGCTCACGATATTAAGCGCCTGCACCATATTCCGCGGCACATTAAGGGGCTGATTTTCGAGCCGGTGAATGGCAGAGTCCACATCATTCGCATGCATGGTCGAGAAGGTGGTATGACCGGTGTTCATCGCCTGGAAAAGTGTCTGCGCCTCATTGCCACGAACCTCACCCACGATGATATACTCCGGCCGCTGGCGCATCGCCGCTTTCAAAAGGTCAAACATATCGATCTTTGATGACGAGGTATCGGTAATCGCATCCCGGGTGACAGATGCGATCCAGTTCTCGTGGTAGAGGGTAATCTCACGAGTATCTTCGATAGAAACGACCTTTGAGAGTTGCGGAAGAAAGAGGGAGACCGCATTCAGGGAGGTGGTCTTTCCCGATGCCGTTCCGCCCACAAAGAGGATATTTTTGTTGTTTTCGATGCCCAGCCAGAAGTAGGCAAGCGCAGATGCCGGGAAGGTGCCCCGCATCATCAGTTCAACCGGGGAGAACGGTTCTTCACGGAATTTACGGATGGTAAACGATGTTCCGCGGGTCGTCACTTCACGGCCATAGGTGAGCTGCAGACGTGACCCGTCCGGGAGGGTGGCGTCCAGAATCGGGTTTGATATAGAGATGTGCTTACCCGACCGTTGGGAGAGTCGGATCGCAAGCGAGTTGAGGGATTCTTCATCAAAAGAGACATTCGTCCTCACATTCCGGTATTTTCGATGATACAGATATATCGGAATGTCAACCCCGTCACAAGAGATATCCTCGAGATTCGAGTCAATTATCAGTGGTTCGAGACGGGCCCAGCCAAGGAAGTTACGGTTAATGTAGTACATCACCCGGTAATAGGACAGCGGGTCGAGGGCGACTCCATAATCATCCAAAAGGCCGAGGGCCTTTGAACGAAGCACCACTTCCCGATCCCTCATCACTTCCTCATCGGTGAGAATGAGCACATCACGCAGATCTGCGTGCAGGCGTTCTACAATTTCATACTCAAATTCCGTGAGTTTCGGTTCATAAAGATGATACTCATTGTGATGAGTAACATTGTTTTTGAGGATCATCACCTCAGAACAGCCGGGTGTAATCCAGTAACGGTCAGTGAGGGCGTAGCCTTCCGGAACCTCTGCTGATACAAGTGACCCGTGGATATCCATAGAATAAGGGTCAGCGGTCCTCTCTCCCCGATGTAACAAGCCAGCGAGAATTCCGGTCCGCTTCTTTCTTTCCCTGAGGGGTTTTTCTGCCCCCGGTGTCAGTGTATCCACCAACGCAGGTGCGGGTATATCATCGGAAATCTCCGAATTCGCAAGAACTTCATAAGATGAAGGGTCATCAATACCCACACCTTCCACGAGTTCCACCGTAACAGACGGCATTCTCTCATCCGTCTCCTCAAACGGTTCTCCCGATGTATCAACCTCATCCGCCGTATCTGCCGGAATTTTATCCTTTTCAGCCATATCTTCTCCATCTCCCGGCAAAACACACCGGAAAGCGGTACAGGTGCTCTTGTAGAGAGAATTGACGTGCGGCATTATAAAAATGTCCCAATTGGAACATCACGGTGGGTTAATCAATAATATTATTGTGTCTCGCGATAGAGCCAATGTATGCAAGATTCCCGCATGAAGCATATGCCAACAGGTATCCCTTCCTTTGACCCGGTTCTCAACGGGGGTGTTCCACTCGGTTCGGTGATCCTTCTCTCTGGAGGGGCTGGCGGCGGCAATGTGGAGTTTGCGTACAGTTCAGTCCTCTCGCACGCCCGGTCAAAGAAAGCAGGAAAAGAAATCTGCTCTGAAAACCTTTGTTTCCCGGAGGAGATCGTGTACTTCACCTTCACAAAGCTTGCGTCCTCCATCCGCCGGGAAATAGAACTCTCTTTCCGGGCGGATAGTGAGATATTTGACGGGACGGTTCGGTTCATCGACCTCTCCAAGATCTACTTTGATGCATCCGTCGTCCCGCGGAAATGGTACAGTAAAACCGATATCGTAGAGACCCTGCAGTCCCGACGCCACGAGCCAGAGAGTCTGTTTGGTGAACTCAGCAAGCAAATGGAAACAATTCCCCCGGGTAGCCTGATTGTCTTTGATTCTCTCACCGATATTGCGACACAACACGCAAATGATGCAGAATGGCACCAGTTCATCAGTTTCTTGCGAGGAATCCAACGGGTTGCAAAGTACTGGAATACGACATACTATATGCTCATTTCAGATGCAATATTTGAACCGCGAAGGATGGCAGAGATAAAAGACTGCTGTGATGCATCAATATCTTTTGAATGGGAAGAAGCAAGTGGCAGGCGACGTCAGCGCGTGATGTTTATCGAGAAATTCCGCATGGTAATGCCTGACCTTGAAGAAAATGATTTTGTGAAGTTTGCCGTCAGAATCACCGGAGACGGAGGATTTGAAGTCAGCAACATCAGGATGGTAATATAGAATATGGAACGTATACAATTTGGCATCAGTGGGTTGGATGAGATGCTCGGCGGCGGTCTGATCAAAAACAGCATTTGTTCTTTAATCGGTACATACGGAACCGGGAAGACAACATTTGCTCTCCAGTTCATATACGAAGGGTTGCGGCAGGGAGAAAAGGTCATCTACCTCAGTCTGGAGGAGCGGGAAGACCGCATCTTCGATATGATGGCAGACCGTCGGTTCCGAATAGACAAATACCGCGATGAATCGCTCTTTGTACTAAAGATCGATCCTACTGATTTCAACATCTCCTTTAACTCCATCAAAAAGGACCTGCCGGAACTCATATCAAATATAGGTGCCAGCCGGGTTGTTATTGACCCCATATCACTCTTTGAAGGGCTCTTTGATGACACGTCCCAGCGGCGCAGGGAGATGTTTAAATTCACTGAATTCCTCCGTGATATGGATGCCAACTTCCTCTTGACGAGTGAAACCAGTACCACAGATTCATATGCAAGCAAATACGGTCTCATTGAATACCTCACCGACACGGTGATCGTCCTTCGATATATCCGGCCAACAGACCTCACCGAGGTGCACACCGCAATTGAAGTGGTCAAGATGCGGCGGAGTAACCACTCCCGTGAGATCAAGCCCTATGAAATTCTTCAGGATCGGGTAAACGTTTACAACGAAGCAAGCGTGTTCTAAAAAAGCTTTTTTGGGGAAGATGAGCCCTTTGCCCGGAAACCCCCCATTTCTCATCCTATATCGTAATGCCTACGAGGTTGAGCACTAAAAGGACGACAAATCCCGGGATCCCACCCAGTGCACAGATCAGAATGGATGCAACATTGATGGGAATGTCCCCCATGCCAAAGATGTTAAAGAAATTGAATACCAGCAGAAGAATGATACCCACCACTGAATTGATGATCAGTTTGGTGACATTCTTCAGGAAATACCAGAGTATCACTGCTATCACAATGGCGATGACCAGCGTAAGAATAGTTTCTATCATTGCTCCTTACCAATGACATGAAGGTTATTGAATCTTACTTCAGGCAAAGTCATTCTTCCAAGTTCCCTTTTCTCTTCTCCGGCACCGGCAATATCCGCAAGCATCGCAAAAAGGTTGCCCGAGAGCATGGCAGAACGGATAGGTGCGCCATACTCTCCGTTTTCTACCCATGCGGCATTGGACAATTCAACCGAGAAATCGCCGGTGATGGTGTTTGCTGTATGGGCCCCGATGAGGCCATGCGTACAAATCGCTTTTTCTTCCCGGACGTTGTCACGGCGTGCATCGAGTTTCAGGCAGTGGACACCGACCGCGGGGGCACCCCCCGCACCACTTCTCACTGCACTTCCCGTGGATGTCTCCCCGTAACGGTATGCCGTTCGGAGGTCGTAGGCAAAGGACTGCACCGTGCCGTCTTTAATGAAATCAAGTTTGCGGGTGGCTACCCCGTCTGCATCCCAGCGTGTGGCTCCCTTTCCGACATATGGATCGTCATACAGCACAAAAGAGGAATCCATGCAGGGTTCGCCTTTCTTGTCTGCAAGATGTGACCGTCCGGCATGGACATTTCTTCCGGAGAGAGCGGGCATCAGAATGCCGCCAATAAGTTGTGAGAGGGCACTCGGGGTGAGCACGATGTCGGCCGTGCAGGATTCGATGTCACCGGCCCCGGCCCAGTAGTCTGCAAAGAACATTGCCTCTTTTGCAACCCGTTCAGTGTTTAAGTCCCGGAGGTACGTGACATGGTCAAACTCATATCCGGTCGAGGTCCCGTTGATCACCTCAAGTGAGGCAGAGGCAGAGGTCGACTCACGGGTATAGAAGACACCGTGCGTATTCGCAATCAGGGAAGAACCCCTCCCGAGGGAGACACCGCCGCCGGCAATCTCTCCTTCACCACCTTCTGCTGCATTGCAGAGAGCGGTGATCAGATCAGTGGCTGTGCCTGCGTCCGGTATCAGGGTCGAATCAAAGGTATCGATTTCGCGAGAGAATTGCACCGGTTCCGGGAGACCATTCCATGCCTGCGAATCGGCGATGCGTCCGGACGCGAGGGCTGCTCTAAGACAATCCTCCCAGCGTGCAGGGGACTCCGTTAGCGAGGCGCCGATATGCCCGTCGGTGATCGTCCGTATGCCCATCGCCCAGCTAACCGCCTTCTCTGCCTCGCCCACCTGACTGCGGCGGAGTTCAAGGGAGACACTATCTGATACACTGAGGTAGACCTCGGCCTCATCTGCCTCACGTGCGGCCTTTGCAAGCACGGTTTCCACCAGATCGGTATAATCGGTCACATTATGCATGGCGACCACCCACAACAGCGTTCTTCAAAAGCAGATGAGGCGCCCCGTCGGTGACGGGCACACTCTGTCCACCTTTGCCGCAGTATCCCGGCGTCATCTTTCGGTCTTTCCCGCAGAGGGCAATATTATGCATCGTTGAGAGTATATCCCCCGAGAGAGAGACGTCCCGCACCATGCCCCGTTGTTCACCATCCACGATCAGATATCCATATTCAGCATTGAACTGGAAGACACCTCGCCCCGGGTCAACCTGCCCGCCGCGGGAGCCTTTCAGAAGAATGCCAGTTTTGCAGCCTTCCAGAATTTCATCCATTGTCGCATCTCCGTTCTCAATAAAGGTATTTGACATCCGCACGATGGGAAAGGAACTCCCATCGGCACGGGCATGCCCGGCAACACCCTCACCCACAACAGCAAGGGTTTCGCGGCTGTGGAGGTAGTTCGCGAGTACCCCGTTTCTGATGATCTCGGTTCGCTTCACCGCACTCCCTTCTGCATCCACCGGCATGAACCCAAACTCAGGTAGCGTAGGGTCATCGACGACGGTTACGACCGGGCTTGCGATCTGCTGCCCCATCATGCCTTTGAGAACAGATACTCCTTCTTTTACGAGGTCGCCCTCACTTGCATGACCTATGGCTTCATGCGCAAAGACACCGCCGAGTTCCGGGTCAAGGATTGCATGCATCGTGCCGCCCCGGGCAGGTTCGGCACTCAAAAGCAGAAGAGCACGTTCTGCTGCCTCTCGTGCTTTCCCTTCTTTGTGACGCATGTTAAGACCCGTTATAGAATGCTCACTCTCGCGTGCCTGTTGCATCTCACCGCCTTTCTCGGCCACCGCAAGGATTGAGTAGCCGGATCGGAGCGATTCATACTGATATTCATTGCCTGACGAGTCCATGAACCGGAACGTTCCTTCAGACTCGACATAATGGGCACGGGTGTTCACGATGCCCGGCAGACGGGCGGCGGATTCAATAGAGGCCAGAAGTTGGGTTTTTTCTTCCAGAGACACCTCACGCGGATCTTCTTTTATGGCGGGAACGGGGAGTACACCCGTTTGTACATCAGCGAGCTCCACCCGTTCTCCTGTTGCCCGTGATAGAGCGAGGGCGTCTGCAATGGCCTGTTTCAGGCCGCTGTCCCCGGCTTCAGAGAAGTTGTCGATGATGACCATCCCCCAGCCGGCAGAGCCGAGTGCACGGACAATTGCTGAATCAGCAAATGACTGCCCTGCTGCCTCGATGGTACCATTTTCAATTTCTATATGGGTGGATGTCCCCACCAAATGGCGGAGATCGTAATATCGGGGTTCTTCTGTTGCCATATGCTAAAACCTGCTGGAGAATGTACTGTGTGCATTCAAAAAAAGATATGGGAAACGGCTTAGGGGAAAAAAGTTATTTTTTCGACATTGCAAAAATAATAGCACCAACAAGACCTACGATGAGCATGAAAGGAACTGCTATTTTTGGGAATTCCGGAACATGTGTTGGATCGGTAGTTCCCGGTACAATACCTTTTAGTGCAAGATTGTGGCTCCACCCTGCGGAAACCTGCACATAATCATTCCCGGACGGGGCAGTGGCCTGTCCATACACATCATTTCCCCATGCAGTCATCGTGCCATCTTCCCGGAGTGCCAGACTGTGGTAACCACCTGCGGAAACCTGCACATAATCGCTACCGGGCTGGGTGGTGCCCTGCCCATAGAAATCATTTCCCCATGCAGTCATCGTGCCGTTTCCCCGGAGTGCCAGATTGTGGTCCCACCCTGCGGAAACCTGCACATAATCGTTGCCGGAAGGGGAGGTGGCCTTTCCATCACTATTCTGTCCCCACGCCACTATCGTGCCGTTTTCCCGAAGTGCCAGACTGTGGAAACCACCGGCAGAAACCTGCACATAATCATTCCCGGAAGGAGCAATAGCCTACACATAATCATTTCTTCCCCATGCGACTATCGTGCCATCTTCCCGGAGTGCCAGACTGTGGTAACCACCTGCGGAAACCTGCACATAATCATCTCCGGACGGGGCGGTGGCCTGTCCCCACGTATCCTCTCCCCATGCCACTATCGTGCCGTTTTCCCGGAGGGCCATACTGTGAAAATTCCCCGCGGAAACCTGCACATAATCATTGCCGGGCTGGTCAGTGGTCTGCCCAAACGTATCATCTCCCCATACAACTATCGTGCCGTTTTCCCGGAGGGCCAGACTGTGGTCGTACCCTGAGGAAACCTGCACGTAGTCGTTGCCGGACTGGGCAGTGGCCTGCCCACACCAATCATTCCCCCATGCCGCCATCTCTCCCGGATCTGCCGAAACCGGCATAATGAGCATGAAAATCATCAGTATCAGACCTGCCAATACTCCTATGGTGGTTTTTTGAAAACCTCTTCTGTTTTTGTCCATTCAAACACACTCACCCATGTAATAGTCCACTATATCACGGGTAAAAACACCGTTCATATATTAACGGTATGCCGGGCATAGGCGAGGCATACTGACATTGGGTTGATAGAACGCCGGCTACAAAAATTGATGAAAAGAATACCGGAAATTTTTAAGACGAGTATCCGGTGAGATGCCATTACTCAGGACGACCGTAAAAAATCGTTGATTTTATTGGTATTACCCCATTTTAAAACCATTTTCAGAATTTGGCGGCGCGATTCACATTTAAGCGGATACTGTGTTGTTCAGGTAAATTATAAAGATGGATTCAACCCACCTTCGTAAATGATTGTCCTCATGAGAATACCGGATAAATTGCTCAAAAACGATATTAAACCCAATAATGGACGGATTTACCTGCATAGAACTTTGTCATTTCTACCTAAACCAGAGATAAATACACCAATTTGGTATTCTTTCGCAGATAGGACACATGTAGCCGTATAACTCAACGAAGTGTGGAATACAGCAAATTGGGGAAAACCATAAAAGATTTGAGGATAAAATATCCAAAAAAACGAGAACAACCTGTACAGGTTATACCCCTACAGGTTTTGCGTCCCGCGCCTCTGAAAAGGCACTCAGCCGGCGGGACGATATCTCTTTAATTTTGGTCATGAAGTCCTCTTTACGCTCGAATACGAGAGCATGTTCAAGAACCTCCTCAATGGTGGTGACCGGAATGATCTTCACCATCTTGGCATATTTTTCCTCAATGACCACGTCAGCGAGGTTTGACTGCGGAATGATGACCGTAGTGATACCGGCCTTTGCCGCCGCTTCAATCTTGTAGGTCACTCCGCCTATTGGAAGCACCTGACCGCGGACCGAGAGAGAACCGGTCATGGCGACATTCTGGCGAACCGGAATATTTTCAATGGCACTGATGACTGCCGTTGCCACAGTAACCGAGGCAGAATCGCCCTCGACGCCGCTGTATGTACCAAGGAACTGGACATGGACATCCATGTTGCGGATGTCTTTGCCCGTGAAGTTCTTGATGATAGCACTGACGTTTTTTATGGACTCCTGTGCTATTTCCCTTAAGAGACCGGTGGCAATCACCTGTCCGGTGGCACCCTGTGTCGGAGTCACTTCAGCAACGATAGGGAGCACAGAACCCGAATCACTGCCCATCACCGCAAGACCGTTCACCCTGCCTACGAGGGAGCCTTCGACCACCGTAAGGTCATACTCACGGGAGCGGAGGATATACTCATCTGATACCTGATCCTCGATGGAGCGGGCCATGCTCTTTGCGTCCAGCACATGCTTTGCGGTGGCGACATCGGCCCCTTCCTGCCGGGCAAGGTCACCTGCAACGCGAATGAGACCCCCCATGTCACGCAGTTTCAGGGTGAGATGTCCCTTGCGGTTGGACCGGCGACGCCCTTCAAGCAAGAGTTCGTCGATCGCGCTCTGGTCAAAGTGCGGAATTTTCCCGTCGTTTTTGACTTCCTGTGCAATGAAACGGATGAACTTTTCACGGTTCTCCGGGGTATCAGGCATTGTCTCCTGCATGTAGACCTCATACCCATATCCACGGATACGGGATCGGAGTGCCGGGTGCATGCCCTGCACGCCGTCCATGTTGCCTGCCGCAACCATCACAAAGCGGCACGGAACTGCCTCAGTGCGCACCATGGCACCACTTGAGCGCTCGCTCTGGCCGGTGATGGGGAACTCACCCTCCTGCATCGCGGTCAAAAGACTCTGTTGGGAGTGGGGATGGAGGGTGTTGATCTCATCAATAAAGAGCACTCCTTTGTGCGCCTTGTGGATGGCACCGGCCTCGACACGATCGTGGGAAGGTGTCTCCAGTCCACCGGACTGGAACGGGTCGTGGCGCACATCACCAAGAAGGGCACCGGCATGTGAGCCGGTGGCGTCGATGAAGGGTGCAGTGGAGTCAGGTTTGGTTGAGACGAGGAGCTTTGGGATCATTGCCTCATCTTTGGGGCGGGAATACTGCATCGCCATAAAGATAAAGGCAGCTGCGATGATACCAAAGAGCAGCTGTCCAATGATAAGGGCATAGCCCATGATACCAAATATCAAAAGCAGAATCAGCGTGCTTCTTGTCTGCGCACGTTTGCGGGACTCCATTTTGTGGGCGCCCACGATCTCCTTGCCTCTGCCTGACGGAACCGTACGAACCACTGGCTCATTCGAATCCTCTGCATTCGGATAAATAAGAATATCCTGCATCTCCTCTTTTGGGAGCAGTTCTGCCATCGCCTTGGCAAGCATTGATTTGCCGGTTCCCGGCGTTCCGATCATTAAAACATGTCTGCGCTGAATGGCTGCCTTACGCATCACCTCAACGGCATGTTCCTGCCCAATAACCTGATCAATCAGGCTATCCGGTACGGATATATCTCCGGAATTTGTCACTTCGGTAAGTAGCAGAGGAAGTTCTTCCGGGGACTCAGGAGACTCGGACCGTGCGCTTATATCTTCTTCAGTCTCTGAATCAAAGACCTCCGGTGCCGGTGAAGCGGACGACTCGACGGTGTCCGATGGAATCTCGGAGTCCTCTCGTATCGTATTTGATGAAATTTCTGAATCAGTCATATAGTTTCCGGACCTCACTTTAGACCGGTAGTGCTTTACTAATCTATTCTGATACTTTAAGTACTTTCTAATACAGGTAATCCGGATGAAGGTAGTATGTACAGAAAAATCCCAGGTTTTAGGCGCTAAGATAGCAAAAGCACTAAAAATACCCCTTGTTTATTCACAGTATAAAACATTCCCGGATGGGGAATTGTATCTGAAAACAGGCAGTCTGGACAAAGAAACCCTGCTGGTATCAAGCACCGCGGACAATACGTCTCTGGTCCAGCTGTTGCTCATGATCGATGCCTGTGACACAAGTGAGATCACCCTTGTTCTGCCTTATATGGGGTATGCCCGGCAGGACAAACGGTTCAATGACGGAGAGCCGGTAAGTAGCCGTGCAGTAGCCCGGGCACTCTCATCAGGGGTTTCACGAGTGATCACGGTGAATATCCACGAGCCCACGGTTCTCTCACACTTCCGGGTGCCTGCGACTGACATCAGTCTGGCACCAGAGATGACTGAATGGATACGAAGTCTCGGATGTGACGAGCCCCTGATCCTCGCACCGGATAAAGGGGCGGCCCGGTTTGCCGCAGATATCGCCAAGATCGGCGGATGGGAAACCGACCACCTCTCAAAGACCCGTCTCTCAGGAGAAGAAGTCAGGATTGCACCGTCAGCCGTAGATGCAAAAGACCGTGACATTGTCATCACCGACGACATCATCTCCACCGGCGGAACCCTCGCGACCGCAGCAGAGATGCTGAAAGAAGCAGGCGCCCGGTCGGTGCATGCCGCCTGTGTCCACGGGGTCTTTGCCTCCGGCGGGTTTGCCCGCCTTGCATCATCCGGTCTTGCATCAGTTGCCGCATCAGACACCATCGAGTCGGCGGCATCCGCCTACTCAGCGGCAGGGATTATCGCTTCTGCAGTGCGGAAATAATGGAAAACGAGAACAGACAAAGGGTGGTGCTCGATGCATCCGTCTTTTTTGTGGATCTGCCGATAGAAGGTGAATGCTACACCACCCCCGCAGTCATCGCCGAGGTTAAGACGCAGGCAGCACAGATGCGCCTCGCCCTTCTCGAAGAGCAGGGTCTTCGTGTGCATGCACCCGCCCATGTTGAAATGGCAAAAGTTGCCGAGGCGGCCCGAAAAAGCGGCGATCTCACCGTTCTCTCAAAGACCGATACCGGCATTCTTGCTCTTGCAAAAGAACTCGGGGCATCCATCATGACCGATGACTTTGCTATTCAGAACACCGCACAGCGCATGGACATCACCATCATACCCATCCTCCAGCGGAAGGCCAAAAAAAGAACATGGAAATACCGATGCACGGGGTGCGGGCGGTTCTGGTCGGCTCCCGGAGAATGTCAGATATGCGGTGCAGAGATTTGCAGGGCAGTTTCCGGAAAAAAGTATTAGCCTTTACCCACGAATAGGTAATCACGATGTCTTCTCTCGATGAACTTATAGGAAAAGCAAAACTGCTCCATTCCGAGGGGCACGGCCCCAGCCAGATCGCCGATGAACTCTCTCTCTCGATGGAGACCATCACCTGGCTTCTGACCCAGCAGAAGGATACTGAGGCTCCCAAGGACATCCACATCAACTGGACTTTTGTGGGTGGAAATGCAGATATGCTCCGTGACGCGGCACTGCTCCTCCTCAAAAGCTATTACTACGGTGAGGCAACCGAACGGGACTGCGACCTCACCGAGGTTCCGGCACCCGAACTGGTGGTGGGAGTCGCCCATTCAGGCATTCCTCTTGCAACGATCATCGCCGCCGAGGAAGGGGCACAGTTCACGATGTACCACCCTAAAAAGCATGCACAGGGGGAAAACCCGATTGGGTCCATATCCGGCAACTTCGCTCAGGTGCAGGGCAAACACTGCCTAATCATCGACGATGTCATCACCTCCGGCAACACGATGAAGGATATCATCGCCCACCTCAAAAAACACGGATCAGTGCCGGAAGCAGTCTGCGTCCTCTTTAATAAAAAGAATATCCGCGATATTGACGGTGTTCCGATATACAGTCTGTTCCAGGTCTCCCGAATAGACTAAACGTCCACATATGACCAGCGTATGGGGATATTTATCCCCCTTTCTTTTGCCGGATTTCAGCTTTGACAATTACCGACCGACAGGAAAAGGATGAACCCCCCCAGAAATCCTATTCACCGGACATTCCTGCGGGACTGCGTCTCAAGGCACACACGATGATTCAAAACGCGACATTGCTGTTCCGTAAGCTCGGACACTCATTGTCACCGTTCATTTATATCAGCAACCAGAACCAGAGGCATCAGCACAATCAGAATGGCAGTAAAAATCCAGACCAGTGGGGGATCACATGTTTTTTACCAAAAAAACATCCACATAGTACCAATATCCCACCCGGATCCCCAAAGATACAAGCCATCCCGAACATAAACGCAATATATATATAGAACTTCAAATCCACTTTTATGACACATTAAGGAGTATCTGCATTATGCAAGCTAATCAACCAATTATTATATTACGGGACAATGTAGACCGCATTGGCGGCAACGAAGCCCAGAGATCCAATATTATGGCGGCCAAGGCAATCGCTGAAGCCGTGCGCACCACCCTCGGCCCACGAGGAATGGACAAAATGATGGTCTCCTCATCCGGGGATGTTGTCATCTCCAACGACGGCGCTACCATTCTCCACGAGATGGCAGTAGAACACCCCACAGCAAAACTCGTCATTGAGGTTGCTGAGACTCAGGACAATGAAGTCGGGGACGGCACCACCACTGCTACAATCTTCATCGGCGCTCTGATGGAACAGGCAGAAGCCCTTCTCACCCGGAAAGTTCACCCGACCATCATCGCAAACGGATACCACCTTGGTATGCAGAAAGCGATGGAGATCATCAACGAACAGATCATCAAAGCTGACGGAGGAGACCGCGACATGCTTATTAAGGTCGCATCAACCGCAGTTACCGGAAAGACCATTGAAGGCATCAAAGACAAGATCACGAACATTGTCGTCGATGCGGTACTTGCAGTCGCTAAGAAGGATGCAGACGGAAAATACACCGTCGATGAGGATGACGTCCAGATCAAGACAATGGTCGGAGACCACATGGAAGATGCGGAGATGCTCAGAGGATACCTCCTTGACAAGACCCGCGTCCAGGACTCCATGCCAAAACGTCTTGAGAATGCAAAGATTGCCATGCTCTCTCTGCCACTCGAGGTAACAAAGACTCAGGTGAAGTCCAAGATCAAAATCACTTCCGCTCAGCAGATGGAGGCATTCAGCGTTCAGGAGAACGAGACGCTCCGTGCCCTTGCAGCGGTGATTGTTGAATCCGGCGCAAACACCGTCTTCTGCCAGAAGGGTATCGCAGACGCGGTCCAGTACTACCTCGCAAAAGAGAATATCATCGCTATTCAGGATGTCCCTGAAGCCGATATGAAGAACCTCTCACGTGCAGTCGGTGCAACCATCGTGGGCAAGCCTGAAGACCTGACCCCTGAAATCCTTGGTGAGGCAGGCCTCATTGAAGAGATGAAGGACATCGTTATCACCAAGATCACCAACTGCAAGAACCCAGGCGTTGTGAGCATCCTCCTAAAAGGCACCTCACAGATCTACGTTGATGAACTTGAACGCGGCGTCTACGACGCAGCCCGTGTCGTGATGGACGCACTTGAAGACGGAGAATACCTCGTCGGCGGTGCGGCAATTGATATCGAACTGATGATGAAGATAAAGGATTTTGCGGCAACCCAGGAAGGCAGAACCCAGCTTGCAATCGAGGCATTCGCACGGATGTTTGAGGTTGTGCCCTACACCCTCGCAGAGAACTCCGGCTTTGACCAGATTGACAAGATGGTTGCCCTCAAGGCAGCACACGCAAAGGGCGAAAAATATGCCGGATTAAATGTCTTTACCGGTGAAGTCGTCGATATGTTGGCAGAAGGCGTCATTGAGCCCGCCCGTGTAAAGCGGCAGGCAATTATGTCAGCAACTGAGACTGCATCACTCATCATCCGTGTCGATGATATGATGATCTCAAAGGGTTCATCCCAGAGAGATATGTAAGATTTCATCAACCATTTTTTTATTTTTTTATATTCCATTTCAGCATCAATCTTGCGGTACGTTGCGATCGATAAATGGTCTGTTTTTCCGCGCACCTGATCAGAGGGCCAATATACCGAATCGCCCAACGCTCCACTCCGAGACATCGTAAAGAATGGGATTATCTACGCACAAACAGTAATTTAAGAATATTTAAGCACTTATGAGTCATTTTTCGTCAGTTTGGGACAATGATAATGATAAATAATGATTAATTCACAATCTTGACTCATAGGTGTAAATAGCGTGGAACTCTGGGTATTACTGATCTTCCTGATCCTCTTCCCTGCACTGGTGGCATTACTGTTCGGCATTCTGCCGAACAGCCGCCTCAGGGATACAATAGTGGTACTGGTGTCTGCGATTATCATTGCAGCCAGCCTGTGTCTCTTTGTACTGTTTGCAGGGGCCGGAAAGGTATATGTTGACATCAACGGCGACATGATCTCCCAAATCATGATCGGACTTGAAGTCATCATATCCGCCGGTCTTCTGTATCTTGCCGCAAAATATCGGCAATATATCATTGCCGGGCTTGTCGTAGTCCAGCTGGGAGTGGTGATATATGCCGAATCTCTTATGCAGGGAACGGAAGCACTGAACAATCTATTCATTGACCCGTTCTCTATTATCATGGCGATGATAATAGGCATCATCGGTAGTCTGATCTGTATCTACTCTGTGGGCTACATGCGCGACTATCATGCCCACCACCCGGAGATGCCGGACAAACGGCGCTGGTTCTTTGCCCTGCTTTTTGTTTTTTTAGCAGCAATGTTCGGCGTGGTATTCTCCAATAATCTCTTCTGGCTCTTCTTCTTCTGGGAAGTGACCACCCTCTGTTCCTTCCTCTTAATTGGATACGCCTGGGACGAAGAGTCACGAAAGAATGCGTTCTGGGCTCTCCTTCTGAACCTCGTCGGCGGTCTTGGATTTGCATTCACCTTTATCTATGTCGGAATGATTGACCCCTCGGGGAATCTTATCATGATGGATACCCTGCTTGCAGCAGGCCCTGCCATCGCCATGATCCCTGCGGCCCTCATCGGGTTTGCCGGTCTCACGAAAGCGGCACAGATGCCGTTCTCTTCATGGCTGGTCGGCGCAATGATTGCTCCCACACCGGTGTCAGCACTCCTGCACTCAAGCACTATGGTAAAGGCCGGTGTCTATGTCATCATCCGGTTTGCCCCCATCTATGACGCAAGCATGGTCGGCTACATCATCTCCCTTGTAGGCGGTGTGACGTTCCTTTTGGCTTCAGGCATTGCGATATCGCAATCCAACGCAAAGAAAGTCCTCGCCTATTCAACGGTTGCAAACTTAGGCCTTGTCATCGCCTGTGCCGGTATCGGTTCGTATGCGGCCGTCTGGGCAGCAATATTGCTGGTAGTGTTCCATGCCATCGCAAAGTCCCTCCTCTTCCTCTCAGTAGGAACAGTCGAACACAAAATTGGCAGCAGGGATATCGAGGACATGAAGGGCCTTATCGGCCGCCTGCCGATAATGGGGCTGATGATGATCATCGGCATTGCCGGTATGTTCCTTGCCCCCTTCGGTATGCTCATATCAAAATGGGCAGCCCTGCTCTCATTTATTGAGGCCCAATACGGATTTGTGCTCGTCATTCTGCTGGCATTCGGCAGTGCAGTAACAGTATTCTTCTGGACAAAATGGCTGGGTAAACTGATTGAGGTTGCATGGAAGCCAGAACGCATGGAAGTAAAAATATCAAACTTTGAATTCAGTGCCCTCGTGCCCCTCGCGGTGTTGATGGTCGCAGTCTGTATCGGGTTCCCCTTGCTTTCCACCTATCTGGTAGTGCCCTATGTCTTTGCCATCTACGGTTTGTCAGCGACCCTCGGGCAGGCCAACATGATCATCATGGTGATGATGGTCTTCATGGTGCTCGTGATGCCGCTTTCCCTGTTTTATTTCCGGAAAAACCGCAAGATCGTGGCGCATTACGTGGGTGGCCGTCCGGCCACTCAGGACATGCATTTCAAGGGCAGCATCGGCGTGCAACGCCCGGTGGCACTGGGGAACTATTATCTCACAGATTACTTCGGTGAACAACGTCTCTCACATATCGGCAACGGTTTGTGCATCATATTCATTGCGATGATTGCGATCGTACTCATTCTGGGGGTGGGGATATGATCACGGGAATACCCTTTGAAATTCTCTTTGCCATCGGCTTTGTCATCCTTGCACCGTTCATCGGTGCATTCATTGTCGGTATTGACCGCAAGGTGACTGCCCGGATGCAGGGGCGTGTTGGCCCGCCCGTGCTTCAGCCGCTCTATGATATTTTCAAATTGTTTGAAAAGGAGAAGGTAGTCGTCACGAACGAGGTGAACTTCTACATCCTCTCGCACCTGATATTTGTAGTATTTACCGGAGCGCTCTTCTTTTCCGGCGGAGATATCCTGCTCGTTATCTTCGCACTGACGCTTGCACATGTCTTCCTGATTCTCGGAGCTTATGCAGCAGTATCTCCCTACAGCCATGTCGGAGCAGGACGTGAGCTCTTACAACTGATGGCAGTCGAGCCAATGCTCATTATTGCAGCAGCCGGGTTCTATATGGTCACCGAATCCTTTGCGGTGAAAGACATTGTACTCTCTCCCGGTCTCCCCGTAATGACCATCCCCCTGATCTTTGTTGGCATCGTCTTTGTGCTCACCATTAAGTTGCGCAAGTCACCCTTTGACCTCGCAACCTCCCATCATGCCCATCAGGAACTGGTGAAGGGACTGACCACCGAGTTTGCCGGCCCCACTCTCGGTATGGTCGAGATTGCACACCTCTACGAGACCGTATTCCTTCTTGGCATCGTCTGGCTCTTCTTTGCCTCTGCCTCAATGCCATGGATCGGGGTTCTTGCCGTCATCATTGTCTATTTCCTTGAGATACTCGTAGACAATACTACCACACGTGTTCGCTGGCAGGTAATGCTCAGGAGTGCATGGCTCGTGGCACTCGTTGCCGGTGCAGTCAACCTGGGGGTTCTTGCCCTGATGTAAGGAGGTGAGTTGAAAAAATGTCATATATTACAAAATCCCCATGGGTTATCCATTACGACGGGTCCAGCTGCAATGGATGCGATATTGAAGTGCTTGCATGCCTCACCCCGCTCTATGATCTGGAGCGGTTCGGGATTGTCAATACCGGCAACCCAAAACACGCCGATGTCTTTTTAATCACCGGCGGCATCAACGAACAGAGCCGGGCAGTTGTCAAAAACACCTATGACCAGATGCCTGACCCCAAGGTCGTGGTCGCTGTTGGCATCTGCGCCGCCACCGGCGGGGTATTCCGGGAATGTTACAATATCATGGGCGGGGTTAACGAGGTCATCCCGGTCGATGTCTATGTTCCCGGATGTGCTGCCCGTCCTGAGTCCATCATTGACGGCGTTGTCCGTGCCCTCGGAATCCTCGAAGAAAAACGGGCAAAAATGGCAGAAAATGGGGGAGACAAGAAATGATCGAAAAAAAACACACCATTATAGAAATTCCGGTCACCGAGCTTCTGAAAAAGACGGAGGAGTACCACGCAAAGGGGCACCGGCTGGTTCAGATCGGCTGCACCCCTCTTGGAGACCGGTATGAAATCAATTATACCTTCACCACATCATACGACTTCGAGAGCCTGCGGTTAACAGTTCATGACGACGACATCATACCCAGCATCTCTGATACCTACTGGGGGGCATTCATCTACGAAAACGAGTTACATGACCTCTTTGGATTTACCGTAACCGGTATGAACGTCGACTTCAAGGGTCATCTCTTTGAGACAAGCGTGCCGACACCCTTCAAAAACATGCCATCTGTCACCATTGTTCCTAAAGGAGGGGATAAGAAATGAGTAACCGGATTGTTGTACCATTTGGCCCTCAGCACCCCGTGTTGCCTGAGCCGATTCATCTGGACTTGGTGCTTGAAGACGAGCGGGTTGTTGAGGCAATACCCACTATCGGATATATCCACCGCGGCCTTGAGAAACTGGTTGAGAAGCGTGACTTCAAGGACTATGTCCTTATTGCAGAACGTATCTGCGGAATCTGTTCGTTTACTCACTCTGTCACCTACTGCAATGCGATTGAACAGATCATGGGCATTGAGGTACCACCACGGGCACAGTTCATCCGGACCATCTGGATGGAGTACTCAAGGATGCACTCCCACCTGCTCTGGCTCGGTCTGACGGCTGACGCCATGGGATTTGAGAACCTCTTCATGAACGCATGGCGTTTGAGAGAGGAGATCCTCGACGATATGGAGGCCACCACCGGCGGGCGGGTCATTCAGGGGTCGTCAAAGGTTGGCGGTATCCGCCTCGATATTCCGGACGAAAAACTCGGCGAGATGGTGGATCACCTAAAAGCGATACGACCTCGCCTCGAGGAGTCAAACCGTATCTTTACCCACGACCAGACGGTGCGTCACCGGATGCGGGGACTCGGCGTGCTTACGAAGGAGGAAGCATGGGATCTCGGTGCGGTCGGCCCGGTGGCCCGCGGCAGCGGGTGTGACATGGACGTCCGTTCAAGTGGCTACTCGGCATACGGGGAACTCGGATTTAAGCCAATTACCCTCCCTCATGGTGACTGTCTGGACCGCTGTCTCGTCCGTTCACAGGAAGTGCTTGCGGCCGTTGACCTCGTCGAACGGGCGGTGGCAAAGATGCCGGACGGACCTATCGAAGAGAAGGTAAAAGGTAACCCGGACGGTGAGTGCTTTGCCTTTACAGAACAGCCCCGGGGCGAATGTATGCACTACGTCAAGGCAAACGGCACAAAGAATCTCGTCCGCCACCGCGTGCGGACACCGACCCTGACAAACATCCCGCCCCTTGTCAAGATGCTTGCGGGCATTGAACTGGCGGATGTGCCGGTGGTAGTGTTGACCATTGACCCGTGTATCGGGTGTGCGGAGAGGTGAGAAAATATGGCATTATTTTCCATGCTTAAGCGGGCACTGGTGAATGTGGTGAGCAAACCCGCCACCCTGATGTACCCGGCGACGCCTGCCAAGCGGTATGAGGCATCCCGCGGGCATTTGACTATTGACATCAACGAATGTAGCTACTGCGGCAACTGCGAGCGTCACTGTGTCTCACAGGCGCTTGTGGTAGACCGGGAGGCCCGGACGTGGCAGATTGACCGCCTCCGCTGTATCATCTGCGGTGTCTGTGCTGAAGTCTGCCCAAGAAACTGTCTCTTCATTGAATCCGACTACCACCCATCGGCCATCGGGCCGACGGTGGAACTCATGCAGGGCCCACCTGCGCCGCCCAAAAAAGAGACGAAACCAATAGCTAAGGAATAATCCCCCGCATATCTTGTTTTTTGATTTGAAACTATTTTTTTGCAGATTCGGCGTTCTTTTGAAGTTCGTGAACTTTTTTCAGTTTATTCCCCGTTCCCTGCCACGATTCATCTGAACAGTGCAATCGCTACTGATTGTATGCTATCCCCGTGATGCAGTCTCTTCTATCGTGACTTCCTTTTCGCATACCACTGCATCCTCAGGAAGAGAACGGTCTCCGTCAAAGATGAGGATAGTGTCCGGAATGAGACCGCAGCGCAGGAGAAGGTCAGCATAGGTCTCACCCTCTGCATAGGTAATCTCTAAAACAGTCTGTGAACGAATGAACCGGAATTTTACAACGGGCATACTCAGTATCTGGAGTCACCGGGTAAAAAAAGAAGCGGAAAAAGGGTCTCTCCATCAGAAGGGAAGGGAGAGATATCCCATCTGATCGATTTTCGTCGTCACCACCGGACTCATTTTTTTGTTGATGATATCGTCGTATCCCACCGGCCCTGCCACAAGCTTGATAGCAACCGTCGCACTTCGGATATCGCCGGGGGGTATGGTGCCGAATTCTACGCTTTCATGAGCCATACGTGACATCTGAGTGGAGTCAGGAGTCATCAGCGTGACACTGGCAACGACATCACTTGCTGACGCTTTTCCGGTATTTGTGGCCGTAAGGGTCATGCTGTACCAGATGGTTTCCGAGGCAGAATCCATACTCGTAATGGCGATGTCGGTTGCCGTCACAACGACTTCTGGTTGTGCATCGGTGCATCCTGCGGCAACGAAGACGCAGATGAAACAGGCAAAGAGACAGGTAAGACGGATATAAGGAGATGCAGACGTTCTTTTCATTAATCAGTTCATTGTTTCTGCGGGAAAAAATACCTATCGGACACCTGCCTCAAAGCCTGATACAGGCATTTATCATTCTTACGTGCAAAGAATTAGCATAATGACAATGACACTTCCGCCGTTTGAAGAGGTGGCCGTATTCCATGGGCACATCTGCCCCGGCCTTGCATTTGGGTACCGTGCAGCAGAGTATGCAAAAAAATCTCTCAACACCGGCCGTTCAGAGGATGAAGAGATGGTGACGATCGTAGAGAACGATGCCTGCATGATCGATGCCATCCAGTACATCACCGGTTGCACGATGGGAAAAGGCAACCTCATCTTCCGTGACCATGGCAAACCGGTTTACACCTTCATACTCCGAAACGGTAACAAGGCAGTGCGGATTGCCCAGAGACCTGCATTTGGCATGGACACCCTCTTCCCTGAGATAACAGAGATTCAGGCACGGGTAGCCGCAGGAACAGCCAGCGATGCAGACCAAAAACAGATGCAGGAACTTCGCTCTGCAATGATCAAGAAGATTCTCACCGCCCCCCTTGATGAAATATATGAATGCAAAGAGGTTACCCCGGAACTGCCCGAGCGGGCCCGCATCTTCAAATCGGTTCCCTGCCAAACCTGTGGAGAACCAGTATCTGAACAGCGGGCACGCGTGCAGAACGGTAATGTCGTCTGCATACCCTGTTTCGATGCGTACACCCGCGGCTGGTAAATCCGCTGGGTAACCCACTCTTTTTTCGGCCGGCCTCTCTCCCTCTCTCTTCCGCTTCTTTTCTTAGTCATTACCAAAAGAGAGCGAACCGCAGATACGTCATGGAGAAAATGGCATGAATAATTTTCTGATAGCGGAAAGCATCAGGGAAAAAAGGTATGCTCCAACACATTAATCCGTGATTCTGAACACATATATTATATATTCAGGGGGTGTTATGATTTTCCGACCAATCAGCAGAATAGCAATAATTCTTTTTATCGCCCTCATTCTCGTGCAGGGGGCACAAGCGATCACGTTAGAACAGGCGCCACTCAATCCGGCATTTGTCGCGTATACAGAAGGACTGGATACAATTGACAGCGTCCATTCCTCCATCAGTCGTTCCTTCAGCCGTTCTGAAGATGCTCATTCAACATATGTTACCGACCCTCCGTATACACTCGGCCTTATCCCAGCACCCGGCGTCATCGTCTGGCCAGATCAATACACAGAAACTGCTCAGAGAAGCAGAGGCTCTCTACCCTCTCGTTTCGATCTCCGTGATGAAAGCAGGGTCACCCCGGTTCTTGATCAGGGAGATTGTGGTAGCTGCTGGGCATTTGCCGCCTATGGCTCCCTCGAGTCAACGTATCTCACAGATACCGAACAGCAGAGGATTTCTCAGA
>Ga0265294_10000762_pt1 | contig 43419 bp, 33 predicted proteins | sample MunlanPumphouse3_FD_192504 | JGI IMG/M metagenome (GOLD analysis project Ga0265294, IMG submission 192504) | Groundwater microbial communities from a municipal landfill in Southern Ontario, Canada - Pumphouse #3 | ecosystem: Environmental > Aquatic > Deep subsurface > Groundwater | place... | reverse complement strand
CATCCGCTTATAGAGACTCAGCAAAGAGTTGGGATCTATGTTCCAAACGACATTGTTATGGGAAACCGTGCATATATGGACTTGCCGCATCCAAACTCTGTGATGCTTGAAGTTGGCGTGCATGATGGACATGACATAAATGGTGTGCTTTTGTATGGTATCAACTCAAGTGGTAAATCTTCACTTATGAAAAGCATAGCCATTGCAGTTTTGATGGCTCAATCTGGCTTTTTTGTGAGTGCATCTGTTATGAAGTTCTCTCTTTTTGACTCACTCTTTACTCGCATAGTCTCAAAAGACAACCTTGCAAAAGGGCTCTCAACTTTTGCAGTGGAGATGCTAGAACTTAAAAATATTTTTAACCGTGCAACAGTTCGCTCTCTTATACTCGGAGATGAGATAAGTCACGGAACTGAGACTCTCTCAGGTGTGGCAATAGTCTCATCAGCCATCATAAAACTCTCACAACTTCGCTCACTTTTTCTCTTTGCAACTCACCTGCACCAGCTCTCAAGCATGAAAGAGATAAGCACTCTTGTAAATGTAGTAAACCTGCATCTAAGTGTTGAGTACGATGAGCAAAAAGATGCACTTATCTTTAACAGAGTCCTTCAAGCTGGAAGTGGGAGTAGCATCTATGGTTTGGAATTTGCAAAGTCTCTTCATATGGATGAGGACTTTTTGAGTATAGCAAACAAGATAAGAAAGAGACTTGCAAATGACTTTGATGAACTAGAGTTGCTTGTGAAGAAAAAAACAAGTAAGTATAACAAAGAGTTATACGTGACAAAGTGCGTTATCTGTGGTGCAATGGCTGAAGATGTCCACCACATCTCAGAGCGTTCACTAGCCGATAAAGCTGGCTTTATAGGTCATTTTCATCAAGACAATAAACACAATCTCATCCCTCTTTGTAAAGAGCATCACAACCAAATACACAAGGGTAAACTCAAAGTAGATGGCTTCGTTATGACTTCAAAAGGGCTAGAATTAAAGTTTGAGGAGCAGATAAGTAAGCCTAAAGCAGTTGAAATAAAAGAACCAGAAATCAATGAGCCAAAAGCTGAAGATGCATCTAATGAATTTATTTTGGATGATTGGGATTGACGCTTGTCATGAGCTAATAAAGGACCGCTAGGTAACTTATTAGTTCCTATGTTTTATTATGTCTTTGTGTCAATTTTTTTGGATTTTGTTTAGTATGAAATATAGCTAGTATTATTATAATATCTTCAAATTGTTCATATATTATGATATATGGAAACTTATTAATTACAACTTTTTGAGATGTTTTGGTCTCATATTGATATAAATTTGGAGAATTTAAGATGTTATTAAATTGTTTGTCAATATGAGATAAAAATCTTTTTCCTAGTTTTTGGCTTATCTCAAAGTAATAATCGAGTGCAATTCTTAAATCATTTTCTGCAAGAGGATGTAGTTTTAAAGTCAAAATTATCTTTCTAAATCACTTTTTATATCATTCCAGTCTCTACCAATAGAACGATTTTCGTGAAATGAGTTTATTCTAGAGGCAAGTTCTCTTTTTTGTTCTTCACTAAGTTCAGAAGTGCTATTTATTTGAGAAAAATCATGTATGTTATTATCAACAATAAACTTCAATGCTTTCATTATCTCATCTTTTGAGCCATTAAAAAATTTTTCAATTTTTGGTTCTTGTATTGATAGCTGTATCATAAATATCTCCTAGCTTTTTTTCTTTATTGTGTATTATAGCACAATGAAAATTGCTTATAATTTTTACTTTACGATATAACGATTGTCGTGAGCAATAATTTTCCAGTTAGGATAAATTATTGGTCTCCTCGTACTTGTTAAGTATCTTTGTTAATTTTATCGATAATTTTCTGACCATCTGGTATACCTGACATAGTTCTTAAAAAAACTACATTTCTACCTAGAATTTTCTTTATTTCAATCGCATTTAATGGCTTTTCTAAGGTTTTAAAATCTATTAATTCTTGATAGTAACATTCATCTTTATCTCCGTATCTATCCTTTTTGAGTGTTTTACCAGAACCTTTTCCATAGGCTACTATCCCAACTCCATTTTTATATAGAAATACAATATCGCCATTTTTTATTCGATTAATATTGAGTTTCCATGGATTGTAAAATGCAGCAGCTACACCATTGTTAATCATGTATTCAGTGTCATTCACATCATGCCGTCTGTTTGTATTAAGTAAATGAAAAGTGTTGTTTGTTTCATCTTCATTTACATCTAGATTAAGTTCTTTTTCTGCAATTTTAATTCCTTCTTCAATCAGTTTTAGGGTAACCTCTTGTTTAGATAAGCTTAATTGATCAGCTAGTCCTTCTATAAATGCATACATTTCAGTTGACATTCTAACTGTTGACGCTACTAAATCTTTCTTGATTGATTTTGACTCTTTAATTAAACTTTTTAGATCACTCATGGTGTCTCCTATATTAATTTAAGGAATTGTACCATAGATTCTTAAATAAATCAAACTTGATTCAAACTTGATTTTTGCATTGATTCTTTAAATTGAAAGAATTATAGGTTGTAATACTTAACTATTTAATCAAACACATTATATGTAAAATAATTTTAAATAACATAGATAACTTACATATTTTTTTGTGTTAAAATCTAAAAACAGCTAAAATTATTATATTTTTGATAAAGATAATGAAAAGTGTATAGTATTCTTAAAATTTCAAGGTGTATTTAATTACACCCCAAGGGAAATATCTCTACTTTTATATACAGGGCGAGGCTGAAGCCTCACTTTCTGGCGCCGTGACAAACTTTAAAGTTTCAGTTATGAGTTGTTTCTCACTCTTAAGATGGCGAGAAAAGTAGATAGCGTTTTAGGCTAACTACTCTGTAAGTTCGTTAAGAATCTTTTTTATTAAATCTTGAGTTTGCTGGACTGCTTTAGTTGTGTCTTCTTCTTTGATATCTAAATCACCGATCCAGTTCTCTATGGATGGGTAAGCAATATGTACAGTCTCATCATCTTTTTTCTTATAGATAACTACTGAAAAAGGAGCGTAAGCACCGGCATCTGGATGGTTTTTTGATACTGGGTAGATGGCATTAAATCTGATGATGGAGTATGTATCGAAAAAATCATAAGCATCATGCTCAAATACATAAGAGTTTGGAATCAAAAACCCAACTGGGCTTATTTCAGCTTCAAACTCTTCTTTGAAACTCTCTTTTGCATCTTCATAACTATCGCCATCTGTGGATTCAAATTCTGTTGTAAACTCAGTTACTAATGCTTTGCTTGATCCATGATTTACACTTAAGTATTTTCCATTTGGCATAGCTTTATGAAGTGCTGCATCTACTAGTTTTGAGTACGCTACTAAATCTGGATTTGCAAGAGGAATCTTTGTGATTCTAGACATTCCATGCAAAGAGAGAGTTGAGACATTGATATTGTCTTTTGCATCTACATAGATTGACATAGTAAGTGGTGTTATAAGACCAATACTAGGGTATTTACTCATAAGTTTTTTTAGCAGTTTATCATTAGTAAATATAGCTAAATTGTATTTTTTATGATGCACATTGTCATATCTTTTGGAAAAAATCGAGTTCATATCATTGTTTACATCAACTTTTAATCCAGCATCAGTAAAGGCTTTTTCAATTGTCTTTGCATCAATTGCACCATTTTTGTTCTCTACACTAAAGACCTGAAGGTTTTGCTCATTTGCCATAGAAACACTTGCTCCTAATGTTAAAATCACACCCAATAAGATCGCATAAATCTTTTTCATCACTATCCTTTAAATTTTCATAGATAAGATTTTACTATATTAATATATGAAACATCTTAACAAGAAGCGACCTTATAGATAAGGAGGTAAAAATTATAAATTTGTAAACAAATCTCTACTTACAAACTCAAAGCCCTTTCTTACTTAAAAACTGTATAATTTCTTTTTTTACATCAGCCATACAAGCATAAAGGCTGACTTATAATGTGGGGTGGGTATGAAGTATATAATAATGAGTATTGTTTTTTTATCGTCACTTTTTGCATCTGAGCTTAACTGGCATAGTGACTATAAAAAAGCTGTAGAGATTGCAAAAAAAGAGAGAAAAGACGTCTATGTTCTAATCACATCAGATAGTTGCCGTTGGTGCAGAAAGTTTGAAGATACTACACTAGAAGACAAAAGAGTACTTGAGCTTTTAAGACAAAAATACATCTTAGTCCATGCAGACAGAGATATGGATGCTCTACCAAAAGAGTTTAACATCAAAAGTGTTCCAAGGCACTACTTTGTAACTCCTGATGAGAAGATAATCTTTACTTTTGTAGGTTACTGGGATGAGCTTGACTTTAGGTCATACCTAAGAGACGTGGACAAAGAGAGAGCCATAAAAGTAAAAAAAGGCGAAATAAAGTAAAATTTTGTAAGCTCGGTTTTTAAAGCCTTATTTACGAGGTTAAAACCTCGCTTCCGAAGAGATGTGTGGTTTTGAAGCCTTGTTTACGAGGTTAAAACCTCGCTTTTGAGGTGGTGTAAAAACTTCGTTTTCTAGAGAGTGGTTAGATTGATAAATAAATTACAAGGAAATAAAATGAAATTCGTACAAACAGATGGAGCGCCTTCGGCTATAGGGCCTTACTCACAAGCAGTTGTGGCTAATGGGATGGTGTTTACTTCAGGGCAGATTGCTCTTACACCTGATGGAGTTATGTGTGAAGAAGATGTAGTTGTTCAGACAAAACAAGTTCTCTCAAATTTAAAAGCTGTTTTAGAAGCATCAGGCAGTTCTATGCATGGTGTGGTAAAAACCACTATTTTCATCGCATCTATGGATGACTTTGCAGTTATAAATATGATATATGAAGAGGCTTTTGGCTCTCATAAACCTGCTCGCTCAACTGTAGCAGTTAAGACCTTACCTAAAAATGCTTTAGTGGAGATAGATGCTGTTGCGCTTGTAAAGTAAATATGTAACTTTTTTAGACGAGGTTAAAACCTCGCTTTTGAAGAGATGTGTGGCTTTGAAGCCTTGTTTACGATGTTAAAACCTCGCTTCCGAAGAGATGTTTGGTTTTAAAGACTTGTCTACGAGGTTAAAACCTCGCTTTTGAAGAGATGTGTGGGTTTGAAACCTCGCTTTTGAAGAGATGTTTGGTTTTAAAGACTTGTCTACGAGGTTAAAACCTCGTTTCCGATGATTTATAAGCTTTTAATGTTTCAATGGCTTTTTGGAGGCGATGTTTTTAGGAATGCTTACCAATGGCGTTTGTACTCTGAGATTTGCCTAAATAGCTTCTTTGTTTTATGTAAACTTCACTATGTTAATAATAAGTTAAGAAAAAAACTATACAATCCTTTTTTAAATGACCGACGGTCAGTCATTTTAAAGGAAAGACATGGCAATTATTGTAGATAATGTACAAAAAAGAAAAGATATAGCACTAGCGTGCAAAGATATATTTGTACAAAAGGGCATAAAAGATTTAAGCGTATCTCAAATAGCAAAGGCTGCTAAGATAGGCAAGGGCACTATATATGACTACTTTTGTAACAAAGAAGATATAGTCTTTGAGATAGTAAATATTTTAATGAAAAAGTATAAAAAATCTTTAACAAAAAAGATAGAGAGTGCTACTTCTACAAGAGAGAAGATAAAGCAGTTTTCATCTATCTTTTATGATGAAGATGATTTTGAATTAAGAGCTATATATAAAGAGTTTATCTCTATCTCTTTGAGCAGCCCAAACAAAGAGATGATGGAGTTTCAAAGTTCTTATGCAAAAGACTATTATGAGTGGTTTGTAGAGATTTTGAGTGATGGCGTAAAGAGTGGTGAGATAAAAGAGGGTTCAGAGGATTTTGCAAGAGGGCTTTTTGTGCTTGCAAAAGGCATGTTTATCTCAAGCTCGTCAACAAATACTATAGAAGATGTAAAATCAGAGATACATAAATTTACAGATGTCCTGTTTGATATTTTGGAGAAAAAAAATGACTAAATTACTACTACTGGTTATTCCAGTATTTATATATGCACAGAGTTTAAAGTCACTGCTTGATTTTGCAACCACTAACAACAAAATGGCAATTTCAAAAGATTTAAAAGAGATGGCTAGAGAAAAAGAAGTTGAGTCTTCTAAGAGTGAGTATTTCCCAACTATAGATGCTGGCGCTTTTTATAGTAGAGATGATGATAGAACAAAGAATATTCCTGGTGATACTTATAGCGGTTATGCAAAGATTTCACTTGATATATATAATGGTGGAGAGACACAAAACACTATAAAACAAAACAAAGAACTCTCTTTATCTGCAAAATATAACTCTCTCTCCTATAAAAAGAGTTTGCAACTGAGCATTACTGAGGATTACTACAATATAAAGAGTGATGAAGCTACACTAAATGCACTAAAAGACAAAGAACTTCAGCTCTTAGCAGAACTAGATAGGGTTAAAAAGTTTTTTGATGTAGGAAGTGCAACAATTGATGAGATAGATAGACTAAAGGCTGAATATAGTGATAACCTATATCAGATAGACCAAGTTAAGTACCAAATAATCTCTTTAAAAAAGCTGCTAAGTATTAAAATTGGTAAGAGAGTTGATTCTATTGATGAAGCTTTTATAGAAGAGCCAAAAGATATAACAAAAGATATAAGTGACACTATTTTAGCACTTAAGTCTAGTGCCTCAGCGCTTAAGTATGGTGCAAATGTGATATCTTCAGCTTATATGCCTCAAGTAAAGATAGAAGATACTTATAGTCTTTATGGATATGAAAGATATGATAAATCCCATCCAAAAGGGATTGACGATCAAAATAAGCTAATGCTAACTCTAAATATGAGACTTTTTGATATGGGCACAATTTCTAAACAAAAAGAGGCTCTTATACTTGAAGCAAATGCACTACAAAGTGAAGTAGAATATGCGATAAATGAGCAAGATGTAAATGTAGAACTTGCAATGCTAAAGATAGGAACAACAAAAGCACAGATAAAAAGTGCAAAAAGTTCTTTAGAATCGGCCGAGAGCGCATACAATACAATTTCAGAGAAATATGAAGTAGGTTCAGTAGATAATGTTACATATCTAGATGCGCTAAGTGTGAGAACTAATGCAAAATCTCAGTATGAAAGAGCACTAAACAATCTTCAGATCTCTTACGCTTCATACTACTACCATACAAATAAAAATATCAAGGAATATATAAAATGAGAAAAATAAAACACACAATTATAGCTTCAACTCTAGCTATGATTTTGCTACCATCTATATCACTTGCAAAAGATGCTCCAGATGCACAGCAAAAACAGATGCCTGCACCAAAAGCAGATATTTACGTGATACCAAAAGCTCAAAATATAGCTGTTGATTTAAAATATCCAGCTCAAATAGAGTCTTTTCAAAATATTAATGTAGTCTCACGAGTTCTTGGTATTTTGCAAAAAAAACACTTCATTGAGGGTCAAAAAGTAAAAAAAGGTGACTTACTTTATGAGATAGAAGATGATATCTATGCTGCTATGGTAGATGCTGCAAAAGCGTCTGTAAAGATGAATGAAGCAACCTTACAAAAAGTGACAAGAAACTGGAACAGGATCAAAGAACTTTACTTAAAAAAAGCAGTAAGTACTCAAACTAAAGATGAAGCACTATCATCTTATGAAGAAGCAGCTGCTGCTCTTTTACTTGCAAAAGCGCAACTACATCAAGCACAGATAAATTTAGACCATACAAAGGTAAAAGCACCTATAAGTGGAACAACTGGGCTTAAAAAGGTTGATATTGGTAGTTTAGTATCTGCTACACCTGCAACAGAACTTATACAAATAACACATAATGATGTAGTTTTTGCATCGTTTTCTATGCCTCTAACTGACTTTGCAAATTTTAAACATAAGATCTGGTTGATGCCTGAGAATAACAAAGTAAAACTATCTGTAGAAGTAGATAATAAGCTAACTGATATAGGTGGAGAGATCGATTTTATAGATGTAAATGTAGATAAAAATACAGCTACTGTAAAAATAAGAGCAAAGATTGACAATAGTGAAGGCTTCTTAATGCCTGGTAGTTTTGTGCGTGTATCTCTGCATGGTATAACTGAAAAAAATGTTATTACGATTCCTCAAAAAGCAGTTTTACAAAATCCTCTTGGAACAATTGTTATGATAGAAAAAGATGGTGTAGTAGGTGTAAAACCAGTTACGCTAGCAAGTGAGAGTGGTGATAATTTTATCATCAGAGATGGCCTTTTGCAAAGTGGTGATAGAGTTATTGTAAACAACTTCTTTAGATTAAAGCCAGGTGCAAATGTAGAAGTCGATAAGATAATCAATCAAGAAGGTAACTAAAATGTTTTCTAGATTTTTTATACATAGACCTATTTTTGCAACTGTTTTATCTTTGATAATGGTTATTGTCGGGATATTGGCTATGTTTAAGCTGCCTATTCAAGAGTATCCATCTGTTGCTCCTCCACAAATAACAGTACAGGCTATATATCCTGGCGCAGATGCAAAGACATTAGCATCTACCGTATCTACAACACTTGAAGAAGCTATCAACGGTGTTGACAATATGATATATATGACTTCGACTGCATCTCCAAATGGGATACTTACCCTAAGTGTATATTTTGAGGTTGGCTCAGATGTAGATCAAGCAAAAGTAGATGTAAATAACAGAGTTCAACTTGCAAATGGAAAACTGCCTGTTGAGGTAACCAGACAAGGTATAAGTGTAAAAGAGCGCTCTCCAGATATAGTAAAAGTTATAGCATTTACGTCAAAAAACAGTGTTAGTGATAGTACTTTTATCTCAAACTACTTAAACATAAATGTAATGGATGACCTAAAAAGGATTTCAGGCATTGGTGAAGCGATAATTTTTGGACAAAAGAATTATGCTATGCAAATTTGGATAGATCCCGATAAAATAGCACACTATGGAATGATTCCAACCGATATCACACAACTCATCAGAAGTCAAAATGCACAATACTCAACTGGTTCTATCGCAGCTGAGCCTATGAAAGAGATCAAACCTTTTACCTACTCTCTTACTACAAAAGGTAGATTGAAAACTACTGCAGAGTTCCAAGAGATTATAATTCGCTCAAACCCTGATGGCTCAACTCTTAAACTAAAAGATATTGCAGAGATAACTATTGGTGCGGATAGCATAGATACTATGAGTACATATAACGGTGAGGCTATGATGCCAGTTGGTATCTTTTTAGCTCCTGGTGCAAATGCTTTAGAAGTAGCTGGAAATGTTGATAAAAAACTCGAAGAGTTATCAAAAAACTTCCCAGAGGATTTGGAGTATCATTTTCCTTATGATGCAACTCTTTTTGTTGATGAGTCTATCAATGAAGTTATAAAAACTCTTCTTGAAGCTGTTGTTTTTGTTACTATTCTTGTATTTCTATTTTTAGGTAATCTTAGAGCTACTCTGATTCCAATTTTAGCTATTCCTGTCTCTATACTTGGTACATTCGCAGGTCTCTATATTGCTGGATTTTCTATAAATCTACTTACACTTTTTGGTCTTATATTAGCGATCGGACTTGTTGTTGATGATGCTATTATTGTTGTTGAGAATGTTGAGAGGATTTTAAAAACAAAAGCCGTAAGTGTAAAAGAGGCGACAATAGAAGCTATGAGAGAGCTTACCGCTCCTTTGGTTGCAATTATTTTAGTTCTCTCCGCTGTTTTTATTCCAGCGGCATTTACTGGTGGCTTTAGTGGTGTAATGTATCAACAGTTTGCTATTACGATTGTAATTGCCGTATCTATCTCTGGTATAGTAGCCCTTACTCTAACTCCTGCACTCTGTCCAATCTTTCTAAAAGATCATGAAGCAGAACCTATTTGGCCCATAAAAAAGTTTAACCAATTTTTTGACTGGTTAACTACAGTTTTTGTAAAAGTAACAAGACAAACTATAAGACTATGGTTTTTCTCTTTAGCGCTTTTTGCAATTCTTTTATACTCAACTGTTTCTTTGATGGATAAAATACCAACAGGTTTAGTTCCAAACGAAGACAAGGGAATGCTATTTGGACTAACATTTACTATGCCATCTACATCAATGGGTGAGACTGCAATCATTGCAAATGGTGTTGCAAATGAGTTAAGAGAAAATCCAAATATAGATGCAACAGCTGTTATTACAGGACTTGACTTTGTTACATCTGCATATAAATCTGACTCTGCTGTTATATTTACAAAACTAAAACCTTGGGATGAGAGACCAAACCCAGATCAAGGTGCTCAAGCCTTAGCGGACAAATTTATGATGCAACTTATGCAAAATAAAGATGCTTTTGTTATACCAGTAGCTCCACCTCCAATTATTGGTATGAGTACAACTGGTGGTTTTGAGATGTGGATTCAAGATAGGACAGGTCAAGATATACAAACGCTAGATATTTATGTAAAAGAGATAGTTGAAAAAGCATCAAAAGACAAGAGATTAACAGCGGTAAGAACAACACTAAACACTAATGTACCTCAATATCTTTTAGAAATAGATAGACTAAAAGCTAAATCTATGGGCATAAAAATTGAGGATATTTTTACAACGATTCAAAGTACATTTGGAAAGGGTTATATCAATGATTTAAACTTCTTTGGTAGAACTTTTCATGTAAATATACAGTCTGAGTCAAAATATAGATCTTCAGTGTTGGAGTTTAAAAATACCTTTGTAAGAGCAGAAAATGGGTCACTTACTCCGATTAGCGAGATTGTAAAACTTACAAGAAAAGTAGATGCAAGTGTTATTCAAAGATTTAACATGTTTACATCTGCACAAATAACTGGTTCTCCAGCTCTTGGATTTGCATCTAGTGATGCTACAGAGGCAATAGAAGAGATATCAAAGAGTGTGCTTCCAGATGGCTATTTTATAGCATGGGGCGGAACTACATATCAAGAGAAAAAGCTAGAATCAGAGGGTAACTACACCTCAATATATGCGATTATCTTTGTCTTTTTAATTCTTGCAGCACTCTATGAGAGTTGGAGTATTCCACTAGCTGTAATTATCTCTATCCCCTTTGCTATTTTTGGTGCAGCTGTTGCCGTTATGTTAAGAAACTTAGAAGCAGATATCTACTTTCAAGTTGGTTTAGTCACCCTTGTGGGATTATCCGCCAAAAATGCCATCTTAATCGTAGAGTTTGCGATGGAAGAGTTAAGAGCTGGTAAGACACTCTATGATGCTACCATTGAAGCTGCTAGGCTTAGATTTAGACCTATTGTTATGACATCTTTGGCTTTTATTGCAGGAACACTTCCTCTTGCACTTAGTTCAGGTGCAGGCTCTGCAAGTAGGCATATTATCGGTACAACTGTTGTTGGTGGTATGATAGCTGCTACTTTAATTGGAGTACTTTTTATTCCTCTATTTTTTTATATTGTAATGAAAGTAAAAGGTAAACTAACTAAGGAAAAATAATAAAAACAAAATTACTTTTTTTAATTATCCCTGCTTTTATATACGCGGACTCTCTTAAGTCTCTTCTTGAGTATGCTACTCAAAATAGCGAGATTGTTGTCTCAAAAGAGTTAAACAAAAAAGCTAAAAAGCTAGAAGTTGACTCAAAAGAGAGTGCTTACTTCCCTACTGTAGATGTAGGTGCGATGTATAGCACAAACGAGGAGAGAACTCCGACACAACCTGGAGATATCTATAGCGGTTTTGCAAAAATCTCTTTTGATATCTACGATGGTGGAAAAAAGTCAGCGCAACTAAAGAAGAGTGAGCATGAGTTTAAGGCTAGTGGTTTTGAGACAGAGTCAACCAAAAAGAGCTTAAGCCTTGAGATAGTAGAAGATTTTTACAATATTAAAAGCTTTGAATCAGCACTTGCTTCAAGAGAAGAAGCAAAAAAATCTCTCTATGAACAACTTCAAAGAATGATGCAGTTTGTTATAGCAAAAGTAGCAACGAGTGATGATGTAGATAGACTTCAAGCGGCATATGATACTAATATATATGAGATGGAATCTTTAAAGTTTAAAATCATCTCTTTAAAAAGAGCGTTAGAGCTAAAAGTAGGTAGAGGGATAGATAGTCTTGATGACTCTAAGTTTAAAGAGTTTGAGATGAGCGAGTTAGAACTAACAGACAACATAAAAGCGCTAATGGCAAACAAGGATGCACTCATCAGCAGTGCAGACTCACTTAGTAGCATCTACTATCCTCAGATAAAAATAGAAGATACTTATAGCATCTACGGATATGATAGATACGATGCCTCGCATCCAAAAGGGCTAGACAATCAAAACCAACTTCTACTCTCACTTAATATGAGACTCTTTGATATGGGTAGCACCTTAAAAAGTAAAGAGTCGATTTTGATAAATTCTCAAGCACTAAATACCCAACTATCTTACTCTAAAAAAGAACAAACTATGTTTTACGAGTTAGCATTTGAAGCTATAGAGATAGGAAAGGTTAAGATAAAGAGTGCAAAGAGTGCCTTAGTTTCTGCAAAAAGTGCATTTAAGACAATATCTAAAAAATATGATGCTGGCATCGTGGATAACATAGTTTATCTTGATGCACTTTCGTCGCAAACTGAGGCTAAAGCTCTTTATGAGAGAGCGGTTAATGATTTGGAAATTGCTTATGCATCGTACTACTACTATGCTGGAAAAAATATTGAGGATTTTTTAAGATGAGAAAAATACTGCTAATAACTATAGCTTTTTTAGCTACTCTAAACGCGCAAGAGGTTTATGCAACGTTTAATATAGAAGCCGACAAAAGCGCTAACCTTGCATTTTACTCTAGCGGTATAGTCGAGAGTGTTTTTGTAGATGTCTCAAGTGAGGTTAAAAAAGGTCAAAGTTTAGCAAAACTACAAAATGATGATTTAGTAGCATCTCTAAATATTGCAAAAGCAAAAGTGCAAGAGGCTGAGGTAACTTTAAAGTTTTCAAAAAGAGATTATGAGAGACAACTTCTTATAAAAAACCTTATAGATGAAGCGAAATTTGATCAGTACACTTTGGCTTATGAGAGAGCAAAAGTAGCTCTAAGTTCTGCAAAAGCAAACCTTCATTATCAAAAAGCACTACTTGATAGAAGCGAAGTTTTTGCTCCTTTTGATGGAGTTATAGTAGAAAAAAGTGTTGAGGTTGGAGATGTAGTAAGTGGCATGATGCTTCGCACTATTTTTAAAGTTCAAAGTAAAAGCAAAAGAAAACTTATCTTTGAGTTTGACCAAAAGTACTGGAAGAGTGTAAAGGTTGGAGATAGTGTTAAGTATAGTGTCAATGGTGATGAGAACAACTACACTGGCAAAATCTCTAAAGTCTATCCAATAGCAAGTAGTGAAAATAGAAAGATAAAAGCAGAGGTAGAAGCTAATGGTTTTGTAGTTGGACTTTTTGGTGAGGGCTACATTAGTGTAGCTAAGTAGGTGAAATTTTATGTATAAATACGCCATAAACAAACCCATCACAACACTTATGTATGTTGTCTCTATGGTGATTTTTGGGCTTATGAGCTATAAGTCGATGCCAACAGCACTTTTTCCAAATGTTGACTTTCCTATAGTTACCATAAAAACACTCTATCCAGGAGCTGAGGCTAGTACTATTGAGTCTCAAATAACAGAGGAGATAGAAGAAGCAGTCTCTAGTATTGGTGGGGTTGATAATATCATCTCAACGAGTAGTGAGGGCATTAGTGTTGTAACTGTAAAGTTTTTTTTAGAAAGAGATATTGATGAGGCGGCAAATGATGTTAGAGATAAGGTAGCAGCGGTAACTCTACCTCGTGATGCCAAGATGCCACTTGTAAGTAAGCTAGATATTGGCGGTGCATCTATTATAAATGTTTTTTTAAGTACCAAGGGTGAATCTATGCAAAAACTGATGATTTTTGCAGATGAGAAGGTAAAACCAAAACTTCAAAAGATAAATGATGTCGGTGGTGTAAATATCATCGGATATCAAGATAGAGAGATAAAAATATTCCCAGATCCACAACTCCTTAACAAGTTTGGCATCACAGTTAGTGAGCTAAATGAGATAGTAGCTCACGAAAATGTCAAAATCGGCGGTGGTAAACTCATAACTAGCACAGAAGAGTTTATACTAAAAACTCAAGCAGATGCTCTAAGAGTTGGGGACTTAAAAGAGATAAAGATAAAGGGTGATATAAAACTAAAAGATATAGCACAAGTCTCAGATGAGATGAGTGATGCGAAGAGTTATGCATCTTACAATGGTGCACAGGGAGTTATGCTTGAGATTCAAAAAATCTCAGGAACCAACACTATAGATATAGTAAAAAATGTCAAAAAAATCATCCCAGAACTCCAAGCGATGGCAAAAGATGATTTTGAAGTAACTGTTATAAATGATACTACTCCTTTTATCATAGACTCTCTAAAGAGTGTTGAGTTTGATCTTATCTATGGCTCTATCCTTGCTGCCATTATTGTTTTTATATTTTTAAGAAATATGACTATTACTCTAGTCTCAGCCATCTCTATCCCAGCATCCATCATGGGTACATTTGCACTTATGGACTACATGGGATTTGAGTTAAATAGGATGACACTTATAGGGCTTACCTTAGCCATCGGAATTATCATCGATGATGCTATTGTGGTTATTGAGAATATCTATAAAAAGATGGAAGCTGGTATGGGCAAGTTTGATGCAGCTTTGTATGGAACAAAAGAGATAGCTTTTACCATCTTAGCCATCTCAGCTATGCTTTTGGCAGTTTTTATCCCAGTCTCTTTTATGAGTGGGATAGTAGGGCGATTTTTTGAGTCTTTTGCTATGACTGTTGGTTTTGCAGTTGTTATCTCATACACCATAGCACTTAGTTTTATCCCAAGTCTTAGTGCTAGAACTCTGCATAAGAAAGAGAGTGTTTTTTACTCTAAAACTGAGCCTATATTTGAGGCTATAGAGGGTTTTTATGAGAAAATTTTAAGATTAGTTTTAAGGTTTAAAATCATAACTTTAATAGTAGTTTTTGCACTTTTTTTTGGCTCTTTGAGTCTTTTTTCTACTATAGGGATAGACTTTATTCCAAAAGAGGATAAAGCAGAGTTAGAGATAAATATTAAAGCAGATGCTGGCATCTCACTAGAGGAGATGATAAGAAAGTCAAAAGAGGTAGAAAAGCTCATAAAAGAGGATAAATATGTTGTCTATACAACGCTAAACATTGGCTATAACACTGCACAAGAAAAACACAAGGCTCTTATCTATGTGAAGCTTCTTGAAAAAGATAAGAGAGAGCTAAATCAAGAGGAGATCACTCAAAGCTTTAGAGAGCAGATGAAGCCCTTTTCCAAAGATATGTTTATAACTGCAGCGGCAATCCCAAGTATAAAAGGAGCAGGCGCTTCAGTTCCATATCAGATAGTTTTAAAGTCAGACTCGTTTGAAAGTTTAGATATTGCAAAAAACAACCTTATAGAGCATTTGAGGAAGAAAAAAGGTTTTGTTGATATCGATACAAACTTAGATGATGCTAAACCTCAAATAGATGTAAATATCATCAGACAAAATGCCTCAAGGCTTGGCATAAGTGCATCTCAGATAGCAGAAGCAATCTCAACTGCTTTTTCAAGTGATTTGGAGATTTCTTACTTTGAAGAGGATGGAAAACAGTATAACATCACGCTAAGATTTGATGATGAAAATAGAGTTAGCTTAGATGATGTAAAAAAGATTCAACTTCGCACAAAAGAGGGAGCGTTTGTATATCTAGATGGACTTGTAACTTTTACTGAGTCGAAAGCTCTTGCATCTATAAACCACTTCGATAGACAGAGACAGGTAACGGTTTTTGCCGATTTGTTTGGGCTTGATTTGGGTGGCGCAGTTAGCTATACAATGGATAATATAGAAGAGTTGATGCCACAAGATGTTACCTATAGATTTACTGGTTTTGCAGAGGAGATGCAAAAAACGGGGGAAGCTTTTGCCATGGCTGTTGGGCTTAGTGTGATACTTATGTTTATCATTTTAGCCGTTTTATATGAGTCGCTCATTCAGCCTATCATCATCATGATGGCGCTTCCGCTTAGTATCATCGGGGTGATTTTAGCTCTTTATGTCTCAGGTTTGCAGTTTAGTCTGTTTGTTATGATTGGCTTTATGCTGCTTATGGGTATGGTTGGTAAAAATGCTGTACTCTTAGTTGACTTTGCAAACCACGCAGTAGAAGATGGAAAAGGTGTAGATGAAGCTCTTGTTGAAGCTGGAGAGAAAAGACTTAGACCCATTCTTATGACAACATTTGCTATGGTTTTTGCAATGCTTCCACTCGCTCTTGGTGATGGCTTAGGAAGTGAGACAAAAGCACCAATGTCTATAGCCATTATTGGCGGACTTCTTAGCTCAATGATTTTAACACTTCTTATCGTACCTGTAATGTATAGGATGATAAGTCCAGCCGATAGATGGCTAAGAAAATATTATGAAGTGGGGCAGATAAAAAATGATAGATAAAAAGTATGAGAGAGTATTGTTTTCACTTTTTATGTCTGGCTTTATGTCAGGCTTTATGTCTTTGGTAGTAACTTATATCAATATGGGCATAATAGAGGGTTTTTTTACATCTGGTTAAATGCCTACTGGAGGGCTTTTCTTATAGCTTTTCCAACTATATTTATTATAGTCCCACAAGTTAGAAGGCTTGTTGGGATGCTAGTGAAGTAGCTTAAAACAGCGCTTTTTTTGTAAAAATACTGAAATAGCTAGCATCTCTAAAAAACTTCATATTTTCAAATAAATTTCCTTAGTCCGTAAGTATGAAAAATGTTTTATTGAGAATAAAATTACTTTTTGTCACTTATCTATAGAGACACATCATTTTTATCCTATTAGTCAACAATTAAAGTATTAATCAAAACAAAAGGTGTTATTATATTACATTACATAAGATTAACTCTGTTAGAGTTTTCTTTTGATAATAGCAACTATTAACATTTTTGTTTAACTACCAATTTGGGTCAGGTTACTACAAAATAGCAAAAGGATTTTAAAATGGCAATAAAAGTAGCAATAAATGGAACAGGTCGTATAGGTATAATTGTGGCTAAAATAGTCACTAGCAGAGATGATATAGAACTAGTAGCTATTAACACAACAGCAAAAGCTGATATGCTTGAGTATCTTTTAAAATACGATAGTGTTCATAAAGGTGTAGATGCAAAAGTCATAGATGAAAACACTATAGAGATAAACGGCAAAAGAGTTGCTATGAGTTCTACTCGTAACATCGAAGAGTTAGAGTTTGGTAAGCATGGCGCACGAGTTGTTATAGAGTGTACTGGTGTCTTTTTAACTACAGACAAAGCTAAGGGATATCTAAAAGATGGTGTTGAAAAAGTTGTTATGAGCGCTCCTGCAAAAGATGATACTCCAACTTACGTTTTAAATATCAACACGGATGAGTATAAGGGTGAGGCAATTATCTCAAATGCTAGTTGTACTACAAACTGTTTAGCACCTATTTGTAAAGTTTTAGATGATGAGTTTGGTATAGAAAATGGTCTTATGACAACTATACACGCATATACAAATGACCAAAACATTCTTGATGTAAAACATCCTAAAGATATGCGTCGCGCTCGTGCTGCTGCTGTAAATATGATACCAACAACAACAGGTGCTGCAAAGGCTATAGCTCTTGTTATGCCAAATCTTAAAGGTAAGCTAAATGGCTATGCTATGCGTGTTCCAACTCCTGATGTTTCAGTAGTTGACTTGACTGTAAACCTTAAAAAAGATGTAACAGTTGAGCAAATCAATGCTGCTTTTGACAAAGCTTCAAAAACAAACTTTGCAGGTCTAATAGAAGTAGATTATGATAAAAGAGTATCTTCTGACTTTATAGGCTCTACATATAGTTCAACTTATATCCCAGATATGACAAGTGTTGTAGATGGCAAAACTGTTAAAGTTTTAGCATGGTATGACAACGAGTGGGGCTACAGTGAGAGACTAGTAGATATGTGTGTATTTATCGGAAATAAATAATGCTTTCATTCTCAAGTCATTTTTCACAAAAGCTGCCTTCTCAGGATAGTGATTTTCTAAATGAGATGCTTGAATCTTTAAAAAGAGAGAGAGATGGGGGCGAGGTGGGTTATTATAACCTACCTCAAAGCTCCAAAAAGACACTACAAGAGTTAAACTCTATGGATTTTGATAGGTTTTCTCAAATTGTGATTATGGGAATAGGGGGTTCTTCACTTGGTATAAAAGCGATAAACTCCATCCTAAAACCAATAACCCCAGATGCGAAGGAGATGATTTTTTTTGAAAATTCTGATCCAATAGCAATCACGGAAAATATCTCAAAAATAGATAAAGACAAAGCTTGCTTTTTTATAATATCAAAGTCAGGCTCTACAATTGAGACAACTTCAATCTTTAAAACGCTAATAAAACATTTCAGCCTTGAGCTTGATAATGCCACAAATATATTTGCAATAACAGATGAGGGTTCTTACCTCTCAAAATTTGCCACATTTCACAATATAAAAGAGTTTCATATTCCACACAATGTTGGTGGACGCTTCTCAGTTTTAAGTGCTGTTGGTGTGGCTCCGCTCTACGCGGCAGGATATGATGTTGTATCCATCTTAGATGGGGCGGCAGTCTTTGTGGATAGTTTTTTTAGTGGGAATGAGAAACATTTACTAGAAAAAGCAAACTATATATATCTAAATTCAAAAAAAGAAAATATAAATGTGATTTTCTCATATGCAGACAGATTGGAACATTTTACAAAATGGTATGTCCAACTTTGGGGTGAGTCTTTAGGTAAGTTAGATAGAGATGGTAATAGTGTTGGACTAACTCCAATATCACTTACTGGTGCGGTTGATCAGCACTCTTTTTTACAGCTAATAATCCAAGGACCAAAAGATAAAAGTGTAACTTTTATAAATATAAGTGACTTTAAAAATTCTTTAGAGATACCAGATATTACACTTCACGCTATAGAGCAGACGGATTTTATTAACAAACAAAGTTTCAATAAGTTAATAAATGAGCAATGCAAAGCTACGATGCAGAGTGTGATAGAGTCAGGCATTAGTTCAGACCTTATAACATTAGATGAAATAAGTGAGGAAAATATAGGTGCTATGATAATGTACTATGAGCTATTAACCTCATTAGTTGGTCATGCACTAAATATTAATACTTATAACCAACCAGGTGTAGAACTTGGTAAAGAGATACTATATAAAAATTTAGGGAGTAATTAACTATGAAATTACAAAACTATCACATCAAAGAAAAATACACAACTTCTGTAGCCTACTTCTCTATGGAGTTTGCTATAGATCAGGCACTAAAGATATATTCAGGTGGCTTGGGCTTTTTAGCAGGTTCACATATGCGTTCTGTTTTTGATTTAAAACAAAATGTTGTTGGTGTTGGAATGCTATGGAGTTATGGTTATTACGACCAAGAACGTAATGAAGATCGTACACTAAACCCAAAATATACTAGGAAGTTTTATTACTTTTTAGAAGAGTTACCTGTAAAAGTATCTGTAAACATAAACAATAAAGATGTGGTTATTAAAGCCTTTTTGCTTCGTCCTGATATTTTTGGAACAGCTCCTATGATTTTGCTCTCAACTGATACAGATGAGAATGATTTTTTATCAAGAACCATTACGCACAAGCTTTATGATGGAAATGAAAAAACACGTATAGCTCAAGAGATAGTTTTGGGTGTAGGTGGTGTGAGAGTCTTAGAAGCTATGAAGCAAAATATAGAGATTTATCATATGAATGAGGGGCACTCTCTTCCATTGGTTTACGAACTATATCAACGTTTTAATGATATGGAAAAACTAAAAGAGCATGTTGTGTTTACTACACACACTCCAGAAGCTGCAGGAAATGAAATTCATAATATTCACCTATTGCACGAGATGGGATTTTTTGCTGGGCTTGATCTTAAAACTGTAAGAGAGATATCTGGCTATGAGTATGATGACAACTTTAGCTTAACAGTTGGAGCGCTAAGAAGTGCTAAAAGAGCAAATGCAGTTTCTAAAATACACGGAATTGTTTCAAATGAGATGTGGAAATATACAGAAGGAAAATGTGAAATCATCTCTATAACAAACTCTCAAGATAAAAAATTCTGGACAGATAAGATTCTTGTACGCTCACTAGATGAGCATGAAGATTATCAGCTTGATGCAAGAAAAAAACATCTTAAAAAAATCCTTTTTGATGAGGTAGCAGACCAAACTGGAAAAATGTTTGATCCAGAGGTATTAACTATAGTATGGGCTAGAAGATTTGCAGAGTATAAGCGTCCTGGACTTTTAAAATATGACTTTGATAGATTTGTAAAGCTTATAACAAATGAGGAGAGACCTGTTCAAATAATCTGGGCAGGAAAGCCATATCCGACAGACTTTGGTGCTGTAAATATTTTTAATGAGCTGATAAAAATCAGTCACAAATACAAAAATATTGCTGTTTTAGTTGGCTATGAACTCTCTTTGTCAAGACTTATGAAGCAGGGGAGTGATGTTTGGTTAAATACTCCTAGAATCACAAGAGAAGCTAGTGGTACAAGTGGTATGTCTGCGACAATGAACGCTTCTATACACTTTTCTATAAATGATGGTTGGCATCCTGAATTTGCAAGAGATGGTAGGAATGCATTTACGATACCTGAAGTGGACTATAGGCTAAGTACAGAAGAACAAGATAGGTTGGATAACAAAAATATGATGGATATTTTAGAAAACACTATTATCCCAACATATTATGACAAGCCAAAAAGATGGGTAGAGATTATGAAAAATGCGATGGGTGAAATAGAACAAGACTTCCACTCTGGAAGAATGGCAGATGAGTACTATGTAAAATTGTTTGACTATAAACAGGAAAAATAGATGACTTCTAATATAAGATATATGAGCGATGTTAAAGGCTTAAAGGATATAGATGTAGATGGCAAAAGAGTCTTAATAAGAGTAGATTTTAATGTACCTGTTGACTCACACAACAATATCTCAGACGATAGACGAATTCGCTTAGCACTACCAACTATAAACTACTGTATAGATCATAATGCTAGCTCCATTGTCTTAGTGACACATTTTGGTCGCCCAAAGGGCACATTTCATGAAAAATACAGTCTTATTAATATAAGAAAAAGATTAGAAAGGCTGTTAGAAAGAAAAGTTGAATTTATAGAAGATTTAGAAAAAGCAAGGGATGAAATATCTACATCTTCATCTCAAAATATTTTTTTACTTGAAAATATAAGATTTCATGAGGGCGAAAAACAAAATGATAAAGAGTTGTCAAAAAAATTGGCTTCACTTTGTGATGTATATGTAAATGATGCTTTTGGGACATCTCATCGTGAACACGCTTCAACTTATGGTATTACAGAGTTTGTAGATACAAAAGTAGCTGGTTTTTTGATGATGAGAGAGATAGAAGCTTTTTCTAAAGCACTTGAAGATCCTGTTCGCCCAATCGCACTAGTAATAGGCGGTGCGAAAATATCGTCTAAGATAACCTTACTTGAGACAGTTTTGCAAAAAGTTGACAAGCTTATAATTGGTGGAGCTATGAGCAATACCTTTTTAAAAGCATTGGGCTACGATATGAAAAATTCTTTATATGAAGAAGATTTTGTAAAAACTGCAGCAGATGTTTTACAAGAGGCAAAAAAGGCTGGCGTAAAAGTTTATCTGCCAGTAGACCTTGTAACAACAGACTCTATTGAAAAACCAATAGATGTAAAAATTGTACCAGCACAAGATATTTTGGAGGGCTATATGGCTGTAGATATAGGTCCAGCAACTCTAAAACTCTTTAGTCAAGCAGTTGAGCTTTCAAATACTATCATCTGGAATGGACCGATGGGAATTTATGAAATCGATAAATTTTCCAAGGGAACATTTAAACTAGCTAGCGCAATTGCTGATTGTTATGCTTATACTATTGTGGGCGGTGGTGATACAGCAGATGCAGTAGATAAGTGCAAAGAAGCTGATAATTTTAGCTTTATTTCTACTGGTGGCGGAGCTTCTTTGGAGCTATTAGAGGGTAAAATACTACCAGGTTTTAAAAATCTTGATAGAGTAGATCAATAAGAAATAGTAATTTTACTATATCTAAAAAGTATTACTTAAAGTATATATGATAAAATAATATTATATGGTTTTTTAAGATTAAATTTATGTAGGAGGAAGCTATGCTAAAGATTACTAAAAAAGGTGATAAGGCATGGGTTACATTTTCATTTGTGCCAGAGTCGGAATGCGAAGTTTTTTTGTGTGGAGAATGGAGTGAGTGGCAAGATGAAAAGATGAAAGTAAAAAAGAATGGCGAGCATTATTTAACTAAGGTCCTAAAGTGTGATGCATCTTATGAGTTTGGTTATAAGGTTAACAATATCTGGATTTTTGAACCTGAAGTGGAGACTGTAGAGTCACCATTTGGATCAAAAAACTCACTTTTAAAATTATAAAATAAATAAACATTAGGAGCTTAAGTATGAAAGCAGTAGTAATGGCAGGTGGATTTGGCACTAGAATCCAACCGTTAACACACTCAAGACCAAAACCAATGTTACCAATAATGAATAGACCTATGATGGAGCATACGATGATGATGCTCAAAGATTTGGGTATCAAAGAGTTTATAGTTCTTCTCTATTTTAAACCAGAAATCATTCAAGATTATTTTAAAGATGGTAGCGATTTTGGGATTAAGATAACTTATGTAGTTCCTGATGGTGATTATGGTACTGCTGGAGCTGTAAAATTAGCGCAAGAGTATATAGGTAGTGATAATTTTATAATTATTAGCGGTGATTTAGTTACAGATTTTGATTTTAAAAAGCTCTTTGATTTTCATAAAAAGAAAAAATCTAAACTCTCTATAGGTTTAACATCAGTTGAAAATCCTCTACAGTTTGGTGTAGTTATTGCAAATAAAGATAGTGTAATTGAGAAATTTTTAGAAAAACCAAGCTGGGGAGAAGTCTTTAGCGACACAATAAATACAGGCATCTATATTATAGAACCTGAAATATTAGAATATATTCCACAAAATGAAAACTTTGACTTTGCAAAAGATCTGTTTCCTCTACTTATGAAAAAAAATATAGATTTGATGGCTTGTAATTTAGAAGGTTATTGGAGAGATGTTGGAAACCCTGAGAGTTATAGAGAAGTCTATGAGGATATATTAAACCATAAGGTAAATTTTGGCATCCATGGAAAAAGACAAGAGTACTATGATGGAGCCTTATATAGTGATGATATATATGAACTTGATAAATCTGTTGAAATCACAGGAACAGTTCTTTTAGGTAAAAATGTAAAAATAGGCAAAAATGTAAAATTAAATAATGTAATTATTGGTGATAATGTAGTAATTAAATCAGCTTGTAAAATCAGAAATAGTGTATTTTGGGAAAATATTAGTGTTGGAAGAGGTGCAAAGTTAGATAATTGTATTATCTGTAATAACAACGAGATAGGCATAAATGTAACGGCAAAAGCTGGCTTGATATTGTCTGAGGGTTGTGAGGTTGGAGAGCTAACAACATTTCAGCAAGATGTTGTGATTTGGCCTGACAAAAAAATAGAACCAGCTTCAATAGTTAGCAATAGTCTTGTTTTAGGTAGTAAATACAAAAATTCGATATTTGAAGATGGAAGTGTATCTGGTAAGAGTAATGTAGAACTCTCATGTGAAATGGTTACAAAATTAGCTGAAGCCTTTGCTTCGCAATATCCAATAGGTTCTAATATCATAGTAGGTAGAGACCATGATAAAAGCTCTCGTATGCTTAAGCGAGCATTTTTAGGAGGATTATTGGCTTCTGGTGTAAATGTTATCGATATAAAAGGTTCTCCACAACCTGTAATTAGACATGAAATCGTCAATAATGACTCTATAGTTGGTGGGGCCAATTTTAAAAGATGTACTATTGATACGCTTGGTTCTGAAATCACTCTCTTTAATGAAAATGGCATGAAGATAAGTACAAGTTCAGCAAATGCTATAGAAAAAGCATTTTTTACAGAAAAATTTCGTAGAGTAGATTATTCTAAAATTGGTACTATCTTTGAAACGACTCACAATGAGGAGAGTAACAAATATAAAAATGCTATAGAGAGTAAAATCAACAACGGCATCATAAAATGCGGTACTTTCAAGGTGGTAGTGGATCTTATGCACGGCATCATATCAGAGATTATGCCATCAATCTTAAACTCTTTAGGTGTAGAAAATATAGTTTTAAACACATATTATGATGAGCATAAATTAGCAAATATACCACTTTTAGAAAAAAACAGTATAGCAAATACATCTGCAATTGTAAAAAGTTTGGGTTACGATATGGGAGTGCTTATTCATCAAAATGCTAAAACACTAAGCTTAATAACAGAAAAAGGAAAACTCTTAAGTAAGGTAGAACTACTCTATAGCGTGCTAGAACTTCTTAATCTATCTGTTGTTGGTGAGAAAAAAAGAGTCTTTTTGCCAACTTGGGCGCCAGATATAAAGTACTTTGAAAACCTTGAGATAGAGCGTGGTAAATACTCAGATTTTAAACCAAAAGATCTTATGAAATATGACCTTATAGCTACCGTTGATGGGAACTTTGCTTTTACTGAGTTTAGTTATACTCGTGATGCGATATACTCAACTCTAAAGATAATGGAACTTATAAGTTGTCATAAAGTTAAACTCTCTAAGCTTGCTGAGTCTATAGAAGAGTTTTACTATAAAACCTTTAAGATTGATTGTGACCAATCACTTAAAGGTAAGATGATGAGAATGTTCCTAGAAGATGCAAAAGATAAAAAATCATCTGCTGATGATGGAGTTAAAATCTGGGAAAATGATACAGACTGGATTTTAATGATTCCAGATCAATACAATAACCATCTCAATATTTATATCCAAGCAAGAGATGATGCCTCAGGCAATGATATTTATGAAAAATATAGTGATAAAATTTCAAAATGGTCAAAAGAATAAAGGATGAAAGTTGAATCTTAGTTTTATATGGCACATGCATCAACCAGATTATCGTGATGCTAATGGCATCATGCAGATGCCGTGGGTTTTTTTACATGCGATAAAAGATTATTACGATATGCCGTGGATGCTATATAGACATAGTGGTTTAAAGGCTACTTTTAACATAACTTCTCCGCTTATATTGCAGCTTGAGCTCTATTACGATAGAGCAGAAGCGCACGATAAGTTTTTAGCTCTTTGGCTTAGCCATCCAACTCTCTTAGATGAAAAATCAAGAGCTTGGATTTTAAAAATATGTAAAAGCACTCAGTATAATACTATGGTTAAAGAGTTTCCAAGATATAAAGAGTTGTATTATAGAGAGCATTTTAATAATGATGAACTTTTAGATATTGAAGTGCTTTTTATGCTCTCATGGTGTGGTGTTTACTTAAGAGAAAATTCTCAAATTGTAAAGCATCTTATTCAAAAGAAAAGAGACTATGATGATGAAGATAAAGCCTTACTTTTAACAGAGCTATCAAAGTTTGTATCTGGCATCTTTGATTACTATAAAAAGCTACATGAAGAGGGTGTGATTAGCATATCAACAACACCTCTGAATCATCCAATTTTACCACTACTTTTAGATATGAATAATGCCACTTATGCAAATGCTAGTACAAATATTCCAAAAGATCATATGCCACTAGCCGCTGATGCCTCGTTACAAGTTGCTAAATCAAAAGAGTTGTTTCTTAAAACTTTTGGATTCACTCCAGATGGATTTTGGCCTGCAGAGGGTTCAGTAGATGAAAAAACTGTAGCACTTCTAAAAGAGCATAATATAAAATGGATAGCAACAGATGAAGAGATACTATTTAAGTCCATAAATTCTCGAAACAGAGATAATCTCTATAAAGCGTATGAGTATAATGATATGTGTATTGGATTTAGAGACCATTATTTAAGTGATTTGATCGGTTTTTCATATAGACACCAAGATTCTGAATCTGCTGCAAATAGTTTTGTAGGTGAGCTTCAAAAGATAGAACACAATAATAATAAGGGTACAGTTTTTGTTATTTTAGATGGTGAAAATGCATGGGAATTTTATAAAAATAATGGCTTTGATTTTTTTGATGCGCTCTATAGTAAACTAAGCCACCTCTCTTGGTGCAAGACTTTAACTATGGATGAAGTCTATGAGTTAGACAAAGTAAAACTACAAAACCTAGCTCCTGGGAGTTGGATTAATGGCGAATTTAATACTTGGGTTGGGCATAGAGAAAAAACTAGGGCTTGGGAACTTATTTATATTACAAAAAGGGATTACCAAAGACATAAAGATGGTTTGAGTGATCAGATTAAAGAGAAGATAAGTGAGCATTTTTTAGCTGCAGAGTGCTCAGATTGGTTTTGGTGGTATGGAGATGATCACTATACAGACTTTGGTGTAGAGTTTGATGAGCTATTTAGAAATCACCTAATTGAAATTTATGATTTAATGAATCTTAAGGCTCCGACAGATATTTTTATACCAATTTTAGAGGAAAAGAGTGTTATAGATTTTTGGTTAAAACCACAATCTAATATATCTCCGCTCATGAATGGAAAACATGACTCTTTTTTTGAATGGATTGGCTGTGGTGTTATAGATGAGAGTAAGTTATTTTCAACTATGGATAAGCAAAGGGGGCCAATAAGAAAAATATTATATGGCCAAGATGGTGAAAATGTATATGTCTCATTTCTAGCTAAAAGGAAGATATTAAATAGCGATGACTTTGTTCATATTACTATTGAGCCTTTAAATATTAAGTCAAAATTACCCTTAATATCACAAAAAACATTTATAGGGCCAATCGAAGTTGAAGTGGCATTTGAAGATGTGTTTGAGATAAGTATAGATAAAAAGTTAATAGAGACTGATTCAATATCTATAATCTTTGAGGTTGAACAAAATGGAAAGATTATCCAATCTCTTCCTGGTTTTGGCGAACTTAAAATTGATTTAGGTGATGATTATAGTAAAAACTGGTTTGTATAAGGAAAAATAATGCGTAAAGTGTCTTTGTTATTTGGTGTGCATATGCATCAACCAGTTGATAATTTTGGGGAGGCTGTAGATGAAGCTATAGAGCTTTGCTATAGACCTTTTTTTGAGACAATGATTAACTACCCTAATTTTAAATTTAGTGTTCACTGCAGCGGTTGGTTGCTTGATAGGATAAGAAAAAACAGTCCTGATATATTTCAAAATATGAAAACATTAACTGATAGTGGTTCTATAGAGTGGGTAAGTGCAGGCTACTATGAGCCTGTTCTTAGTTCGATCCCCTCAAACGATCGCCAAGCGCAGATAAAAAAACTAAATAAATATATAAAGAAGCATCTAGGCGTAAGTCCAAAAGGGCTATGGCTCACTGAAAGGGTTTGGGAATCTTCAATAGTTCCAGATATAGCGGCTTGTGGGAATGAGTTTGTAATGGTAGATGATTATCACTTTTTAAGTAGTGGTTTTTGTGCCAATAAAATGGACGGATATTATAAAACTGAAGAGAGTGGAGTCGAGATTGGGTTGTTTCCAATAGCGCAATCTTTGAGATATGCCTTGCCATTTTTCAGCGTTGAGCGCTCCATCGAGACAATACTAAATTGTTCACAAAACAAAAACTCTGCAGCCATAATATTCGACGATGCAGAAAAGTTTGGTTTATGGCCAAAAACTCATGAATGGGTATATAAGAAAAAATGGCTAGAGAAGTTTGTGGAAGCTGTGATAGGTCATGAACAGATTAAAACAGAGCATTATAGTGATTATATGAGAGAAAATCGTTCTATAGGTTTAGCTTATTTGAACAATACTTCGTATTTTGAGATGGGAGAGTGGAGTCTAATGCCAAAGCAAACTATGGCACTAGAGCGTTTAAAACAATCCCTTGGAGATAAATATTTTAATGATATGGCAGTTGCCTTTGTAAAAGGTGGTACATGGAAGAATTTTTTTATAAAATATTTGGAGAGTAATTATCTTCATAAAAGAATGTTAAATCTTAGTTTAAATCAAGATAATTTTGATAAAGACACTTTAAAGTCGCTATATAAACTACAAACAAATGATGTCTTTTGGCATGGTGTTTTTGGAGGTCTTTATCTTCCAAACCTAAGAGATAATGCTTACAGATATCTCCTTGAGATAGAAAAAACAAGAGCTAAAAATCACACAACATATGAAGTTTTAGATATAGATAAAGATGGATATGATGAACTTAAAGTATTGACCCAAAATCTAAGTGTCGTGCTTTCAACAAAACATGGCGCTCAAATGATTGAATTTGGCTCTTTTGATACTCTTTTTAATTGGCAAAACACACTTATGAGAAGGGAAGAGGCTTATCATGAGAAAATTTTAAATCCAAAAAAAGTAGATACAAGAGAACAAAATAGTGAAGATGAGATAGAGACTATACATAGTGACGCAACAGTTATAGATGAGAGTTTAAAAGATGAACTTATATATGACTGGCATCCAAAATATTCATTTATAGACCATTTTAGTTTTGAAGGTTTTTGTTTAGATAATTTTAAAAATCTCTCCTTTAGAGAGGTCGGAGACTTTGCAAATCAAACCTTTACAAAAGCAAAAAATGAAAATACTTTTATTAGAGATGGTGGATTGTATCTAGATAAATCATATCCAACAAGATTAACAAAAGAGTATGCTTTTGATAAAAATAGAGTGGAGCTAGATTTAGAAATCCAAAGTGAATACACGCAAAAACTCTTCTATGCTATGGAGTTTAATTTTCACTTTGCACATCCATATAAAGTGACCTTTAATTCTAAAACTATTGGCGATGGATTTAGTGAGGATGATTGTGATGAGCTCCTTATTGCAGATGATTATACAGAGAGAGTTATAAAAATCACAACAAATAAGAAGTGTGATATGTATGGATATGTATTAAATACAATATCTCAAAGTGAGAGTGGTTTTGATAGAGTAGCACAAGGAATATCTTTTATATTTACAACTCCATATGAATCAAACTTAAGTTTAAAAGTTGCAGTAGAGGTGAGTGATGTCTGATATAAGATTAGATACGATTAACAATAAATATGTAATTATCGCACCAGAGAGGTTACATAGACCCAATTTACAAAGTTACTCTAGAGAGAAGAGTTCTAAAGTAAATTGTCCATTTTGTGAGGGCAATGAACATATGACTCCAAATGAGGTCTATGCTCTAAGGTACAATGAACCTAACAAAGGTATGTGGAAAACAAGAGTGGTTCCAAATCTTTATAAAGCGGTTCAGGTTGAACTTGAAGATAAATCTCAAAGGGATGGAGTGTTTGAGTTTAAGTCAGGCGTAGGTGCTCATGAAATCTTAATAGACTCACCTTGCCATGATTGTGATATTAACGATTTGAGTGTTTTTGATGTTGAAAATTGGCTACGAACTATGATTTTAAGAATAGAAGATCTAAAAGATGACAAAAGACTTATACATCTAAGCATCTTTAAAAATTTTGGACAAAATGCTGGGGCTACGCAAGATCACCCTCATACTCAGTTGTTGGCACTTCCAATTATGCCTAAAAAACAGTTAGCTTTTTTAAATAGAAATATAGAGTATTACTTCCGTCATGGACGAGGAAAGATAGAAGATATAGTTCATAATGAGATTAAGGCAAAGAAAAGAGTTTTATATATAGTTGGAAACTTTGTCTCTTTTTGCCCCTATGCAAGTGAGTATCCATTTGAGGTTATGATAGCTCCATCTAAAAATATATCTAGCCTAAACAGATGCTCAAGAGAAGATCTTATAGACTTAGCAAATATTATAAAAATGACATTTAAAAAATTAAATAAGCAACTTGGAGTTTTTGACTATAACTTATTTTTTGATTTAGCGCCACTAAATTCAAACTTTGAGACTGAAAAATATATGGCATCTATTGATAAAAACTACCGTTTTACCATAAAAATAACCCCTAGAATCTACAGGTCAGGTGGTTTTGAGATTTCTACTGGAATGTTTATAAACAGTGTTGAACCAGAATACTGTGCAAGATTATTAAGAGGAGACTAAAATGACAAATACTTTGGCGGGCAGAGTAGCTCCAAAAAGTGAACTTATAGATGTGGCACAGCTTATGGGCTCTTACTATGAACTAAACATAGATGCTAGTGTAGAATCACAGCGCGTTAGCTTTGGAACTTCTGGTCATCGTGGAAATGCTATGACGAAGAGTTTTAATGAAGCTCATGTAATGGCGATAACTCAGGCTGTTTGTGAGTACAAAAAGAAAATGCTCTATGATGGAGTCATCTTTATAGCAAAAGATACTCATGCTCTTTCAGTTGTTGCACAAATGACAGCGATAAGAGTTTGCGTGGCAAACGAAGTATCTGTGGCCATATCAAAAGATGATAACTACACACCTACGCCTCTTGTCTCTTTTGCTATCTTAGAGCACAATAAAAAAAGCGAAAAGAAAGCTGATGGAATTGTTATAACTCCATCACACAATCCTCCATCAGATGGTGGTTTTAAGTACAATCCACCAAATGGTGGCCCTGCTGATACTGATGTAACTTCACTTATACAAATGCGTGCAAACGAGATACTAGAGAACAACCTTTTAGATGTAAAAATAGTCAGTTATGAAGAAGCTTTGGCATCTAGCCTCTTAAGCGAGTTTGATTTTATAACACCTTATGTTGAAGCGTTGGGTGAGATAGTAGATATGAAAGTGATACAAAAAGCAAATCTAAAAATAGCAGCTGATGCCCTTGGTGGCTCGGCTATAGCTGTATATGAGAAGATAAAATCTCACTACAAGCTTGATATGGATGTTATAAATCCGTATGTGGATTATACTTTTTCATTTATGACGCTTGACCATGATGGCAAGATTCGTATGGATTGTTCTTCCCCTTACTCAATGGCTTCAGTGCTTAGTTTAAAAGATAACTACGATTTAGCTATTGCAAACGATACAGATGCGGATAGACACGGAATAGTTACGCCAAAAGGCGGGTTGATAAATCCAAATCACTATCTAAGCGTAGCTATATGGTACTTGTTTAAATATAGAAAAAACTTTACAAAAGATTTAAAGGTTGGAAAAACCTTGGTTTCTAGTTCTATGATAGAGCATGTCTGTAGAAGTCTTGATCGAGAGGTTTATGAAGTTCCAGTTGGCTTTAAGTGGTTTGTTGATGGCTTATATGATGGCTCTTTAGGCTTTGGCGGAGAAGAGAGTGCAGGGGCTTCATTTCTTCGCTTTGATGCGAGTGTTTGGAGTACTGATAAAGATGGCATTATTATGACTCTCTTAGCAGCAGAAATCATGGCAGTAACTGGTAAAGATATAGCAGATATCTACAAAGAATTTGAAGATGAATTTGGTAAATCCTATTACGACCGCATAGATGCACCCGCTAGTTTAGAGCAAAAAAAAATATTAAAAACGCTTAAGGCTGAGTTTATAGATATTGAGTCATTAGCTGGTGAGAAAATTGAGAAAATTTTAAGCAGTGCTCCTGGAAATAATGCGGAGATAGGTGGACTTAAAATTGTAACAAAAAATGGCTGGGTGGCAATGCGCCCATCTGGAACTGAGGATATATATAAGATATATGCAGAGAGTTTTATCTCTAAAGAGCATTTAATTCGTTTACAAAAAGAGGCTCAAACAATCATGCAAGAGTTGTTTAAGAGTATATAATGAAGATACTTTTTGCTTCAAGTGAGATGTATCCATACGCTAAAAGTGGCGGCTTAGCAGATGTCGCTGCCTCTCTCCCAAAATCACTAGCAGAGTTTGTAGATATATCTACTCTTATGCCATTTTACAGTTTTATGAAAAAAGATGATTTAAAAATGGAGCATAGTGATGAGATTAACTTAGGCGGAGTCTCCTATAAGTTAAAGTTTTATAAAAAAAACAACACTGCTACATATTTCGTAGAAGCTCCACTTCTTAGTGATACACAAAATCTTTACGCAGATGAGTTTAAAGACTATGCAGACAATGATATACGCTTTGGGATTTTTTCTAAAGCTATAGTTGTTTTAGCAAAAAAATTAGAAGTAGAGCTACTGCATCTAAATGATTGGCATACAGCTCTTAGCTCTTTATATCTTAAAGAAGAAAAATCAAAAATCAAAACTATTCTTACTATTCATAATCTCGCCTATCAAGGACTCTTTTCTAGGGATACACTAGAGAGGCTCTCTATAGATAAAAAATATTTTAACACTGATGGATTAGAGTTTTATGACAAGGTTAACTTCTTAAAAGCTGGCATCGCATATAGTGATGCCATTACTACAGTTAGTCCAACTTATGCAAAAGAGATTTTAACACAAGAGTTTGGCTGTGGACTTGATGGCTTTTTAAACTACCATAAAGGTAAGCTCTATGGAGTCTTAAATGGTATAGACAAGACTCTTTTTAATCCAAAAACGGATAAGTATCTGTACAAGAATTATGATTATAATAGTTTGGAGATAAAGCAAGAAAATAAAAAAGCTTTTTTAAAAAACTCCTCTTTAAAAAAATCAAAACTTCCTCTTTTTGTTATGGTAACTCGCATCGTTGAGCAAAAAGGTATAGATTTGATTATAGAGTCACTGAAAAAATTAGTGTCTAAAAAATTAAATCTCCTTATTGTAGGAGAGGGAAGTTTAGAATTTGCAACTAAGCTTGAAAGGCTTTCAAACAAGTATGAAAATTTTGAATTTATAAACATATATAATGAAGAGTTGTCTCATAAGATTTATGCAGCTGCAGATTTTTTACTAATGCCATCAATGTTTGAGCCTTGTGGGCTTAACCAGATGATTGCAATGAGTTATGGAACTCTGCCTATAGTGCATGGAGTAGGTGGACTAAAAGATAGTGTTATTGATGATGTCGATGGGATTATATTTAAAGATGAGAGTAAAAAAGATTTACTAAGAGCCGTAAAAAGAGCTATAAAACTCAAAAAAAATAGTGAAAAATTTAACTCTATGAGGATATTTGCTATGAAAAAAAATCTCTCATTTACTAAGAGTGCGCTCAAATATATAGAGATTTATAAAAAGGTTTTAGCATGACTTTAGTTATAGATGCTGGTGGAACATATCTTCGCGCTGAGATTCATACACAAGATGGTGTTTTGAAAAAGTTAAAAGAGCAAAGCTCAGCTTTTGGATTGGCATCTTGGATTGAGATAATAATAAAAGAGCATAAAGATATAAAAACTATCTGCATCTCTTATGCAGGTCAGGTAAAAGATGGAGTGATAATTTCTGCTCCAAATATTAAGATAGATATACACGAGATAAAAAACTATTTTAAAGAGAAGTATGACATTACACTTTTTATAGAAAATGACTTAAATTGTGCAGTTTTGGCTGAGAGTGTTTATCTTAAAGAAGATGATGTTTGTGCTATCTACGTTGGAACTGGACTTGGTCTTGGAGTTGTTAGCTCAGCAAGGCTTATAACAGGTTTTAGTGGAGTGGCGACAGAGTTAGGTCATATTCCTTACAAAAAAGCACCCTTTATATGTGGATGTGGCAAAAACAACTGCATCGAACTCTTTGCCTCAGGCTCAGCACTAGATAAGTGGAAAAGATATAAAAACATAGATAGTAAATTAACTCTAGAAGAGCTAAAAGGGTCTTTAGAGTTTAGCGAGATATATGAAGAGTTTGAAGTTGCATTGCTATACGCAATCTCAACTGCGATAACACTTTTTAATCCAAAAGTTGTTGTTTTAGGTGGTGGTGTAATAGAGTCAAATCCACAACTAGAGAGTATAATAGCTTCAAAGATAAAAGAGTATGCAATGCCTGTTGCACTAAATGGTGTAAAGATAATAAAAACGAAACTAAAAAATGCACCAATGGTCGGTGCTTTAATGCTAAAGGGTTTAAGATGAGTAAGAAAAAATTAAATATACTGTTTGCGGCATCTGAGGTTGTACCATATGCTAAAACTGGAGGCTTGGCAGATGTGGCAGGCGCACTTCCTAAAGCCATAAAAGAGTTAGGACACAACATTATAGTTGTGATGCCAAGATATTATCAGATAGATACAGCAGATTTAACAAAACTACAAGAGCCTTTAGGCGTACCTATGGGTGTGATGGGTGAGTTCTGGGCAGCTGTATATACAACAACGCTCCCAAATAGCAAGGTGCCAATATATTTTATAGATTATGAAGAGTACTTTGGTAGAAGCAAACTCTATGAGGACGAGTGGGGGGAGAGTTTTAAAGATAATGATAACCGTTTTATCTTTTTCTCTAAAGCGGCTCTTCAGCTCTCTAAGATGCTAAACTTTGCTCCAGATATAGTTCATGCAAACGATTGGCATACGGCTACGATGCCACTTCTTATGAGAACCAGATTTTTTCACGACTTTGCTCACACTAAGTCAGTTCTTACTATTCACAACCTACAGCATCAAGGTCATTTTTTCAAAGGCGCTATAGATGTTTTAGAAGTTGGTTGGGATTATTTTAACGCGCATGATTTAGAGAGCCATGATGGAGTTAACTTCTTAAAGGGCGGAATATCAAGAGCAGATGCAGTAACAACTGTTTCAAAGAAATATGCGCGAGAGATTCAAACACATGAGTTTGGTTTTGGCTTAGAGCATCATATGCAATCTCATGCGCATAAGATATATGGCATCTTAAATGGTGTGGATTATGATGAGTGGAATCCTTCAGTTGATAAGCATATCGCCAAAAAATATGATATTGATGATATGAGTGGGAAAGTAGAATGCAAGCGAGATATTCAAAAACACTTTGGACTTGAACTTAGAGATGATGTAGCCATGATAGGTTTCGTTGGAAGATTTGTAGAGCAAAAAGGTATAGCAATGATTGCTTCCATCCTTAACTCTATACTAGATTTTGATGTTCAAATAGTTGTGCTTGGAACTGGTGAGAAGTGGGCAGAAGACTTCTTTAGCACGACTTCTTATTATCGTCCAAACTTTGCTGTGCATGTTGGTTATTCAGATGCACTAGCTCACAAGATAGAAGCAGCAAGTGATATGTTTTTAATGCCTTCACTCTTTGAGCCATGTGGACTCAACCAAATCTATAGTTTAAGATATGCAACCTTGCCAATAGTCCGAGCAACAGGTGGTTTGGATGATACCATCCATAACTACGATGAGTTTCATGAGAGCGGAAACGGTTTTAAGTTTTATGAGGCTTCAAATGATGCACTTTACCACACTATAAAATGGGCACTAGATGTTTACTACAACTCTAATGAGTCATTTGTAAGTATGCAAAAAAGAGCTATGAGTGAACGCTTTGGTTGGGATAGTGCAGCTTTAGAATATGTAGATATTTATAAAAATATTTTAGGAAAATAATATGAACTATGATATGTTTTACGATGTGACTCTCTTTAATGATTTGGATATATATCTATTTAAAGAGGGTACTCACTCAAAGCTCTATGAACATTTAGGTGCGCATCTATACACAAGAGATGGAATTAACGGCACATATTTCTCTGTTTGGGCTCCAAATGCAAATAGTGTAACAGTTAGAGGAGATTTTAACTCTTACGATACAAACTCTCATCCTTTAAAGCTAAGAGATGATGAGTCTGGGATTTGGGAGGGTTTTATCTCTAATGTTAGACAAAACATGACATATAAGTACCATATAAACTCAGGTTCTGAAAATGCAAATCCAGACAAAGCTGATCCTTTTGCTTTTTGCTCTGAAGTTGCACCTGCCTCAGCATCAAAGGTTTATGAGCTTGATGGTTATGAGTGGGAAGATAAGAAATGGATGAAGAAGCGAGGCAAAAATAACTCTCATAAAGCGCCAATCTCTATCTATGAAGTGCATCTAGGCTCGTGGAGAAGAAAAGTTGAAGAGTCTAACCGCTACTTAACATATGTAGAGTCTGCAAAAGAGTTAGCCGTTTACTTAAAAGAGATGAACTTTACGCATGTGGAACTTCTACCAATCACGGAGTTTCCATTTAAAGGATCTTGGGGTTATCAAGTCACAGGTTACTTTGCACCAACGGCTAGATTTGGCTCGCCTCATGAGTTTATGCAGTTTGTAGATATTATGCATGAGCATGATATTGGGGTTATCCTAGACTGGGTGCCATCGCACTTTGTGACAGATGGGCATGGTCTTATGAACTTCGATGGAACTTGTCTTTATGAGCATAAAGATCCAAGAAAGGGATATCACCCTGAGTGGAAGAGTGCCATCTTTAACTATGATAGAAATGAAGTTCGGGCTTTTTTAATAAGCTCGGCAATGTTTTGGCTTGAGTATTACCACATAGATGGCATAAGAGTAGATGCAGTAGCATCTATGCTCTATCTTAACTATGCAAGAAAAGATGGAGAGTGGGTGCCAAATGAAGATGGTAGTAATGTAAACCGTGGAGCAGTTAAGTTTTTAGAGCAGTTAAATGTTACTGCTTATGGAGAGTTTAGCGATATCATGATGATAGCAGAAGAGTCCACAAACTACTCAAAAGTATGTGGAGCGGTCAGTGATGGCGGACTTGGTTTTGGGTATAAATGGAATATGGGTTGGATGCATGATATTTTAAAATATATGAAATTTGACCCCGTCTATAGGGAACATCATCACAAAGATTTGACTTTTAGTTTTGTCTATATGTTCAATGAAAACTATGTACTTCCACTTAGTCATGATGAAGTTGTTCATATGAAAGGCTCTTTGATAAACAAGATGCCAGGAGATAACTATAAAAAATTCGCAAACCTAAGAACACTTTTTTCGTTGATGATGTCTCATCCTGGGAAAAAACTACTCTTTATGGGTGGAGAGTTTGCACAGTTTGCGGAGTGGAACTATGAGAGAAGTTTAGACTGGCATCTACTAGAATACAAAGAGCATAAAGGTATGCAAAAGACTGTAAAAGAGTTAAACAGACTATATATAACAGAGCCATCCTTGCATCTTAATGATGTTGAGAAAGAGGGCTTTGAGTGGATAGAAGAGAATGACTATCAGGCCAATGTTATCTCATTTATCAGATGCGGTGCGAAAAAAACAAAGCCTATCATAGTCGTGTGTAACTTTTCAGATAAAGAGCATGTAGGTTACAACTTAGGTGTACCAACAAAAGGCACATACGAAGAGATTTTTAACTCCAATGAGGAAGAGTTTGGTGGTTACGGTGCAGCAAATACAAACCCTATAAAGTCAACAAAAGAGAGTTGTCATGGAAGGGAAAATATGATAAAAATTAACCTTGCATCACTAAGCGTTAGTTATTTTAAGAAGTGCTAATTTAAATAACTAACATCAAGAGACTTGTAAAACAAAGATCATAAGTTTGTAAAAGTAATCAACACTCTAGCTACAAGATGAACATCATCTTGAGCATAAACTAGGTGAGAATATTTTGGGTTAATAGACACAAAACTTTTACTTCTTAAGTCATACTTTTTAACCCACATTTTAGCTTCATGATATAAAACATATATAGCTTTATCGATGAGCAGCTTTTGTGATAAATCAGCCACTATGACAGCTCTGTGATTTATAACAGGCTGCATCGATTCACCGTCTACTAAGAGAGGAAAAAGAGAAGCTTCTTTAAAATCACTTGTAAGTAGATTTCTTGAAAAAACTAAATTTTTTGTTTTATGCTCATCAAAAACATCGATATATTGTAAGTTTATTGTATCTATGATTTATCCTTTTAAAGCCAATGCCTCACACCTTAAAAAGGTGTGAGGCTTGATTTTACCTCTTTACAAAGTACCTAACGCTAGGTGAACTTGAATCTATATGAAGAAGTTTATAGCCATGCTTTTGTACATCTAGTGGGATGTTATTTATGCTCTGTGGGCAGTCACTAATAACTTCTAGTATGTCATCATCTCCAAGCTCTCTAAGAGCTTCTATAGTCTTTATAGCTGGGTATGGACATGGTTCTGTTTGCATATCTAGGCGGTGAGTTGGTGTTGGTGTGTTAGTTTGCATGATGTGATCCTTTTAGTTTTATAGAGTAATTTTTTTCTATCTTTAGTATGAGTAAAAATAGTAAAAAGAGTAGAGTGTAGTTAAACAAAAGTCCGCCATAAGCTCCAAAAGACTCTAAGAGGTTTATCTTTGGCCATGAAGTTGCCACAAATGGTGCTATATCATCCCAGACAAAGGCTAGAAGTGTAGCACCTATGACATTGCCGACTCCTACTATCCAAAAGTGGGTTTGTCCCTCTACGGCTCTATACATCCAGCCACATTCACATCCCCCAGCTACAACTATGCCAAAGCCAAACAAAGCGCCGCCTATAATAGTGTTTGGTCCTGCCCACATAATTTTAGGTGGAACTCCAATGAGAATGTAGCTAAAGATCCCGATGGTTGATACTGCCATTGCGATAACTATAGCTCTTGCCATCTGACTTCGCCCAGTAATGAAGAGATCTCTAAACGCTGAGGTAAAACAGATCTGTGCTTTTGCGATGATGAGTCCAAATGCAGATCCAAATAGCATAGCAATGCCGAGCTTTGTAGATCCAACAACGAAGATGAGGTATAAAGCCCAAAGCATTATGAGTGAGAAAACAATTGTGCCAAAAGTAAAAAAGCCTTTGGCTCTGTCTTTTTGAACGATTTGTGGGGTGTCACAACTTATAGCCTGCATTACGATTTTTGAGCGAAAAAGTTTTAACTGAGTAAATTTTACTCCAAAGTAAACTCCCACTATCATAGCTATAGTAAAAAACCAAGCGTGAGCTGAAAATTGCGGTATGCCTGTAAAGAGACTTGCAAGGTTGCAACCCATGCCAAGTCTAGCACCAAAACCTGCGATGATGCCACCTGCTAGAGCTTGGTAGATCCTGATCCGACTTGCTGGAAGTCTAAACTTTAGCTTGTTACCCCATAGAGTAGCGGCAATAATTCCACCAAACATTCCAATGATCATAACGCCATCAACTCTAGTTAAGGAAGTTCCTTGCATGCCCATAATGTTGAAATATCCCCAGTCACTTATATCTACTCCAAATGACTCTAAGATATGTCCGCCCCATCTTGTAAACTCGCCTGTAACTGCCCAGTAAGTTCCAGTGATGCCAAAGTAGTAAACAGATAAAACGCCAAGGGCGATGACTGCGGGTGTGGGTTTCCAAAAAGACGTTAATGCCTTTTTTAACTCATGAGTAATACTCATTTTTCTCTCCAAAAATTAGGTTTAAGATGACAAAAATGAAGTTTTTACACAAGTCGCTAAAAATCAAATGTCCATTTGTTCCACAAATCTAAGCAAATTGTAGTCAAAGAAATCTTTATTTTTTATAAAAAGGTAAAATATTTTTTACTCTATTAATATTGCTTTAACATAATTATATGTAAAATACTTTCTAGACATTAACCTATGGAATAGGTGTACATAGATGCCAAACTCTTTTCTTACGCACTCTTTGAACTCCCCACTTCCATAAATAAACTTAAGGTTACTAAATGAACAATCAACATAGATTGACAAAGTTCGTTCAAGCAGCTGGTTGAGCAGCAAAAATGGGTCCGGGGGATCTAAAACATAGTGTTTGCTCGCTCATTCCAGATGATGAAAATGTACTTGTTAGTTTTGAAAACTCAGAAGATGCTTGTGTATACAGGCTTAACGATAATGAAGCACTTGTGCAGACTCTCGACTTTATAACGCCTGTGGTAGATGACCCATTTATCTATGGAAAAATTGCAGCGGCAAACTCACTCTCAGATATCTTTGCGATGGGTGCGGAAGTTAAAACGGCTTTAAATATAGTAGGTTTTGATAGTAAAAACCACCCCAAAGAGGTCTTAGTTGAGATACTAAAAGGTGGAGTAGAGAAGATAAAAGAGTGCGGTGGCGTTTTGATGGGTGGTCATACCATAGAATCACCCGAGATGTACTACGGACTTAGTGTAACTGGGCTTATACATCCAAAAAATATACTAAGAAACAACACTCCAAAGATAGGACATGTTTTAGTGCTTACAAAGCCCATCGGTATGGGGATTTTAACTACTGCAATAAAGAGAGATATGTTAAGTATCTCAACGATGAAAGAAGCTATACAGGTGATGCAGGAATTAAACTACATGCCATCAAAGTTGCTTCGTGGATTTAATGTGAGTGCTTGTACAGATGTGACAGGTTTTGGGCTTTTAGGTCACGCACTTGAATCTACAAACGAAAGTGTAACTTTGAAGATAGATGCATCACAAGTCCCTATAATGGCAGATGCAATAGAGCTTTCTTTAAAGGGTGTAGTCCCAGGTGGAACTAAGAAAAATATGGCTTACTTAGAAGATAAAGTTATATTTGCTAAGAGTGCAGAGCATCTTCGTTTGATGCTCTGTGATGCGCAGACTTCTGGCGGTCTTTTAGTCTCCATGGATGAGAGCGATGCAAAAGAGTATATAAAGATGATAGAAGAGTTTAGTTTTGGATATGCACGAATCATTGGAAGTGTAGAGCCTAGGGGCGAAAGTGCTATTGAAGTTTACTAGAGAGTTATGCAAGTGAGGCTTTAGCCTTGCCTGTTTGCAAGGTCAATCTTAAGAGTGTAAAGTACGCTTTGGTGAGAAGGCGAAGGAATCGAACCTCCCGAGGCTTTGTCAGCAAAACCTCCATCAGGGTTGAAGCCTGTGGCGTCCACCAGGATCACATGCCCCCCAAAGTGTGAGAGAAGTTTACACTAGCAAATATAAAAACTACATAAAAGGGTAAAAATGTTTTTACTAAAATCTATCCCCAAAGTTGACAAATTTATAGCCCGCAAAGAATTTAGCGAGCTTCCTCTCTCTTTAGTTACAACTCTTGCAAAAGAGATAGTTAGTGAATTAAGAGAGAATATACTAAGCGAAAGAGTCACTACTTTTAGTGAAGAAGACCTAGTAAAAACACTTTTACAAAGATATGAAGAACTTACAAAACCATCACTTCAAACGCTTATAAACGCAACTGGCATCATAGTTCATACAAACCTCGGAAGAAGTCTTATAGATGCAGATGCCTTTCTTAGAGTAAAAGATCTTGTGACAAACTATAACAATCTTGAGTTTGACTTAGATAGTGGCAAAAGAGGAGAGCGTTACTCTCTTATATCAAAGTGTGTTTGTAGGCTTTTAGGATGCGAAGATGTGCTTATTGTAAACAACAATGCAAGTGCGGTTTTTCTTATCTTAAACACCTTTGCAAAGAAAAAAGAGGTGGTGGTAAGTCGTGGTGAGTTAGTCGAGATAGGTGGTAGTTTTAGAGTTCCTGATGTTATGAAACAAAGTGGTGCAAAGCTTAAAGAAGTTGGAACTACAAACAAAACTCATCTGTACGACTATGAAAAAGCCATAAGTAAAAAAACAGCGATGCTTATGAAAGTTCATAAGTCAAACTATAGCATTGAGGGTTTTAGCTCGGATGTAGAGTTTGGTGAAATTGTAAAACTGGCATATGAAAAAGGCCTAATAGATTATTATGATATGGGGAGTGGACATGTTTTTGACCTGCCTTACGGGCTTGATGAACCATCAGTGCTAGACTATATGAAGTTAAATCCATCACTACTTAGCTTTTCTGGAGATAAGCTTTTAGGAAGTGTTCAAGCTGGCATTATAGTTGGTAAAAAAGAGTATATAAAAGAGCTAAAGAAGAACCAACTCCTAAGAATGTTAAGAGTAGATAAACTCACTTTAGCACTACTAGAAGAGAGTTTTAAGGCAGTTTTACTGGGAAATAAAGAACAGATACCGACAATTAAGATGCTGTTTTGTTCTTTGGATGAGTTAAGAGATGATGCTAAAGAAGTTCAAAGTCAAATAAAACAAAATATAAAAACAAAGATAGTAGATACAAAAACCCTTATCGGTGGTGGAACTACGCCAAACAAAACTATCCCAAGTATAGCCTTAGCGGTAGATGCAAAGAACATAAAAGTTAAAAAACTCCAAAAACTTTTTCGTGAGAGATCTATCATCGGCCGCATCGAAGATGATGAGTTTCTGCTTGACTTTAGAACCATACAAAAAACACAACTTCAACAAGTGGCAGATGCTATAAATGAGATCGCAGATGTCTAACTTAATCATAGGAACTTGTGGACATATAGATCATGGAAAAACCTCGCTTATTAAGGCTCTAAACGGCTTTGATGGAGATAGTACAAAAGAGGAAAAAGCAAGAGGCATCACTATAGATTTGAGTTTTTCAAACATACAAGAAGATGAGAAAAACATAGCTTTTATAGATGTTCCAGGACATGAGAGACTTGTAAAAAACATGATAGCAGGGGCTTTTGGTTTTGACTGCGTGCTTATTGTTGTGAGCGCGTTTGAGGGAATTAAGCCACAAACTATAGAGCATCTTGAGATTTTAAAACTCCTTGGTGTTAGAGATGCAGTTTTGGTTTTAAGCAAAGCTGACCTTATAAGTAAAGAGGAATTGCAGATAAAACTTATAGATATAGAGAAGTTTGTAGCATCTTACGAGTTTGATATAAAGTTTGCTATGGGTGTCTCTATATTTGATGAGAACTCTATAAAAGATCTAAGAGAGAGACTTTTTAGACTTGAAGCTAGCTCAAAACAAGAGGAGAACTTCTTTAGATACTATGTTGATAGAGCTTTTAGCCTAAAGGGTGCTGGAACTGTTGTAACTGGGAGTGTTTTAGGTAAACCCATAGCAGTTGATGAGAAGCTTTTTATTTGTGATTTGCAAAAAGAGATAAGGGTTAAAAATCTACAAGTCCACGATGCCAACGTAGAGAGGGCAAACATCTCAAATAGAGCCGCTATAAATATAAGTGGCTTGGATGCAAAGAGTGTGCAAAGAGGCTTTATCATCAGTAAAAAAGGTTATCTTAGAGGTTTTAAATCCATAGATATCTCATTTTCAAGTATTGCAGATAAGGCACTTCATCACAATAGAAACTATTCTATCTATATTGGTTCAAAAAGACTAGATGCAAAGATTTTACTCTATAACTCACAAGACTCTCTTCAAAGCGGATATGCAAATATCAAGAGTGATGAGGATATCTTTAGTATCTTTGGTGAAAAAATTATAATCCGTGATGGGAATGAGAGTGTTGCTGGTGGAGTTGTATTAAACCCCATAAATGATCCGATGAAAAAACAGCAAAAACTTCTTCTGCTTGAGGCGCTCTATAAAAAAGATATAGCAAAAGCTTATGAGATTTTAACCGAAGTACATAAAAAAGGCTTAGGACTCATCTCTTCAGCACAAAGATTTGCACTCTCACACGCTGATGCATTGCAAGCCACAAAAGAGCTGAAAAATACATTTGTTGATGAAAAAGAGTTAGTTATATATCCGCTATCTACAAAAGAGCTTATATAT
>Ga0265294_10000760_pt1 | contig 43478 bp, 49 predicted proteins | sample MunlanPumphouse3_FD_192504 | JGI IMG/M metagenome (GOLD analysis project Ga0265294, IMG submission 192504) | Groundwater microbial communities from a municipal landfill in Southern Ontario, Canada - Pumphouse #3 | ecosystem: Environmental > Aquatic > Deep subsurface > Groundwater | place... | reverse complement strand
CGTACATCTACCTCTTCTCGCTCATACCGGCATGGCTGTTGCTCGTCTTCCCGGAATACCTGCCGGCCGGCATACGGGAGAGACTCCGCGGGGTGTCAGGCACCCTGATGCACGACCCGCTCGCCCCGCAGGGAACCACCCCCCAACCACGGATCCGGACGCTCGTCCTCCCTTACATCCTCGTCTTTGCCATCCTCACCTATCTCTGGTACTCGACGGTAGCCGAAGGCACGGCGTTTGCTACCATCGCCGGTATCGGGGATAAGATAGTAACTACCCTCTTTGCAGAGTCCTTCAACCCGACAACAGTTCAGGGGATGCATATCCTCACCAGCCAGTCCATCACACCCCTGCACAGCCTGGCAAAGGTCGTCCATATCGCAACCCAGGGGCTCATCGCTGTGGGACTGCTTGCAACCCTCACGAGGCGCGAACGGTGGCGCATCGAGCCCGAGTACCTCGCCGTCTCGCTCGTCTTCCTCCTCATCAACGTGGCCGGCATCATCGTCCCGTTCTTCGCAAGCTCGCTCAACACCAGCCGGCTCTACCACATCACCCTGATCTTCCTTGCCCCGTTCGCGATCATCGGCGGCATAGCGCTCTACGAGGCAGTAGCCGGGAGGATCCGCGCGGCCAGAGCCGTTCCGTTCATGGGAACGGCTTATCAGATGTTATCGGCATTCTTCGTCGTGTTCTTCCTCTTCAACACCGGCCTCATCTACCAGGTCGTGGATGACAGCCCGACATCGATGGCGCTTGAAACCACCGGGGATAAGCCGGTCTTCAACGGCAAAGAAGTGCAAGGAGCAAAATGGCTCTTTTCCGAAGGGAGCGGGCGCCCCATCTACGTCGACGGCACACGCTGGTGGCTCCTGCTGGGATTCGACCCGGACCATCAGCGGTACCTCCCGGCAAATGCGTCACTGGTGGAGCCGAACTCCTACCTGTATTTCGGTACATATAATGTCGTAAAAGAGAGTGTTCGGATCGAGGTGCAGGAGCACGCAGTCACTGCGGCGGCCTATGCCGATGCCGGACGATTCGTCCGGGACCAGAATCGGATCTACGATAATGCCGGTTCCGTCGTCTACTACCGGTGAAGAGCGGACGGCGGTGGCGGTTGGACCCCAGGCGACGTGCATCCGCGGGAACTTCCCACCAGAATAGGCGTGGGGAGACAAACTCTTGTGACCGGGAGTTATCCTCGCAACGGAGAGGATACTGCCCGGGGCCTGCACCGGTGCGGATGATGAGTTATATCCACCCTTTCTTCTTCAGGATCACGCCAACGAGGAGCGTGCCCGCCACATACGTGCCGAGCCACGCATACCCCATACCGATGAGGCCAAACCGGTGCATCAGGGTGTAGCCGAGCCCGAGCAGGGCGACACTGACGAATCCGCTGAGGGTTATAAGGCTCCGGATGTCGTTCCTGACCTTTGCAATGGATATGAAGGTCTGGCAGACAGAGACGAATATGGCAGATAGCGCGAGCACCTGGAGCAGGGCTATCCCTTCGACGTAGTCCTTGCCGATCAGGTTGAGGATCTGCTCCCCGAAGAGAGAGAGCCCGATGATTGCGGGTATGAGCAGGGCGAACATGCTCGCGAGCGTCCGGAGCACGCTCTTCTTCATCTCCCCTCCGTGGCTTCCCTCGACGAAGAGTGAGGTCGTGAACGCATAGGGGATCATGAAGAGTATCGAGACGATCGCGTAGGTGATGTAGTAGTTGGCGGTACTCTCGGCCCCGAGCACGTGGAGTACCATGATCGGGATGACCATGTTCGGAGCGGACATCAGTATCCCGGCGATGTATGCGCCGGCGGAAAACTGCCATGCTTCCCGGAGGAAGACGCGGTCCACACCCAGTGCAGGCCGTACCGAACATCGGGCAAGCAGGACGAGGGCGAGGATGAGCCCGAGGACGAACGAGAGACCGAAGGCACTGAAGATGCCCATTGCCCCAAGGAAGACCAGGGGGACGAGGAAGAGGATCCTCGACCCGTAGAGCAGGTTCAGGATGAAATAGTGTTCCGACTTCCGCATGGCGTTGAACGCACCCTCGAGGACCCAGGTGACGGAGTAGGCTCCGAGGAAGATGAGATAGAGCGGCGCGACCGTTCTGACAACCGTGAGCTCAGGGGATACGACATCGACCACGGCGATGAAGACCAGCCCCGCACCGAGCGCCACTGCTGTCGGCACGAGGATGGCAGTTCCGAGCACCTTGTTCTTGTCGCGCAGGGGAAAGAACCGGATCACCGACTGGTCCAGGCCGAGCCGGGAGATGAGGATGAGGAGCCCCATGGACGACATCAGAGCGGTTGCGATGCCCACGTCTGCCTGTGAATAGAACCGGGCTGCAATCATCCAGAAGAAGAATCCAAACCCCGCTGCGGCGAACGATGACGCCATGATGAAGAACGAGTTCCTGATAAGCGGCTCCTGTAAGTGCTGCCTGACCTCGCTGAAGTTTTTGGGGAGTGCTACTGCCATCGGCCGCCACTATCTGGTGACACCTATATAGATGTATCCACCGCTCCGGCCCCTCCGGGGTTGCAGAGCCAGCGGGAGAAACTCTTCCGCGCCGTGCTGCCCGGCACGGCCTCAGGCGGTGTTCACCAAAACAGGAGAGAATTTTCAGGTAGAAGATCTCCACGGGCCGCACAGCCGGAGTATGGGGTGGCGGCCGCGGTAAAAGAAGGCGGGAAGGGGTTATCCCCGTGCTCCCGGTACAGACGTTAGAGAGAAGAAGTTCTGCCGAAGAAGAAGTCGGCAAGCAGAGCAACATCCTTCCAGTCCACGGTGCCGTTTCCATCGAAATCGGCAACGGCATTGGATTTAGTAGTTCCCTGCGCCATCTCGGCAACGATCGTCACGTCGGCCCAGTCAACGCTGCCATCTCCGTTGAGGTCTCCCCTGACGGGAGCCGGCCGGGTTCCGGCGACGATCTCCTTACTCATAACGTTGTTGTTCTCATCGCTCTCTGCAATCCGGTTGACATCGTCCACGTTGGCCTTCACGATGTGGGTGCCCTCAATCGCCTTCCAGGTTGCACCGGCCGAGCCGCCGCTGGCGGTCAGGGTGACCGATGCACCCGCGGCGATGGACGCGGTGTGGGTGTCGGACCAGACACCGGGACCGGCGGCACCGTCATCGAACGTGAAGAGGACGCCGTGCTTCACGCCAGCAGGCGTGGGAGCAGTACCCTGGTTCTTGACCGTGGCCCGGAGCGTCACCGCACCCCCGGGAGCCGGGGTTGCCGGGTCCCAGGAGATGTCGGTCACCACAAGATCCGGTTTCCCGGAGGGAGCCGGTGTTGTGGGGGTGGGCGTCGGGGTCGGCGCCGGAGTGGACACAGCCTTCGAGACCGTGATCTGCTCGCTCTTGACGTTGTTTGCCTCGTCGCTCTCGGCGATCCGGTTGAGATCGTCCACGTTGGCCTTCACGGTGTGGGTGCCCTCAATCGCCTTCCAGGTTGCACCGGTCGAGCCGCCGTTCGCGGTCAGCGTAACCCATGCACCCGGAGCGATGGACGCGGTATGGGTGTCGGACCAGACACCGGGACCGGCGGCGCCGTCATCGAACGTGAAGAGGACGCCGTGCCTCACACCCGCAGGCGTGGGGGCATCACCCTGGTTCTTGATCGTGGCCCGGAGCGTCACCGCACTCCCGGGGGCCGGGCTTGCCGGGTCCCAGGAGATGTCGGTCACCACAAGGTCCGGCTTTCCGGAGGGAGCCGGCGTTGTGGGGGTCGGAACGGGAGCCGGAACGGTCGGGGTCGGCACCGGCAAGCCGGTGGAGACCACCTTCACGTTCTGGAGAGTCGCCTGACCGGCCGGAACCGTGCCCACGATGGTCACACCAGCGGAACCGGCAGGAAGTGTGCTGGAGACGATCTCCATATCCTTCACGAGGACATTCTTGGTTCTGTAGCCCTCAACAACGAACGGCTTTGCGGCATCGGAGACGATCTGTCCGGAGAAGACGGTGTTCATGTTCTCCTTCGCCCATACGAGCGTCTCCACGCGGTTGCCCGATGCATAGATGCTCACCTCGGAGTTGTCAAACTGGCCGTTCGTGCCGCCGAGGCTGGAACCCTTACCCTTGTACCCGACCGGGTCGATCAGGTGGAAGTTCCGGATCTTCACGTTGTTCGCGAGATCGACCTGGAGGCCGTAGGCGCGCGAGGTGATGCTCGTGCAGTTCTCCATCACTGTGGAGGGGTTGACCGAGCGGGTCGGGACGCTGTAGTAGCCGGCCGGCACCCGATAGGAGAAATCGGTCCTCCCGATGCCGGTGTCCTTCTCGACGCAGTTGTAGAGTTTGCCGCCGTTCGTCGTGTAGAACCCGTTCATGGAGTTCCCTTCTGCCGTGCAGTTGATGAACGTCACGTCAGCGTTCGGGGCGTAGTAGCCGCACCCGAAGTAGTGCGTCGACATGTCGTTCGGGTTGTAGGCCCTTGCCGGGAAGGCTTTCTGCCCGTTGTTCCGGCTCACGCAGTTCTCAAGGACGGCGTTCGTCACTTTGGGATCGAACTCGAAGTGGAACCCGGACTCCAGGGTGCCTTCAGCAAGGCAGTTCTTCACGCGGAGGCCATCCATGTCGTTCAACTCCGCAAAGTCAAACCCGGTGATCCAGGGGTTGAACGCCCCGTACTTGCCGCAGTTGATCGCCGCACAGTTCTCATAGCGAACGTCCTTGATCACCTTGTTCGTCGTTCCCCAGGCGTTGTGGAGGAATCCATACGTCCCGGTATCCACGGCCCTGCAGTTGATGAACTCGATATCCTGGAGCGTCGGCGCATAGACGGTCGGATCATGGACCAGGAGGTAGACCGCCTGAATGCTTGCATCCGCGGTTCCCGTGATGTTATGGAGCTTCGCATGGCTTGCCCGGATGGTCATCACACCGAGCCACTTGACGCCGCTGCTGTAGCCGCTCCCCTGGACGTGGAACCCGTCCAGCGTGATGTACTCGCGGTCGACGTTGATGCGTCCATCGCGGGTGAATTTCAGGAATGTCTCCGATTCACCTTCCCCCTTGAGAGTCGAGCCTGCTTTGGGAGCAATGATCCCTGCACAGTTGTATGTGCCGCTGGTCAGGAGGACAACACCGCCGGATGATGGCAGGGCATTCAGTGCTGCCTGAATCTCCACATGATCATTGACCCCGTCACAGACGTAGGCAGCCGCTGCTTTATCGGCCGCACTACTGTCGCTTGCCGCGACAATCGTGGTGGGGGTCGTCTCGAGTGCCCCGACGATCGGGACGAGCCCGACGATCAGGAACACTGCGATTAGAAGCTTCGTTGTCCGTTTATCTCGCATTATCTCACCTCTCGGGAGATACTGCATTATCTGAAACCTATGATTTAAAACGTTTTCCAAATTAATTGGACAACAGAATTACATCAGAATATTAAAATAATGACCATTATCACAGGAAATCGCTAATTTATACTATTTGTGAAATCAAAATAAAAATAGAAAATTATATATAACGTGATCAATTTTAGCGCATAAACCTCAGGAAATACTTGCCTTGGCCAGTGCTCCCGGGAGGCATTCCAGGCAGGTGAACAGACACCGAACACAGGATGTAATCCAATATTTTTTTATAAAACTCGCGGGAACCCAGCAATATCCATACCTAGTCAGCCAGGACGGCAGTCACCCCCTGCCGCACCCTGGGGAGGCGAGAGAGGAACGCCTGCGATACTGTCCCGCATGACGCCCCGACCGCAACAGCTCCCCCGGCAGATAACCTCAACCACCGGCTTTTTGCCGAACCCCGGCGCCGGTATCCGCCAGGATGCTAGTGCAACGATTCTCAATATGTAGTACAACCAGAGAGCACCATCGGATCTCGCACACCTGCTCCAGGAGGTCATACTCCGGAGTACGCCCGGGCACGGCTTCCCACACCAGGTATCACCATGACTGCCCCCGCCCCCAGGGCGGGGGAGGAGGCCGGAGGCCGGGCGGGGTGGGGTTTACCGGCATACCTGGAGAGTGGAGACAGGGGAGGGAGCAGGCCCCCTCCCCGTCAGCCTCTCCCCCAATGGCGATAGCCACCACGGTCCACCGCAGGGGGAGAGCCCGGGGAAGATCCGGATCCGGCACCAGCCCCATCGGGAGGGGAGACGAGTACTAAATAAGTCCGATAATTGGGAATCGTTGCACTAGCCGTGCCGAACAAGCCGGTGCGTCAGCGCGACGAGGGGATGGCGGGCGTAATCGAGCACCTTGATGTCGTCGAGTGTGGTGAGGTTGAGCGTCCGGGCCGTCCGCTCCATACCGAGCTCGATATTCTCCCTGACCTCGATGATATAGGCGTCAAGATTCTTGATCCCGAGCCTTTTCGCCGCGATTGCCCGGTGGTGCCCGTCGACCAGGATCCAGCGGCCCGGCCGCCTGACCACGATCAGGGGTTCGGCGAGCCCCTTCTTGATCTCGTACATCCGCCCTTCCAGTTCGTCCTCATAGATCTTTGACTGGGTGGGCAGGAGGTCGTTGATCGGGACCGAGCCCCTTCGCAACGTCGGCTCGACCCCGTAGAGTTTCTTCAAGGTCTCGATGAACTTGAAGACCTTCTCCGGTGAGACGTGCTCGATCTGGGACCTGATGACATCGGCGTTCGATATGATCCCGATGAGTTCGTTCTTCTCATCGACGACCGGGAGTTTCTGGATGCCGGAACGGAAGATGACACGGGCTGCATCGTTCACGCTCATATCCGGGTCGGCAACGATGAGGTGGCGGGACATCACCTGCTCTATTGGTGTTGCCGGGTGGGCGAAGAGGAGGTCCCGTGCCGATATGTAGCCCACCACTTCCTTTGAGTTCTCCACGACCGGAAATCCATCGTGGTGTGTCTTTTTTATGGTTTCGATGACGTCGCGGACCGTTCCGTGGGCGTTGACGGTGACGACGTCGTAGGTCATGTAGTCCTTGACCCTCTTTTTGTCCATTATGATAGTGTCACACTGGCTCGACATGAATTGTTCGGTCAAGATTGGTGAAGGCATAAAAAAGGTTATTCAATGGGGATTGTGGTCCCGGTCTCGGTCGGCGCTTTCTTCAGCCGGACTTCGAGAACGCCGTTCTTGAATGAAGCAGCGGAACTCTCTTCGGTCACCTCGGCGGGGAGCATCACCGTGCGGCTCATCTGACCGTAGACACGTTCCCGCATGAAGAAATCCCTGGTCTCCTCCTCGGTCTCGTCCGTCCGCCTGCTTACGATCTCCAGGTGCTGGGGGTCGATGAGCCGGACAGCGACGTTCTCTTTCTCAACGCCGGGGAGGTCGGCAACGACGATCACCTCGTCCTCGTGGTCCCGGACATCTACACGGAAATCGCGGACTGCCGGGACGACCCGGCCCCTGATCTCTTCTCCTCGTGCGCCGATTCCTCCGAGCATGGACTGGAACCTGCTCTCCATCTCGGCCATAAGGTCGTCAAAGTCCTGCCATATCGTGCGATACGGCCCTCGTTCAATCCTTGCCATCGTAATCACTCCTGTTTCTGGAATGGCCCCGGGGCGACCGGGTCGCCCTGGCTAACTTTAAGGTAGTGTTTTTGTTATATAATGCTATCTAATCCGACACCTTCTCCCGCACAGAACAATACTATTTTATTTTAACGAAAGACGATTGTACAACAATGAAACAGACTCAGCAGAAAACCTCGAAGAACGACGATAAGGCATGGATGAAATGGGCCTACGTGGGCGTCGCCCTGCTGGTTGCGGTGGCCATGGTGGGATCCTACCTGGCCCCGATGTTTGGGAGCAGCCAGAAGGCTCAGGCAGGGAATACGGCACAGATCGGCTACACCATCCGTGGCGAGGACGGGCGCCCTCTCGCCACGACCGACCAGAACCTCGTGTCGAGCGAATCCCAGAAGGGGAACCTCGTCCTCCTGACGAGAGGTCTGACGATCCCCGTCGGGAGCCAGGTCTCGGGCGAGAACGTCGCCGTCATACCGGTCGAATATCCTCCCGGATTCTCGGCTGTCGGCCTCCTCGGCTTTGAGACCAACGCCATCTCTCAGGGACTGATCGGGATGCGCCCCGGAGAGACGAAGGTCGTTGGGTTCTCCTACGGGGCAAACGACCTCGAGGCGAACCTGAGCCAGGAAGACGCCGACGGCATCGGCCTCAACTTCAGCGAGAGAGCGGTGGGCGACATGGTCATGCTCGGACTGACGGCATCACCGGACATCCCCATGGGTAATGAGACCAATGAGACCCCGGCACTGCGCATAGGGAAGGTTATCGCCAAGAATCCCGACTCCCTGGTCATCACGTACCGCTACGGCAGCGCCGAGGTCACGCTCAACAGCATAACGGGGTGACGGCACCCCACAGTTTTTTATAGTCTTCCCGCTTTCTGCCATGTATGGCGGTAAAAGTGATGAACTTCTACCAGGAAGGGTGCATGGGGTGCGATGAGCAGGTCCCCATCCTTCGCGAGGTGGAGAAGGACCTCGGGATCGAGATCGAGGAGATCGATGCCGTTAAGAACCCGCAGTATATCAAAGAGTATAGCCTCCGGGTGACCCCTACAACCCTCGTCATCGAGGGCGACGAGGTCAGGGAGCGGATGGAAGGTCTCGTCCACCGTGAAGACCTCGAGGCTGCGATTCGCCGGCACCTGCCTCGACCCCTGCCCGGATAAAGGTCAGGGCGGTGCCGGGAAGGCCCGGTGTTGCGGTTCTTTCCATCGTGTGCCTGCAAGTTATTCAGAAGGTGGAGCGGATCTGCTGGTTATCGACCTCGCCCGCGAACGTGCAGGGCGAAGTCCCGTTCCCCGAGAGAGGCCTTCTGCTGGTTGTGGAGTGTACGGGTGCCGGGGTGGGTTGCAACGGCCGGAGGGGGGAAGCATGCGCACCCGAAGGCTTGCGAATATCCCGCACCCTGCTGCCCCGGGTTGGCGGGGATCACGGCCTCCTCGGGTAACGCCCTTCGAGGTAGCCGTAAATCCTCTTTACCCGGCGGGCTACAGTCTTCCAGCCTTCTTTCCGTATGACCGGGCCGTCACGGAGTTTGATGTGTGATATCCGGATCCGCCGCCCGCCGAAGGTGTAGGCCTCCCCGACGACGAACTCATCTTCTCCCTCCGCAGCCTGGTAGAGCGGAAGGGTCGTGCGCCCGGTATGGATGGATGCCCTCACCACGACCTGTTCGATACCCCGGGTCCAGAGGGTCGTCACCGCCTCGGCCTCCGCCCGGCGGACTCGTTTCGCTCCGACCTCGATGCCGGTGACCTCGACCCCGAAGACCTCGTCTCCACACTCCGCGGCGATCTGGTCCCCAAGGCTCACAACCTCATCGGCGAGCATCTCCACGGTGCAGACCTGTGACTCCGTCTCATGGCTCACAATTGCCCTGATGGTGAGAATACGGGGTTCGGGGGGCTTTGGTGTCCGGTGGATCTGGCCGCACTCGCTACACTGTACCACCAGTTCAGCGGCCTCCCGGAGAACCTGGTGCTCACACTCCTCCTTACAGACGGGGCAGATGATACTAATCATTCATTAGCAATGGAGTCCCTTCCTAATTAAGTATGAAGGCGAGGGATATCGTGCGGGCGCGAGGGCACCCGCTGATCCAGGGAATCCATCCGACGACATTTGAGGTGACGAGGGACGAGACGCTGACGCTATCTGGTGACTGCATCATCGGCGTCGCTGCCGACAAAGGTGCCGCCGACCTCGACCCCGGCCTGAAAGCTGTGCTCTGCGACGACCGTGCGGTGCTCACGACCCGGCTCATCGCCGGCGGCCAGACCGTCGAAGTCAGATCGCGAGGAAGTGCGGCGCTTACCCTGGACCACCCCGCCGATCTTGTCTGGCGGCGAAGCGACTTCGTCTCGGACCGGACCGTGGGCATCCATTCCGATCGCGTCGCGGCCGGCCTCCCCCGGGAGTTTATCGAGGCGCTCCGGCGGGGGGAGGAACTGGTGGTCGAGCTCGAAGCGGAGATCCCGGAGGGTTCCTGACCGGCACCCGGTCGCCACTCACCGGACGGTTCGCATCCCGTCCCGGCTCTCTCCAGGCACCAGCAAGCCGGTTGCAAGGAGCAGGACGGCCGCGAAGAGCCCGATAATCGGGGCCAGCCCCGCGGGGATCGCCCTGAGGAGATCCAGGGCCGTAACGACGCCTACGACGAAGACAGTTATTATCGCCCCTGCTTTCTCGTCTACCATGATAGACCGTGCGTCGTTTGAAAGTATATACGATCCCCGGGGCATTCACGAACACGTCTCCCTCCGAACGCATGAGAAACACCCCTTCGGCCGGTCTTGTGACCCGGGGGTGACACCGGGGGATAGGTTTATCCGCTCAAGGTGCGGGAGGCAGATGAGGTATGCAACCGTTTAGCCCGGCGCTCGATGACCTCCTTGAACTGCTGGAGGCACTCGACCGCCACCTCCGCCCGCTCAGAGCCGGCGAAGGGGTGATCCCTGCAGGAGACCCGCTTCTCCTCAAGCCCCTTCTCGACGACCTCCACAGCCAGGCGGAGACACTGATCGCCGACATCCAGAGCATCGACGCCGGGTTCCGGCGATGCCGGAACCGACTTGCCCACCTCCCGGCCGGATATATCTGCACCGGGTCGGACGGGGTCATCCTGGAGGCGAACCGGGCGGCGGCCGCCCTGCTCGGCCTCGCCCCCGCCTGCCTGCAGGGGGTCCCCCTCCCTGAGCACCTCCACCCCGGATGCATCCCGGCCTTCCAGTCGGCGGTTGCAGCGCTCACGCGAGGCGAAGAGGTTCCGGTGCAGGAGTTCTCTCTCGCGAGGCACGACGGCAGCACGTTCCCTGCCGCCGTGGCGGTCTCGGTCTCGCGCGACCCCGGTGGCGGGATAGCCGAGTGCCTCTGGGCCATCTACGATATATCCGGACAGAAGAAGGTTGAAGAAGCCCTCCGTGAGAGCGAAGAGCGCTACCGTGAACTGACCGGCAACATCAGCGACGCCTTCCTTGCCCTGGACCGGGACAACCGTATCATCTTCTGGAACGTGGCGGCTGCCCGCCTCTCGGGTAGCCCTGAGGAGGAGGTCCTCGGGAAGAGCATATACGACGTCTTCCCAAACCTCCGGGACGAGGCGGTTATCGGGTTCTTCCGGGAGGTCCTGGAGGCCGGTCGGGCTGGTGTGAGCGAATGCAGGTTTCGCCTTCAGGAGCGAGACCACACCGTTGAGGTGCGCGCCATCCCTACCCGTGACGGCATCTCTGTCTATCTTCAGGACATATCGGATCGCCGGAGGGCTGAAGAGGCCCTCCGGAAGAGCGAGGAGCAGTGCCGGACGGTCGTGGAGAGCCAGACCGAGCTGATCTACCGCTGGCTCCCCGACGGCACCATCACTTTTGTGAACGACGCCTATTGCCGGTACATCGGTATACCGTGCGGGGACCTCATCGGGCGGCGGTATACTCCCGCGGTTCCTGCCGACGACCTGGCCCGGATCCAGCGGAGCCTTCGCTCCCTCACTCCCGAACACCCCGTATCGACGGTCGAGCACCGGGTGGTCATGCCGGACGGCAGGGTCCGGTGGCAGCAGTGGACCAATACTGTGTTCTTCAACCGAGAGGGCTCCGTCGCCAAGTACCAGTCGGTGGGCCGGGACATCACCGATGCGCGGATGGCGGAGGAGGCGCTTCTCCTCGCGAACCGGAAACTCAACCTGCTCTCGGACGTGACCCGGCACGACATCTTAAACCGGCTCAACGTGCTCTCGGGGTACCTCGACCTCTCCCGTGAGCGGACGGGCGACCCGGAACTACTGCAGTATTACCAGAAGGAGGAAGAAGCCGTCCGGGACATCCGGCGCTACATGGCCTTCACCGGGGAGTACCGGGATGTCGGCATGGCTTCCCCTCTCTGGCAGAATGTATCGCAGATCGCCCACGAGGCGATGGTGGGGCTCGATACGGGAGAGGTTACCGTCGAGGTGCAGGCCGGTGATATCGAGGTGTATGCCGACCCCCTCATCGTCCGGGTCTTCACAAACCTCATCGACAACTCGCTGCAGCATGGTGGAGGCATCACCCGGATACGGATCTATCCCGAAGAGTCGGATCGCGGGATCAGCATTGTCTACGAGGACGACGGTATCGGTGTTCCTGATGCTGAAAAAGAGAAGATATTCAAGCGGGGGTTCGGACAGCAGACCGGGTTCGGGCTCTTCCTTGCCCGGGAGATCCTCTCGATCACCGATCTTTCCCTGCGGGAGACCGGCGAGCCCGGGAAGGGTGTGCGGTTCGAGATCAGAGTCCCGCCGGGATTCTACCGGTTCATTGGTCGCGGCCGAGTTCCGTGAGTTTCATCTCGGCTGTGGTGAGGAGGTCTTCGCACTGCTTTACGAGGAGCGCACCGCGTTCGTAGATGGTGATACTCTCTTCGAGGCTCGTATCCCCGTTTTCCAGCCTCCGAACAATCCCCCGAAGTTCTTCCAGCATCTCTTCAAACGTCTCTGTCATACGTTATATCCTCCACGACGGCCCGGCACCGGCCGTCCTTCATCCGCAGCACCACCCGGTCCCCCGGGCTGAGGTCTCCGGCGCTTCTCGCGATCTCTCCGCCCGACTCGACGATACAGTAGCCCCGGTCCAGGATGGCGAGCGGGTTCTTCCCCGCGAGGTCCGCGCGGACCTCCGCGAGCGCCGAGCGTTTCCGCTGCACCCGGGCGAGCGCCGAGCGCCGGAGCAGGTCCTCGTGCTCGGCGAGGCGCTGCATCCGCTCGTGGACCCGGCGTGCGAGTCGCCGGGGATGCATGCGCGCCCGCAGGTCCTCGACCTCGCTTCCCGCTGCGGCAAGCCGGTGGAGGAGGAGCGCTCCCATCCTCTCGCGGTGCCCGGAGAGTTCCCGGAGCACCTCCACACGGTCGGGCACGGCCCGCTCTGCGGCCGCCGACGGCGTCGGCGCCCGGAGGTCCGCGGCAAAGTCGCAGAGGGCAGTGTCCACCTCGTGACCGACGGCGCTGATCACCGGTGTCTTACAGAGAGCGACAGCTCGCACAACGTCCGGGTGGTTGAAGGGGAAGAGGTCCTCGAAACTCCCTCCGCCGCGCCCGACGATGATCACATCCACAAGCCCGTCGATCTTCCGGATCGCCGCGGCTATCTCCATATGCGCCCCGTCGCCCTGGACGGTCGTCGGGGAGAGGACCACCTCGGCCGGGTACCGCCGGGATATGACCGAGAGGATATCCTGCATTGCTGCGCCGGTCGAGGAGGTGACCACACCGATCCGGTGTGGAAAAGCAGGCAGAGGTCGTCTCCGCTCAGGGGCGAAGAGCCCTTCGGCGTCGAGTTCCTGTTTCCAGCGCTCGACCATGAGATGGCGCTCGCCGAGGCCCGCCGGGTGCATCTCCCGGACAATCAACTGGTACCTGCCGTGAGGCTCGTAGACCTCCACGGTTCCCCAGGCGAGCACGTCCATGCCGTCTCTGGGCGTAAAGTTGATCCCTGACGCGTAGGAGCGCCACATGACGCAGTTGATCAGAGCAGAACTCCTCCCGTTGCGCTCGCCGAGCGAGAAGTAGCGGTGACCGGAGGTGTGGTCCTTGTAGTTGGTCACCTCCCCCCGCACCCAGATCTCGTGCAGGCGGGCATCGTCGAGGAGATCGCAGATGAGTCCGGAGACCTCCGAAACCCCAAGGATCGGGGTGCCGAACCGGTCCGGACCGGCGGAAGGACCGCAGAACATCATCACAATCTATTAGACCAATGGTTTATATCAAGTAGTATTATGGGTCGTTTCGCTGTCTCGACTATGTTCTTCCACGAGTACCCGTGCGATCAGATCTTCGACTACGTTGCCGAGTCCGGCCTCGACGGCCTCGAGTTCTGGGTCGAGACGCCGCACTTCTGGCTTCGCGGCCGCCCGGAGGACGAACTCGCCGGATGTATTGCCGACCACCCGGAACTCTCCCCGATCACCGTCCACGCCCCGACACTGGACTTAAACCCCTGCTCCATCAACCCGAAGGTCGCCGAGATATCGGTCGACTACACCGTCGAAGCGATTCAGATGGCGGACCGGATGGGCGCCGCTGTGGTCACCGTCCATCCCGGGAGAAGGACGGCGAAACGGCACCCGAGCGCCTACGACTTCCGGCGGTTTGAAGATTACATCAACCGGATCCGGGAGGTCGCAGAGAAGGTGCAGGTGAAGGTGGCGATCGAGAACCTCGAACCCCGGGTCAACGCCCTGCTCTATACGGCGGAGGATGCGGCCGAAGTGCTCGAACGGGAACCCTGGCTCTGGTTCACGCTGGATATGGGACATGCCATGATAACATCCTGTGACGAGGTGCTCCGGTTCATCGACCTCTGCATAGGGCGGATGGCAAACGTCCACGTCAGTGCGCTCGGCGGGAACGGGCGGCCCCACCACCCCATCCATAACGACCCGTCCGCGACCCGGGTACTTGCCGAACTTGCCGACCGGGGCTATGACGGCTACCTCACCCTGGAACTCGAGGATATGGTCTTTCCGGAGGCGCTCTCATCCGAAGAGAAGGTTGTGCTCCTGGTACGGGAATTGGAGGCGCTAGAGATGATATTCTCCTGAAGCGCTGGGTTTATAACTCCTGCCTGCAACATAATTCATATCCAACAATTAATCCGATATCAGATGCGGCCGCTGGATGCGGCGTGGAGTAAATGGTAATCGTAGACCTTGTAACCATAGAGATCGTATTATTTCTTATCTGTCTGCTTCTCTCGGGCTTCTTCTCAAGTTCGGAGGTCGCCCTTATATCGATAACCCGGGCGAAAGTCCGCGCACTCTTGAACCAGGGTCGGAAAGGAGCAGAAGCGCTCGATACGCTGAAGCGGTCGACCGACACAATCCTGATCACCATCCTCATCGGGAACAACATTGCAAACGTTGCCGCAGCATCGCTCGCGACCGCGATCGCCATCGGTATCTACGGCGACGTCGGTATCGGGATAGCGACCTTTTTCACGGTCATCCTTATGCTGGTGTTCGGCGAGATCGGGCCGAAGATGTACGCCTCCCGGAACACCGAAGACCTCGCGCTCCGTGTCGCCCTGCCCATCCTCTACCTCTCGAAGGTGATCTACCCTGTGCTCTGGGTCTCAGACCATATCAGGCAGCAGTTCGCTTTCAGGCCCGGCGTGGCCGAGCCGGTCGTCACCGAGGAGGAGATCAAGGAATGGATCGATGTCGGGGAGGAGGAGGGGACCATCGAGGAGCAGGAGCGGGATATGCTCTACTCCGTGCTGCGTTTCGGCGATACGACGGTCCGCGAGGTGATGACGCCCCGGATAGATGTCGTTATGATCGAGGATACCAGCACGCTCGAGAACGCTCTCTCCATCTTCAACGATACTGGTTTCTCCCGGATCCCTGTTTACCACGAGCAGATCGACAACGTCATCGGGCTCTTAAACATCAAGGACATCTTTGCGGCGGTCTTCCGCCAGCAGATGAGCGCGATGATCAGGGATATGATGTACGAGCCCTACTTCGTCCCCGAGAGCAAGAAGATCGACGAGCTCCTCAAGGAACTCCAGGTGAAGAAGCAGCATATGGCGGTCGTCCTCGACGAGTACGGGTCGTTTGCTGGAATCGTGACGGTCGAAGATATGCTTGAAGAACTGGTCGGCGAGATCATGGACGAGTTCGATGAGGAGGAGCCTGAGGTGCAACGGATCGATGAGGGTGTCTTCCTGGTCGACGCACGGGCGTGGGTGGAGCACCTCAACGAGGATCTGGATCTCAACCTCCCGCTGATGGATTCATATGAGAGCATCGGCGGCCTCGTTATCGACCGGCTGGGGCACATCCCCCGCCGCGGCGAGGTGGTCAAGATCGAGGAGAGCGGCATCATGCTGGTGGTGATGCAGATGCGGGGCCGGCGGATCGTCAAGGTGAAACTGATCGTCGCCCCTCAAACCGGGTCGGGGGAGGCCCGGTAACGGAGTCAGGAGAACGGTACGTATGGATCCAGAGAGACCAGTTTGCAGAAAACGGATAGCAATGCTCGCCTCAGGCAGAGGATCGAACTTTCAGGCGGTGATCGATGCCATCGCGGCCGGGGAGATCCCGGCGATCTGCGTCGGCCTCGTCACCGACAACCCGCAGGCGTACGCGATAGAGCGGGCCCGGGTCGCCGGTATCCCGGTGACGGTCGTCGAGTATGCGCGGTTCCCCTCGAAGGCTGCCTATGAGGAAGCGCTGCTTGCGGCGATGCGGGGCTGCCGCGCGGACCTCTTCGTCCTCGCCGGCTACATGCGGATCCTCGGGCACGCGATCGTGCATGAGTTCTCGGGCCGGATGATGAACATCCACCCCGCCCTGCTTCCGTCATTTACCGGCCTGCACGCGCAAAGGCAGGCGGTCGAGTGCGGCGTGAAGGTCTCGGGCTGCACCGTCCACCTCGTGGATGAGGGGATGGATACCGGCCCTATCGTCGTCCAGCGGTGCGTGCCGGTTCTCCCGGACGACGACGAATCGGCGCTCGCCGACCGGATCCTCACCGAGGAGCACAAAGCCCTGCCGCTCGCCGTGAAACTCTTCTGCGAGGACCGTCTGGAGGTCGCCGGCCGGCGGGTGCGGGTCCGCTGACGTCGGGCATCAAATCCTTATATATTCTCCCGCCTCCAACCTCAAAACCCACCAATCGGTGAAACGGATCGGATCATGGCAGATACTACACGAAAATCAGGCTCCCGAAGGCTCGCCCGCGAGAGGATCTCTATCCTTTTTGCGCGTGCTGCAGAGTTCTACCCGGCAAACCCTGAATGGAGTAACCGTTGCGTGGAACTGGCGCGAAGGATCGGTATGCGTCACCGGATACGGATGGAACGGCCGCTGAAACGCCGGTTCTGCCGCCGGTGCAGCGTCTATCTGGTCCCGGGGTCGAACGCCCGGGTCAGGATCCAGCGGGGGCGCGTGATCATCACCTGTCTTGCCTGTGGGCACCGGTCACGGTATCCGGTCGGGAGGCCTCAACCATGAGTAGAGAGTCGTTTCAGGACCTCAAGCCTACCATCTGGGTAGGGAAGCGAGGCATCACAAATGTCATGATCGATGAGATCCGGCGCCAGCTCAAAGACCGCAAGGTCATAAAGGTCAGGTGGCTCCGGAACACCGAAGTCGATCCCGAGGAGATAGCGTCATCGGCCGGTGCGGTTCTCCTTGAGGTCCGGGGGAGGACGTTCGTCCTCACGGAGCGGCGGAGCCGATCGGCCGGCCGTGATTCTCGAAATATATAAAACGTCACTGGACGAATATGTAAAGACTGTTAGCGATAGTGAGGTTCATCTATGACGACTGTATACGACATCCCTGCCGATATGTTTATCCGGCAGGTGGCAGAAGAACTCAAGAAAAATCCGCAGATCCAGCCCCCTGACTGGGCTGCTTTTGCAAAGACGGGGGTACACAAAGAGATGCCCCCCGAGAATGGCGACTGGTGGTATGTGCGTGCGGCGTCGGTCTTCCGGCGCGTCTACACCGACGGTCCGGTCGGGATCCAGAGAATGCGCTCTATCTACGGCGGCAAGCGTAACCGGGGCCCGGCTCCCTCCCAGTTCAGGCGGGGAAGCGGTTCGATCATCCGGAAAATCTTCCAGCAGCTCGAAGCGGCCGGGTACGTCTCCCACACGAGCGGAGGGCGCACGGTCACCGCGGCCGGCAGGTCTTTCCTCGACAACGTTGCAAGCGGTCTGAAGGCTCAGGCTACCGGGATTGTGCCGGGACTTACAAAGTACTGATCTGATGGAGGTATGACTGATGGTAGATGACGAACTCGCGGAACTTCGCCGCCGGAAGATGGAACAGCAGTTGCAACGGCAGGCGATGAATCAGCAGGCGATGGAAGATGAGGCGGAACGCCAGCGGCAGATCGACTCGCAGGTCCGCGTCGCGCTCATGGAGATCCTCGAACCTGAAGCGAGGGAGAGGCTCAATACCATCAAGTTGACCCGGCCGGATTTTGCGAAAGCGGTCGAGCAGCAACTGGTGATGCTGGCCCAGAGCGGCAGGGTCCGGCAGCGGATCACTGATGATCAGTTAAAAGGCCTGCTTACGCAGTTGACGCCGTCAAAGAAAGAATTCAGGATTACGCGGAAGTAATGGAAGCAGGTGTGCTCTTCTCGGGAGGGAAAGATAGCGCGCTGGCGGCGATCATGCTTGCGCGTGACTACGGCGTGGAATTGAATACCTGTGTATTCGATCCAGACCGCGAGGTTCCGGCGGTTCGAGCTGCAGCAGCTGCTCTGAACCTCCCTTTCCGCAGAAGGGTGCTTGGGAAAGGTCTGCTCGATGAGGCTGTCGATCTGCTTCTTTCGTGCGGCTACCCCAACGATGCAATCACCCTGGTCCATCAGACGGCGATCGAGACCCTCTCCCGTGAGTATGCGGTGGTCGGCGACGGCACCCGCCGGGAAGATCGGGTTCCCCGAATCGAGCGGTCCGCGGTGCAGCACCTGGAGATGACCTCCGGCTGCTCCTATGTCCGGCCGCTCCTCGGCTATGGAAAATCGGAGGTGGAACGCCTCGCCGGACGGCTGCTTGTAGTGCGGTACGGGGAGACGGGCGTCATCGGGAACGGTGACTATGAAGAGGAGATCCGCCGGGCTATCCGCGCCCGCGGTATCGATCCGGCGTCATTCTTCCCCTCCGGCCACCAGCAGTCGCTGGTGGTCGGCAGGAGGGAGACCTGAAGAACGCGAGAGTGAGAGCTATGAGTAAGGTAATGAAGGGCCGGAAGATCCGGCTGGCAAAGGCATGCGAGCAGAACCGCCGCGTGCCGGCATGGGTGATGATCAGGACCAACCGTGCAGTCTCGTCGCATCCGAAGCGGCGTAACTGGAGACGGAGTACCTTAAAGGTGTAAGGATTATGGCAGAGGCATTAAAGGAGCATATCTATATCATTCCTCTCCGTGAGGTGAAGCGTTCACCCCGGTGGAAGAGGGGCAACACCGCCATCAAAGACATCCGGGCGTTCCTCGGGCGGCACATGAAGAGCGAGGATGTCAAACTGGATAAGAGCATCAATGAGAAGGTCTGGGAGAACGGTAGCGGAAAGCCCCCGCGAAAGATTCGCGTCCGCGCGATGAAGTTCGAGGACGGGCAGGTCCAGGCCGAGCTCGCTGAGGAGTGAAATGACAGGGACGATCGATCTCACCGGCGATCCAAACATTGGTGTCTATGCCCGTGTATTTGAGGATATAGCGGTCGTATACCCCGGGGCTCCCGAGGAGTTCATTGAGGCTCTCGCACGAGAACTCGATGTCGATATCGTGACCACCTTTATACAGGGGAGTAGCATCATCGGCTCGCTTGTTGCGGGAAACAGCCAGGGCCTGGTCGTCAGCGGTCTCGCCGCAGACGATGAACTGGCGGCCCTCAGGGAGTACCGTGATGTCCTCCTGCTCGAGGGTTCCATGAACGCGGCGGGCAACGTTATTCTCGCCAACGACTACGTTGCTGCCGTCCATCCCGATATGGAGATCGATGTCGCCGAAGAGATCGGTTCGTTCCTGGGTGTGCCGGTGATCCGGCTCTCGCTCGGAGGCATCAAAACCGTCGGCATGGCCGGGTACGCCACGAACAAAGGTATTCTCGTCCACCCGAGGGCCAATGATACGGAGATCGCCGCCCTTGAGCGGGTGCTCGACCTCCCCATCGGCCTTGGTTCGGTCAACATGGGAAGCGGTCTCGTAGGAACCGGGCTTCTTGCGAACAGCAAGGGGTATATCGCAGGGTCCGTTACGAGCGGGTTTGAGCTGGGACGAATAGAAGAAGTCTTTGGGTTTTTGGAGTGAATTAGTCATGGAGAACCAGACGTTTGAAGTTGTGGGCGCGTGCAAGATCAACAACGAGTGGAAACCATACCGGAAGGTCATCGGAGCTCCGAACGAGAACCAGGCCAGAGAGAGGGTTCTCGCGGATATCGGGAGCAAACACCGCCTGAAGAGAAGTTATATCACCATCGAGACGGTTAACGTAGTAGTTGGTGAATGACGTGGACCGGGCAGATCCTCGCGAGATACAGACCCTCCAGATGTACTTAAACGAGTACGGGCAGCAGATAGAACTCCTGACGCAGCAGCTTGGGATGATCGAGCAGCAGCGCCTTGAATCCGCCGCTGCTATCGAATCGATCCGGGCCATCCAGGAGAGTGGGGACGGTATCGTCCTTCTCCCCGTCGGGGGTGGCGCTCTCCTCCGGGTGAAGGTGCTCGACGCCGGTCATGTCCTCGTGAACATCGGGGCTGACGTCTCTGTCGAACAGGCCAGTGCGGATGCGGTGGAGTATCTAGAGGATCGGATAACTGAACTTGAGGCACTGGGGAAGAAAGTCGCAGGTTCAGTCGAGCAGTTGCAGGGGCAGGCAACGGAGATCTCCCGCCGCCTTGAGGCGGCCTATCGGGGGGCCCGGCAGGCTCAGGCAGGCCAGGGCGGAATCTGATAATGTTTGATTCCTTAAAGAAAAAACTTCAGAATATAAGAACTAAATTCGCCTCGAATATCGAGGAGGCTGCCGGGGCCGAACCGGCACCGCCGGTCGTCGAAGAATCGCCGGAGGAAGTGCAGGCTGCAGAGCCCGGGCCTTCCCGCCTTGCCCCGCCCGAACTCCCGGTCTCCGGGGAGGTTGTTCCGGAGGGGGAGCGGGAGAAACCCACATTTTTCAACAAGTTAAAGGTTCTTGTCCGGGAACGGGAGGTCCTCCTCCAGGAGAAGGATATCGAAGAGCCCCTGTTTGAGCTCGAGATGGTCCTCCTTGAGAACGACGTCGCACTCCCGGTCACGGATGAGATCATCGCCCGGATGCGCCGGGACCTTGTGGGACGGCACAGAAAGATTGGCTCCTCCGTCGACGACCTGGTCGCGTCAACCCTGCGGTCAGCGCTCTGTGGCGTGCTGGGTGAAGGCTTCGACCTTTGCGGCTACATCCGAGAGCACGAGCGGCCCGTGAAGATCCTCTTCACCGGCGTGAACGGGACCGGCAAGACGACGACTGTCGCAAAGGTCGGCCATTATCTCCAGAAGAACGGATTTACGGTCGTGATCGGCGCAGGCGACACCTTCCGTGCGGGGGCGATCGAGCAGATCCGGACCCATGCCGATCGTCTCGGTATCAAGGTGATCCAGCACCAGGCGGGCGCCGACCCCTCTGCGGTCCTCTTTGACGCGGTCCAGTACGCGAAAGCGCACGATATCGATGTCGTTCTCGCCGATACGGCCGGCCGGTTCCACAACCGGGCGAACCTCATGAACCAGCTCGAGAAGATACGGCGGGTCATGAAGCCCGACCTCGTCGTCTACGTCGATGAGGCGGTGGCGGGGAACGATGCGGTCATCCGGGCCGATGAGTTCAACCGGGCCGTCGGCACCGACGCGGTCGTCCTGACGAAGGCGGATATGGACCCGAAGGGGGGTGCGGCCATATCGGTTGCGCATACCGTCGGAAAACCGATCCTCTTCCTCGGGACTGGCCAGGGTTACGACGATATCATGCCGTTCTCGCCCCGCATCGTGGTCGACGAACTGCTGGGAGATGATACCTGATGCTTGATAACCTTGGTACGTCCTTGAAGGACGCAGTCAAGAAACTCGCCGGCAAGACGGTGATCGACCGGGCTGCGGTCGACGAACTGGTCCGCGACCTGCAGCGGGCGCTGCTGCAGGCCGACGTCAACGTCAAACTCGTGATGCAGCTCTCGCAGGCGATAAAGCAGCGTGCCCTCGATGAGGAGCCCCCGAAAGGTATGGGCGTCCGGGAGCACGTCCTCCGGATCGTCTACCAGGAGCTCGTCCGGCTGATGGGGACGCCGGGAGCGGTGACGCTTGGGCCCCAGACGATCTTGATGGCGGGACTGCAGGGGAGCGGGAAGACCACGACGACGGCAAAGCTCGCCCGCTACTTCCAGCGGAAGGGGCTGCGGGTCGGTGTGATCTGCGCCGACACCTTCCGGCCGGGTGCGTACGTCCAGTTGAAGACGCTCTGCGACCGGATCAGCGTCCCCTGTTTCGGTGACCCCGGGGAGCCCGACGCACTCAAGATCGTCCGGGAGGGGCTGCCCCGGTTCCGCAAGTCGTATGAAGTAATCATCATCGATACCCAGGGGCGACATGCACTCGAGGAGAACCTGATCGAGGAGATTGTCAACATCAACGATATCTCGCACGCCGACCACCGCTGGCTGGTGATCGATGCGGCGCTCGGCCAGCAGGCGAGCGAACAGGCACGCCGGTTCCACGAGGCGATCGGGATCGACGGTGTCCTCGTCACCAAGATGGACGGCACCGCACGGGGCGGCGGCGCACTCTCCGCCGTCTCGGAGACACAGAGCGGTATTGTCTTCATCGGGAGCGGCGAGACGGTCGAGGACCTCGAACGGTTCGATCCGGACGGGTTCATATCCCGGCTGCTTGGTATGGGCGACTTAAAAGCGCTCGTCGAGCGGGCGGAGGAAGCCGTCTCGGCCGAGGATGTCGACGTCAACGCCATGCTCAAGGGCAGGTTCACGCTCCGGGATATGTACAAGCAGCTCGAGGCGTTGAACAAGATGGGGCCCTTAAAGCAGATCATGAGCATGCTCCCCCTCGGTGGCATGCAGATCCCCGACGACGCCTACGACATCACCAGCACCAAGATGCAGCGCTACAAGGTGATCATGGACTCGATGACGTCCGCGGAACTCGACGACCCCTCGGTGATCGGGAGTTCCCGGATCCAGCGTATCGCCCGCGGTGCCGGTGTGGCGCCTGAAGATGTCAGGGATCTCATCAAGTACTACAAGATCATGCAACGCGCCTTAAAGGGCATGCGGGGCATGGGCGGCGGCAAGTTCAACATGCAACGCGTAATGAAGAAGTTCGGCAGGACCCAGTAGATGAAGCGGTTTGCCATCGTGGGTCACCTTGCCGCAACGAGCGGCACCTTCAGCCTCAACGATCTCGCCGGGAGTGCCGGGAGGATGGACGTCCTCTGCCGCTGCGTCAACTCCTCGTTCTTCCTCTCTCACGACCTCCGGCGCGACGTCGAGTGCTACCTGGTCCTCTGCGGTGAACCAGGGCCCGAGAAGACCGTCCTCTTCCAGGGAAGCACTCTCCGCTACCTCTCGCCGGATGAGCGGAGCAGCGCTGCCCTGATCAAGAAGGCGCTCTCGATCCCCTGCGGGAACGAGTTCAGGGAGTCAACCCCGGGCGTCTGCGTCCGCCGCGGCGGGCTCGCAAGGCTGCTTTCTGATATACCGTTTGCCGTCCTCGATGAGGAGGGCGAGGATATCAGAACCGCCCCGGCGTTACCGGAGGCCTGTCTCCTCTCCGACCACCACAACTTTACTGCCGAGGAGCAGGCCCTGATCGAGGGACGCGATCGCTACTCGGTGGGGCCGCGGTCGCTGCATGCCGATCATACTATCACCGTCCTCTTAAACGAGATGGACCGGAGGGAATCCGGATGGATATCATCGAAGAGGTAGAAGCAATTCTTGGATATGGCGATACCTGCAACAACTGTCTCGGGCGTTTCTTCGGTAAGCGGTCGTTTGGGCTGACGAACGAGGAGCGTGGCCGGGCATTGCGGGTCACGCGGGAGATCGTGGCAAACGAGCCGCACCAGGAGCCGGTTCCGGAGTCCTGCTGGCTCTGCGGCGGCGAACTCGCCCGCACCGATATATGGGCCGCGAAGGTCGTCGAAGCGGTGCGCGGGATCGAGTTCGATACGTTTCTCGTCGGGACGAAAGTGCCGCCGCTCGTGGCGGAGAGCGAGGAGATGGTCTGGAGCGACCTCTCCCTCCGTGACCCCGAACCACTGAAGGCAGAGATGAACCGGGAGGTCGGTAAGGCCGTCTCGGCGCTCTCCGGGAAGGAGGCTGACCTCAAAAGACCCGACGTCGTGACGATCCTCGACCTCGCGGAAGGTACCGTCGAGGTGCAGGTCAACCCTGTCTTCTTCGTCGGCCGGTACATGAAGTACGAACGGGGCATCCCCCAGACCCACTGGGACTGCCGGGCCTGCCGGGGGGTCGGGTGCGAGCGATGCGGCTACACCGGCAAGCAGTACATGGACTCCGTCGAGGAACTGATTGGCCGGCCGGTGATCGAGGCCTTCGACGCGGAGAACGCCGTCCTTCACGGCGCCGGCCGGGAAGATATCGATGCCCGGATGCTCGGGTCGGGTCGCCCCTTCGTTATGGAGGTCGAGGCGCCGATGAAGCGATCGGTTGATCTCGTAGCCCTTGAGGAGGAGATCAACCGGAGCGCCGACGGCAGAGTGGCGGTCCATCTGACCGGATGGGCGGATCGGAAGATGGTGCAAAGCCTTAAGTCCGACAAAGCGCATAAAAAATACAGGATCCTGGTCGAGATCGACGGCCCTGTAGCGTCAGATGAGTTCAGGGCGGCCCTCGATCAGCTAAAAGGTGTAACGATACGGCAGCGCACCCCTATCCGGGTGTCACACCGACGGGCAGATAAAGTTCGGGAACGGCAGGTCCTCGATATCGGGTGTACGGGCAGGCAAGACGACAGATATTGGGTTGAAGTCGTCGGCGAAGCGGGCCTCTACATCAAAGAACTGATATCGGGTGACAGCGGCAGAACCCAGCCCAGCCTTGCCCAGATCCTGGGGCGCACAGCAAGTGTTGTCAGCCTCGATGTGGTGCTGGTCAAAACAGCGAATGAGTATGGTGAGTAATCAATGGCACATCACAATGGACCACGCAAGAAGACGCGGTATAAGTTCAAGAAGGACCTCCGAAAACGCGGTATCCCCCCGGTCACCTCGGTGATTCAGAATTTCGAGATCGGGCAGAGGGTACACGTTGTGGTCGAGCCGAGTGTCCAGAAGGGCATGCCCCACCGGAGATTCCACGGAAAGACCGGCACGGTCATCGGACAGCGCGGACGCGCATGGGTGCTCGAGGTCAGGGATGGAGAGACGATGAAACAGGTGATTGCGAGACCGCAACATCTAAAAGCGCAGAAGGTCTAACCCTCAACAGTAGTGATTGGCATGAAAGTAAAACGAATCGTCAGCGAAGAGCGGATGCTGCTTCCCGAACTGCGTGATACACTTCTCAGCGTGGAGGCAGTCCGACTCGAGTCCGGAGAAGAGATGTCCTACGAGCTTCGTAAGAGTATCGAGCATGCCAATCATCTCTCAAAGACATCAGCCGAGAAGGCCCGCGAGCTGGTAGGCGAGCTCATGAAGCTCGAGAAGATGAAAGAAGAGATCGCCTACCGCATCGCGAACCTGATGCCGCGGACCAGGGATGAGCTGCGAGCCATCTACGCCAAAGAACGGTTCAACCTCACGGCGGATGAGCTGGACGAGATCCTCGATCTGGTAATGACCCACTTCTAACTGAAGGGGTGGTGTCAATGAAGACCGAAAAGAAAGAGGAGACCGCTGTAATCATCGATATACTCCCTATGGGATATATGGGTGACCAGCGTCCTGTCTACAAGCGCGAACCGGTTATCCTTGCTATCGGCGTGGACCAGTTCAAACTGCTCGAGCTTGTCCCGAAGGCAGGTGCGGATATCCAGATCTACGACCGTGTCTACATCGGTGATGCGGAACGGGAGAAGATCGAGCGCGTTAAGCGGCGTATAAGTTACACGGACCTGACGGCGACGGCTAAACTGGAACTGCCGTTTGTGGTTGAGAAGATCGTCCGTGAGAACGAGTTGCGGTTCGTCGACTTCTTCAATAAATCTCTTCCGATCACACCGAAGTTCCACATGTTGCACCTGCTCCCCGGCATCGGGAAGAAACTGATGTGGGAGATAATCGAGCAGCGGGAGAAGAAGCCGTTCGAAAGTTTCGCGGACATATCAGGGCGGATCAGATCGATACCGCACCCGGAACGTATGATCATCAGCCGGATCCTGCGCGAGATCGAGGACCCGGATGAGAAGTATCATGTCTTCACGCTGAAATGAGTGCTCCGAGGGATCAGCACTTCCTCGTCGACAGGAGGGCTGTCGAGAAGATCGCCGGGTTTGTTGACGTTTCCGGCCGGAGGGTTCTCGAGATCGGGCCCGGTGAAGGGGTTCTCACCCGCGCCCTCCTCGACCGGGGTGCGAGCGTAGTTGCGGTCGAGATCGATCCGGGTCTTGTGGAAGAACTTGAGGTCACCTTTGCCGATGATATCGACGAGGGCCGCCTCGAGATCATCCCGGGCGACGCGACGAAGGTTGACCTCCCGCCGTTTGATATCGTCGTCGCGAACCTCCCCTATTCTGCCTCCTCGAAGATCACGTTCCGGCTGCTCGCGATCGGCTTTGAGGTTGCGGTCCTTATGTACCAGAAGGAGTTTGCCCAGCGGATGATCGCGCCGCCGGGGACGCCCGCCGTCGGGCGACTCTCGGTGATGGTGCAGACCTATGCTTTCGTGAAACCGCTGCTTGAACTCTCGCCCGCCGCTTTCCGCCCGAGACCGCAGGTCCGCTCCTGGGTTGTCCGGGTCACGCCGCACGAACCGCCGCATCCCATCGCGGACCGGAGGGTGTACGCCGACGTGGTCAGGGTGCTCTTCTCCCACCGGAGGAAGACCGTCCGGAAGGGGCTCCGGAGCGGCAAGGACTCTTTTGCGCCTGAGGTTATTGAGCGGGTGATCGCGGGCCTCCCCGAGGACCTCCTGCAGCGGCGGCCTGAGAACCTGACGCTTGAAGAGTTTGCGCTTATAGCAAACCGGATGAGCGGGTGCCTGGACGATGCGTGACCGGGGGGTCCCCGACCAGGTCTATCCTCCTGCCGAGGACTCATACCTCCTCCTCCGGGCGGCGCTCCGGGAGGTCCGCCCGACCGACCGGGTGCTGGAGGTCGGGACCGGGAGCGGGTATGTCGCGGCCGGACTTCTGGGCCGGGCGGCGGGGGTGGTCGCGACCGACATCAACCCCCACGCGGTTGCGTGCGCCCGTGCCCGGGCTGTGGAGGCGGTCAGGGCCGATCTTGTTGCGGGGCTTACGGGCCCCTTCGATCTCATCCTCTTCAACCCGCCCTACCTGCCGACGCTTCCCGATGAGCGGATCGACGACTGGCTGGAGTACGCCCTTGACGGCGGGCCGACGGGGAGGGCGGTGATTGAGCGGTTCATCGCGGACGTTGGGCGGGTGCTGGCTCCTTTCGGGCGGGTCCTCCTCCTGGTATCGTCCCTGACCGACCTGGACGCGGTGCGGGAACTCTTCGCCCGCCGGGGATTTGTCTCGTTTGTCGTTGATACAGAGCCGCTTGAGGACGAGACCCTCTTTGTGCTCCGGGCGATGCGGGACCTCTGCCGGATGGGGGCGTGATTCTCCTTCGGAGACCTGAAATCGGGAGAGTTCGGGTCTCTCATTGTAGTGGACCGTGTCATCTTATTTTGGAGGTTTTGTCGTGTGCAGGAACGGACAATTATGGCCTCACACGAAGGGGGAGTGCAGGAAACTGGGAAGTTTCGGCTTTGTTGAATTCCCCCCTGGGTGCAATCCGGGGGACACGGCTTTCCACCTGGTATCGCCATGACTGCCCCCGCCCCCCGGGGGGCGGGGAGGAGGTCGGAGGCCGGGCGGGGTGGGGGGACGGAGCGTATCGCCCCCCGGTCCAGTCCCCGGGATGAGCCCAGGGACGATCCGGGGCAGGCGCCCCCTCATTGGGGGAGGGATGAGGACCAAAACAGGGTTTCAACAGCGCCGAAATTTCGCATCTTCGGCAGACTGAACATGGGCTCATGCGGAAGGCTGCGACACGGTATTCATAGAGTTAGATGACAAAGAGCAGTAGTGATATCCCCGGGTGAAATCCGTGATCGCCCGGTCAGGTCCGCACCGTGTAGCCGGCCCTGACCAGTACCTCAATCACCTGCCGGTCCCATGCAGCATCGTCGGGTTCGACCAGGTGGTTGATCTCTTCTTCAAAGAGCCGGGTCAGCGCAGCATCTTCCGAAGCCAGGTGACGCCGACCCATGATCCTTCCGGCTCTTTTTCCCGAATCATCAAGGATGAGCAGGTGCCAGCAGCCATAGTCCCGGCAGATCTCAGGACGCGTCAGGTGGACGGTGCAGTATCCTTTCGCAGCCGGCGCATCGTACCGGAAAAACGGGCACGCCTCCGGTCGCTCGGAGAAGATGCTCGTATCGGCAAATAGGGAGATCTTATCCGGATCAACCGACACCTCTGTCTTTTCACCTGTGTACTGGTTGCGGAGCAGGAAGCGGTAATTCCCATAATCTGTATGGATTTTATGGACCAGACCCAGATGACTGCAGCATTCGCCGCACTGGCTACATTCAAATGACAGGAAAACAACCTTCCTGATTACCGTTAGTGGATGAACCTATTTGAATGCAAGGGAAAAACCTGCATGATCCCTTTCTGGGTACCCGCACCAATTCCCCAGGGCCTGGAACGGGTCGGATTGCGTGAGGCTTCCCTGGATTGGGGTGGTCAGGTGCCGATCCAGTGCCGTGACGGCACAAGTGCAAGAGGTTGTCCCCAAAAGGGTCTGCGAACCTCCGGTAGACCCTGCTCGGAGCACTTATCTCGGCCGTAACAGAGGCCGGGATGTTGAAGCAGCTCTCCACCGGGTAGCGCCACGCGGGGGAGGGACAACCTCAGATACAACCACTCCCCATTTTCCTCCGTAGACCCGAGTGTTTCCAATAATCAGTTTGAACGCCGGGTCGGTCTTACTTTGTGGATCTACGGGAAAATTACAGTAAAAATAACCGATTAAGCTTTATCATCTTTCACTTCATTTTATATGTGATACCTTGACGATGCAATATTCCAATAATTTCCTCACCGAGGGACCGGTCGGAAAAGGCCTTTTGATAGTGGCTCTTCCGATCATCATCAGTAATCTCCTCGCGAGCATCCTGGAGGTGGTGGATATGTATTTTATCGGCAAACTTGGCGACGTTTCGATTGCCGGCGGAGCGATGAGCATATCCATCATACTGGTGCTCACAACAGTGATCTTCGGGACCGTGACGGCAACTGCCGCATTCGTGTCGCGTGCGTACGGGTCAGAGCGGTTTGAGCGCATCCCGGTGATCCTTTCGCATTCGCTTTATCTGGCACTCGCCTTCTCGGTGGTCCTTGCGGTCATCGGTATGTTCTGGTCACAGGACCTTCTCCTGATCCTTGGAGCTGATCCCGAGGTTGCAGCGGAGGGGGCACGCTTCCTTTCCCCGATGCTGATAGGAATGTTCGTGTTTGTCACGCTGATGATCCTGACGACCGTGTTCCAGAGTACTGGAGATTCCAGAACACCGATGTTTGTGATGGTCGCAGTGAACATTGTGAACATTATTCTGAACCCGACACTGATCATGGGTCTTGGCGGTTTCCCGGTATTCGGAATAGCCGGATCTGCGTATGCGTCCCTTACATCGCGTACGACCGGCGTGCTGCTTCTGATCGGGGTGATGTATCTCCTGCCGTCCAGAAAGAACGGACCGGTCAGGTTCCCGAAGAAATGGACGTTTGAACCGCGGCTGATAAAAGATATCGTGAAGGTCACGATACCATCGGCGGTACAGAGCGGGGTCAGGAGTTTTGCGTTCCTGGGGATGACAGCGATCGTAGCACTGTACGGCACGACAGCGGTGGCAGCATACGGCATCTGCCAGCGTCTGGATATGCTGGGCCTGGTCTTCGTGATGGGGCTCTGCACGGGAGTCGCGGTGATGGTCGGGCAGAATCTGGGAGCGGGAAAAGTGGAGAGAGCGGAGAGAGCGGTCAGGATTGCGATGATCGTGAATGCGTCGTTTATGGCGGTTGTGGGTATCCTGTATCTGCTGTTTGCGAAGTATCTCCTGGCGTTCTTCGGCGCGACAGGCGAGTCGCTTGCACACGGCATCCTGTTTATGCAGATCATCCCATTGTCGTATTTCGTGATAGCTATGGCGATGACGATGGGATTTGCGATGAACGGTGCGGGGATGACGAGACCCGGCATGTACGCGGCGATCGCGGGACAGTTGATCGTGCAGGTGGGTCTTGCTGCGATCTTTGTGGCGATGGACCTGCCGCTGCAGTCCATCTGGTTCGCGGTGGTCTGCGGCACCGTGGTGGTGTTCCTGTGTGATCTGTTCTTCTACAGGCAGGGAACCTGGAAGACAAAGAAACTGGATCTCGGCGGGGAAAATTAATCCAGAGAATTTCTCACAACCTCTTTTCAACAGACTCCATAAGGAGCCCCTGGTCCTGCCGGGGGAGGAGACCCGCCTCGGTACACCCTTCGGAAAGGTATATATCTGACTGAATGGTATGCGAGCAAGCGTATGCGCATACAGGAGAAGACCCTGGCGATTCTGTTCATTCTCTCGTTCATCATGAACGTCTTCCTCCTGGCTGTCGTCCTTGTCCCGGGGGACGACCCCGCCCGGGCTCTCTCTCTTCCCCCGGGTGAGGATGCGAGGCCGGTCACGACCCCGGCCCCCCGGGTGAGGGAAGCGGGGGCCGGGGATGCGGCCTCCATGCAGGTGCCGGTTATCCTCCAGAAGGTCGAGGTCGACCGGGGCGGCCCCTTTGCCGCTAACAGGGTGACTGAAGAGGGGGCAATGGTGAACGTCTCGGTCGAGGTCGTGCCCGGGAGAGGAAGGGTGCTCGTCCAGACGACACCCCTGATGGGGATAGTCTTCCAGGATGCCGCGAACCTTGCGGTCACCCTCGCCGCCAACCACTCCCGCGTCGACCTCGCGGAGAGCGACATCATATTCAGCATCCAGGGCCCGGACGAGGTCTCCGAGATCGATGGCCCCAGTGCGGGAGCGCTGATGACCACGCTGCTCCTCTCGGTGCTGGAAGGCTTCCCACTCAACGAGAGCGTGACCGTGACCGGAACCATCAATGAAGACGGAAGCATCGGCCCGGTCGGGGGTATCCTCGAGAAGGCTGAGGCCGCTGCGGCGAGTGGGAAGATGCTCCTGATCCTCCCGGCGGAGAACAACAAGGTTATCAGCTACCAGGAGGAGGCCCGATCGTTCGGCGGGCTCCGGATAGCCCGGCAGCGGCCGGTCGTCGTGGACACGAAGAACTATATCGAGGAGATTTTCGGTATCCGGGTGGAGTACGCGGATACCCTGGACGATCTGCTCGCCGACGTCCGTGCTCCCGTGGCGACCCCGGTCACCACAGCCCTCTGACCTCCCGGGTGTCCCGGCGCGACAACCGGGGCGGTATTCCGGGCGATATACCATCCACCTGGCCGAAACGGCTTGTCTGGCTCGTTGAGGTGAAGGGTATTTATTGCCTCCCGGGCCACGTATCTGGATACTATGAAACCGCAGAGAATGCTGATCATCGGGGTTCTTGTGGTCGCTCTCGCCGCGGTCCTGGTGGTTCTGCTGCCGTCTCTCTCCTCACCGCAGCCGCCCCCATCCGACCCGGAAGCGGGCGAACCCGCTCCGATCCCGACACCGACTCCGGCGCCCGTTCCCGGGAACGGCACCTACATCAACACCACCTACGGCTATGCCGTCACCTGCCCGGAGGGCTGGTTCTTCACCGAGTCCGGGGAGAGCGTATGGTTCTCCTCACCGGTGAAGCATGAGGAGGTCCGCGTCAACACGATCCCGCTCCCGGACGAGAACACCACTGACGAGGAGATCCTTGAAGAACTGAATGCGTCCTACGCGAAGGACCTCAAGGCCGGTATCGGGGCCGAATGGGTCTCGACAGATAGAACCCACCTTGACGGTATTCCGGCGTACGAGTCTGTCTTCTCCGTCCCTATCGTCGAGGACGACCGGTACACCTTCGTCATCCGCTACGCCGCCAGGGGCGACACCGTCTACTCGGTCATGCACACGGTTTTCCCCGCGGAGTACGATGTTTACAACGCCGATGCGGCTCCGGTAGCGGAATCATTTCGGTTCATCTGACCACCCGCTTTTTTCCGGCCGCGCCGCAACCCTCCTCTCTCTCCACAGCGCTTCAGGATCAAGGAGTGCGGGCACTCCTGCTGCCTGCCTGTGTAGTCGCACTTCCCGTAGTCCCCGTCCCCGAGGTCGTGCATCTCACAGCCGGACCACCCTCCGTCCCGGCGGCAGTCGTCGTCCATCAATATTTCTCTTCCCGGGGAGGAGCGTCGCCTCTTCTCTGTGCAATCCTCCCGGACACCCATAATCTCCATGATAGTCACGGGGGGCACCGGGGATGAAACCCCCGCTCGGGCCGGGAGGAAGAGCGTTCTCAAAAATAGGTGGTGGGGTGGTGTGTGGTCTGGAATCGAGAGGCGATTCATTCGGTAGGGCGTTTCTGGGGGTTCCCCGTCACCTGCTCTTCTCCAGCGGGATCTCCGGGGTATCCGGAGGGAGGGTCGCTTCAGGGGAGATATCGAAGTACAGTTCGATGACTGAGTCGTTCTCACTGTCGTGAAACTGCTTCCCTCCACTCCGGGTCTTCATCCAGAGGCGGATCTGCTGGAGTAGTGTCACATGGTTCAGTCCTGTCATCTGCAGCGGGTGAGTCCCTCTGTGACGTATAGCCATTCTGATCCCCGGAGAATAAATCCATTATGATACGGGATTTGGCCACGAACGCCTGAAAATTCGAGAGGATTGCAAAAATAATCGATTATATGCGATATTTATGCCGGGGTCTATACCGGCCGGCCGGTGCCCTTACCCGCGCCGGAATATACCGTCGAGTTTCCGCTTATCGAACGCCACCACCGTCGGCCTCCCGTGCGGGCATGTCCAGGGGGTCTTCGTCCGGGCGAGCTGTGCGAGGAGTCGTTTCTGCTGGTCGTGCGTGAGAAGGGCGCCGGCCTTCACCGCGCCCCTGCAGGCGACGATGCAGGTGACCGCCTCCCGGCGGTCGGGGGTGGTGCGGGACTCATCGGCGAGGAGGTCGGCGATCGTCTCCCTGACCTTCTCAAGGTCCTCGAGTGCACCGAGGGCGACGGGCACCGCCCGGACGGCGAAGGTGTCCCGGCCGAACTCCTCCACCACGAACCCCTCGCCTGCGAGGAGCGGGATGGCGTCGCGGAGCGCGGCTGATTCCTTCGGGGGGAACGAGAGGACGACGGGCATGATCAGTTCCTGGGACCCCGCTTCCGCATCGCGCTGCTCCACGACCTGATCGTAGAGGACCCGCTCGTGGGCCGCGTGCTGGTCGACGAGGTAGAGGGTGCCGTCGGCTCCCTCTGCCACGATGTAGGTCGCCGCCACCTGCCCGAAGGGCTCCATCGCCGGGAGGAGATTCTCCGTGCCCTCTGCCTCCGTCCTGCGCAGCTGCCGGTCGGAGAGGGCGAGTCCCCGGTGCCCCGCCGCGTAGGGCGCTTCGAGTTCGCCGACCACCGGAACCTCTCCCGGTTCCGGTCCAGGGGGGACAATCTGCTGCTGCACCGGCTCCGGTGCCGGTTCACGGGCAAGGTCGTGCCCGGCGAGCGCCTCCGAGACAGCGGCCGCAATCGCCGGGAGGATCTCCCGCTCCCGGGAGAGGCGGACCTCCCTTTTCGTCGGGTGGACGTTGACGTCCACGAGGTCGGTGTCGATCGAGAGGTCGATGAATGCCACCGGGTAGCGGTCTTTTGGGAGGAGGGTGCCGTAGCCTTCCCGGACGGCGGCTGTGACCTGCCGGGAGGTGATGCTTCTTCCATTGATGCTGATGACCACCTGTGACGGGTTTCCCCTGCTCTCCGACGGGCGGGAGACGTAGCCGCTGATGCGGAGGAAGGAGAGCCTTCCCTCGACGGGGACGAGCGACCGGGCAAGGTCCGCACCGTAGAGTCCGGCGACGGCGTTTTTGAGCCCTCCCGACCGCTGGGTCGCCATCCGCTCCTTCCCGTTGTGCACCACCCGGAAGGCGACCTCGCCGTGCGCGAGGGCCAGGTTCTCCACAACCCCGTAGAGGTGGGCGAGCTCGGTGTTCCTGCTCTTTAAGAACTTCCGGCGGGCGGGGGTGTTGTAGAAGAGGTGCTCCACGATGACCGTCGTCCCCTCCGGTGCCCCGACATCGCCCTTCTCCACGACCTCGCCGCCCCTGACCCTCAACCGGGTGCCGGCGAGCGCCCCGGCTTCCTGTGGCCGGGTGACCAGGGTCACCTCCGCGACGGCGGCGATGCTTGCAAGCGCCTCTCCCCGGAACCCCAGGGTGCGGATGGAGGAGAGGTCGGCGATATCCCGGATCTTGCTCGTTGCATGAGGGTGGAACGCGAGCGCCGCCTCCTCCGGCGTCATGCCCGCACCGTCATCGGTCACCCGGATCTTCGTGATCCCGGCAAGGTCTGAGGAGACGTCGATGAGGATGCTCGTCGAGCCTGCGTCGACGGCGTTCTCCAGGAGTTCCTTCACCACCGATGCCGGCCGCTCCACGACCTCGCCTGCGGCGATCTGGTTGACCGTGTCGGGGTCGAGGACCCGTATCTCCGTCATCGTTCTCCCCCCTCCCCGTTTGCGAGTTTCCGGAGCCGGCAGAGGGCGTTTAACGCATCAATCGGCGTCATCTCATCCGGGTTCAGGCTCCTGAGTTCTTCGACCGCCGGGTTCTCCTCCACGACTCCCTCGCCGGGGTCGACGAGGAGCATCTGGGTGTAGCGGGGGGCCCGCGGGCCGCCTGAGTACTCCCGTGCCGCCGCCTCCTTCAGGAGCGCCATCGCCCGATCGGTCACCTTCTTCGGTATGCCGGCAAGGTGCGCCACGTGGACGCCGTAACTCTTGTCGGTTGCGCCGGGGATGATCTTCCTGAGGAAGACGACATCGTCCCCGGTATCCTTCACGGCGAAGTGGAAGTTCTTCACTCGCTTGAGTGCCCCTTCAAGGTCTATCAGGTCGTGGAAGTGGGTCGCAAAGAGGGTCCGGGGCCCGGCAACCGCTCTCCCGTGCAGGAATTCCACCACCGCCCGGGCGATCGCGCACCCGTCGAGCGTGCTCGTGCCCCGCCCGATCTCGTCGAGGATCACGAGGCTCTGCGGGGTTGCGTTGTTTAAGATGTTTGCGAGTTCCAGCATCTCGACCATGAACGTCGACTGCCCTGAGGCAAGGTCGTCAAAAGCCCCCACCCGGGTGAAGACCCGATCCACAATCCCGATGGTAGCGTGGCGGGCCGGGACGAAACTCCCCATCTGGGCCATGATGCAGCAGAGCGCCACCGCCCGCATGTAGGTGGACTTGCCCGCCATATTCGCTCCCGTGATGATCGTTATCTGGTCGGCGGAGCCGTCAAGGTCCGTGTCGTTCGGGACGAACGGCACCGGGAGGTGCCGCTCCACCACCGGGTGACGCCCGTCCCTGATGATGATCCGGCCGCTCTCCTCGATCACCGGGCGGGAGTAGCCGTAACGGGCGGCGACCTCGGCGAGGGCCGCGTAGACGTCAAGCAGCCCAACCGCCCGGGCGGTCGCCTGCAGGTCGGGGACGTCCGCCGAGAGTGTCCGAACGAGTTCGGTGTAGATCTCCGCCTCGAGTGCCCCAAGGCGCTCTTCGGCGGTGGCGATCATCGCCTCCTTCTCCTTGAGGTCGGGTATCGTGTAGCGCTCGCCGTTCGCGGTTGTCTGCCGGCGCTCGTACTCCGGCGGCACCAGGTGCAGGTTCGGTCTCGTCACCTCGATGTAGTAGCCGAAGACCCGGTTGTACCCAATCTTAAGGGACTTGATCCCGGTTCTCTCCCGTTCCTGCTGCTGGAACTCCGCGATCCAGTCTTTCCCGGATGTCGCAAGGTGCCGGAGTTCGTCGAGTTTCCCGTTGAACCCCTCGCGGATCATCCCTCCGGCCAACGCGCGTGCCGGGGGGTCGTCCACGATCGCCCGCCCGACGAGGTCCGTGACCCGGGCATGGTCGCTCATCGCATCGAGGGCCTCGCGGACCAGGGCCGGGGCGTCGCCCGGGAAGAGCACTTTTACGTCCGGTATACGCTCAAGCGAATCCCGGAGCGTCGCCAGATCCCGGGGACCGGCGTTCCCGTAGGCAATCCTCCCTGCTATCCGCTCGATGTCGGCGAAATCGCCGAGGGCTCCCCGGAGTTCCTGCCGATCGAGCGCGCGGTCGACGAGCCACTCCACCGAATCAAGCCTCTTCTCGATGGCCTTCTTCCCGATGAGCGGGCTGATCAGGAACGATCGCATCGTCCGGCTCCCCATCGATGTCTTTGTGGCATCGAGCGCGGAGAGAAGGGTGCTCCCATCGCCTTCACCCCGGATGCTCGTCGTGATCTCCAGGTTCCGGAGGGTGATCGCGTCAAGCACCATGTTCCCTGACGGGATCCTCGTTGCAAGCCCCGATATATGGGAGAGGGGCGACTGCTGGGTCTCCTGGGCGTAGCGGAGCGCCGCCCCGGCGGCAGTAACCGCTCCCGTCATATCGGCGCACCCGTAGCCGTCGAGCGTCGCCGTCCCGAACTGCTCGCAGAGGCGGGTATACGCTGTATCGGGGTCGAAGGCGTCGTCGCGGTAGCGGCTCACCGTCACCCCGAGGGTTTTGAGCCGGCCGGGTAGTCCTTCGGCGAGGCTCTCCGGGACGATCACCTCCGACGGCCGGTGCCTGACCACCTCCGATATAATATCGGCGTAGTCGCCCCCGCCGCTCCCGGAGGATACGAAGAACTCGCCGGTGGAGACGTCCAGGAACGCGAGGCCGAAGGTATCCTTCCGGGCGGGGGCGACCGCCATCAGGTACTGGGCCCCTGGAGAGCCGAGCATCGATGAGTCGATCAGCGTCCCGGGGGTGATCACCCTCGTGACGTCCCGCTTCACCACGCCTTTCGCGGTCTTCGGGTCCTCTACCTGGTCGCAGATCACCACCTTGTAGCCTTTATTCACCAGGCGGGCAATGTAGGCGTCAGCCGCATGGTGGGGGACTCCCGCAAGCGGCATACGGTCGCCGTTCTTATCCCTGCCCCGGGCCGTCAGGGTGATGTCGAGTTCCCGGGCCACCACGCCGGCGTCCTCGCCGAAGGTCTCGTAGAAGTCTCCCATCCTGAAGAAGAGGATGGCATCGGGGTACCGGGCCTTCGCTGAGTAGTACTGTCGCATTGCCGGGGTCGGTCCGTCGGTCATCGCTTCTCCCTATACAATCCGCATGGATTCACATAAGGGTAATCCCCCGGGAAAGCGGGCGAAATGGACTCAGATTCCCTGCCCGGTCGGAGCGTCTCCTGCCAAACTAGATACGTCTGGAGCGCGTACCTGGAACTCGATATTTCATGGCGGCGACGATCGCAGAAAAGATATTTTCGCAAACGTGCGGCAGGGCTGTCCGCGCGGGGGACGTGGTGATGGCACCGGTGGACGCGGCGATGATCCACGACATCACCGGCCCGCTGGCGGTCCGGGTCTTCCGCGAGATGGGTGGAGAACGTGTCTATGATCCGGAGCGGATCATCATGCTCTTCGACCACCAGATCCCCGCCGACTCGATACCGGCTGCCGAGAACCACGTCTTCATGCGGCAGTTTGCGGCGGAGCAGGGGATCCACAACTACGATCTCCTCGAGGGTGTCTGTCACCAGGTCGTGATGGAGAAGGGACGGGCGGCGCCCGGCGAGATCATCGTCGGCACCGACTCCCACACCTGCACCTACGGTGCCGCAGGCGCATTTGCGACCGGGATCGGGTCGACCGATATGGGTTTTGTGCTGAAGTTCGGGGCGCTCTACTTCCGGGTTCCTGAGAGCATCCTCCTTACCGTGGACGGGACGTTCGACCGGAGGGTGGGTCCAAAAGACCTGATCCTCTCGCTCGCCGGCGACATCGGTGCCGACGGCGCGACCTATAGGACGCTTGAGTTCACCGGCGGGGCGATAAGGGAGATGAGCATGGCGGGCCGGATGACCTGCGCCAACATGGCGATCGAGATGGGGGCGAAGGCGGGGATCGTGCCGCCCGACGCGGCGACCTGGGACTACGTCGCCGCCCGCCGTGATATCGAGCCGTTCGACCTTGCAAGCGACCCTGATGCGGCCTACGCAGAGCGCCGGCACTACGACGTCACCGATCTTGCGCCGCAGGTCGCCGTCCCCCACAACGTGGACAACGTCGTGGATGTCGGGGGTGTGGCGGGGACGAAGGTCGACCAGGTCTTCATCGGCTCCTGCACCAACGGGCGGTATGAAGACCTCGCCGAGGCGGCGGAGGTGCTCGGGACCGCTGATGCGTTCGCGTCCGGGGTCCGCGTGATCGTCATACCGGCTTCGCGCACCGAGTATCTCAAGGCGCTGCGGGCCGGGCTGATCGAGCGGTTCGTCGAGGCGGGAGCGCTCGTCGAGGCGCCCTGCTGCGGCCCCTGCATGGGCGGCGCGTTCGGCCTCCTCGCCCCCGGCGAGGTCTCGCTCTCCACGTCGAACCGGAACTTCCGGGGCAGGCAGGGGAGCACGCAGGCGTCGGTCTACCTCGCCTCGCCGGCGACGGCGGCGGCAAGCGCCCTCTACGGTGAGATCACCGATCCGAGGGAGGTGTAATCCATGCGGGCATGGAAGTTTGGCAATGATATCGATACGGACGCGATCATACCGGGGAGATTCCTGACAATTTACGATCCGGCGGAGCTCGCGAAGCACGCGTTTGAGGGGACGAGAGACGAGTTTGCAAAGGGCGCACGGGCAGGCGATGTCGTGGTTGGGGGTACCAACTTCGGGTGCGGCTCCTCCCGGGAGCACGCACCGCTCGCGCTCCTCGGGGCCGGCATCAGGGTCGTGATCGCAGCGTCCTTTGCCCGGATCTTCTACCGGAACGCCGTCAACACCGGGCTCCTGCCGCTGGTCTGCGCCGGGGTCGACGAGATCCGGGACGGCGACGCCGTATCGGTGGACGTCGCCGGGGGCTTTATCACGGTGAACGGAAAGCAGTTCGCCGTCGAGCCGGTGCCCGGGTTCCTCCGGACGATCGTCGAGGCCGGCGGCCTCGTGGCCTATGCGAAAGACTTAGAACGGGTGGAGACATGCAGCACCGAGTAGCCGCCATCGGCGGGGACGGCATCGGCCCCGAGATCGTAGCGGCGGGAAAAGAGGTCCTCGATGCCGCAGGGGAGCGCTATGGGTTTGACATAGCGTGGACCGACTTCGATATCGGGGCGGAGCGCTACCTCGCGACCGGTGAACTCCTCACCGAGGAGGATATCCGGGAACTCTCGAAATTCAAGGCGATCTACTTCGGGGCCATCGGTGATGAACGGGTGAAGCCCGGGATCCTCGAGAAGGGCATCCTGCTTGCTATCCGGTTCCACTTCGACCAGTTCATCAACCTCCGGCCAATCAGGCTCCTTGAGGGCGTCACGACGCCGCTCGCGAACAAAAAGCCGGAGGATATCGACTTCGTCGTGGTCCGGGAGAACACCGAGGACTTCTACGTCGGTATCGGCTCGCGGTTCGCCGGGAAGCGGGAGAGAAAGACGCTCGAGGTCGTCCGTGACCTCTACAATGTCAAATTCGGTCTCGACGTCGAGACCGACGCCGACGAGATCGCTTACCAGATCGGCGTCGTCACCCGGCCGGGTGCGGAGCGGGCGATCCGCTACGCCTTCGACCTCGCCGACCGGAGGCGCAAAAGGCTCACGTCGGTCGATAAGGCAAACGTCCTCTCCGACGTCTACGGCCTCTGGCGGGACGTCTTCACCGAAGTCGCCGTTGAATACCCGGACGTCGCGACGGAGTTCAACTTCGTCGACGCCGTCACGATGTGGTTCGTCAAGAACCCCGAGTGGTTCGATGTCGTCGTCACCCCGAACATGTTCGGCGACATCATCACCGACCTCGGTGCCATGATCCAGGGCGGGCTCGGGCTCGCCCCCGGCGGGAACATCAACCCCCGGGGAACCTCCATGTTCGAGCCGATCCACGGCTCTGCGCCGAAGTACCGGGGCCAGGACGTCGCGAACCCACTTGCAACCGTCTGGGCGGGCTCGATGCTCATCGACCACATCGGCGAGCACGAGGCTGCGGCGGCAGTCCTCCGGGCGATCGAGAGGAGCATCCTTGACGGTTTCGTCACCCGGGACATGGGCGGGGCGAGGAAGACGAGCGAGGTCGGCCGATACGTCGCGGCGCTTGTGAAGACGGTGTAGGGCTGCCGCCCCTCTCTTTTTCTGGAAAATCGAGCCGGTGCGTCCGTTTTACTCCCCTGCACCGGAAGTCGGGGAAGAGTTGAGTTGCCACTCCCGGTAGCCTCCCTGCCCCGCCGTCACTTTGCCTTCAGCAGGCATCCAGCCCTGCGGGTCGCCGGTGATGGTGAGAGAGTACGCATCGGAGTATCGATTTTGCCCGGCAAAATCAAACCCTTCAAGCCACAGATTCGCCCCCGTAACTTTCGACGAGATCGAGACCTGTGTTCCGTTCTCGTAGTGCGCGTAGACAGGGATGGTGTAGGAGTAACGGTTTCCTCCGGGGTTGTAATAACCGCGCTCGTTGGGCGTTCCGGAGGAACTTGCTGTCAGCGTGAGGTTCTGCTTCGGGGCGAAGAGCGACTCGTTGCCGAATGGGTGCCGTGTATCGATCAACTGCGGGACGACCTCAGGGCGTAATTTGTCACCAAGAGAGGTGCGATTAGAGTAGCGAACACCGATCGGTTCTGCGGGATTCATGTAGGGAGTGGTCAGCCGGAGGTAGTACTGGCCGTCGACCGGGACGATCGCGAAATCGTAGTGCTCCGGAAGAGTCGAGGGATCGGAGGGATGTTTTCGGAGGTTGCCGGGATCGGTGTAAAGTTCACCAGAAATTTGTTCGGGACCGATGACCGGCTGGTCGCCGCGGGTCGGGATGGGTACAAGGAGGGTCACGTTCTCGATGGGCGTGGCTGTCCTGATGGAGAGTTCGTATCTGAAATCTGTATAAGGATCTTGAGGTTCCCCCGAGAGACAGCCGCAGAGGAAGACCTGGGCAACGACGAGGGCGAGGAGGACGATGGGGAGCTGGCAACGCATAGAGGGGTATATTCTCTCTCAGTATACATTCATTCCCCCGGAGACGCTCTCCGTAGGGTTACCTGCCCATTTCCTGCCCCCTTCTGCCTCAGCAGGCCGAAAAATTCGTTCTACTCCCCTGAACCGGAAGTGGTGGAGGCGTTGAGTTGCCACTCCCGGTAGATCCCTTCCCCTGCCGTCATCACACCGTCGGCAGCCATCCAGCCCTGCGGCTCGCCGGTGATGACGAGATGATAACGATCGGAGTATTGATTCAGTGCCCCTGCATCAAATTGCTCAACCCATCCGTTCCTGCCCCAAATAGTTGAATAAACTTCGATCCGACTTCCGTTCTCACAATACGCGTAGACAGGGATGGTGTAGGAATATCGGCATCCAGGGTTGATACCACGTGTTTCAACCGCCTCCGGGGAGCCTGCGGTCAGGGCGAGGTTCTGCTTCGGGAGGAAGAGGGACTCATTGCCGAACGGATACCGTGTTTCGACCATTTGCGGGACAATCTCAGGCCGGAAATCACCTGCAAGGGAGGTATAGTTTTCATAGTTCACCCGCACAGGTTCTGCAGGGCTCAGGAACGGGGCAGTTAACCGGAGGTAATACTGGCCGTCGATCGGGACGATCGCGGGCGTAATGTGCTCTGGGAAACGGTTAGCATAAAACGCATCGGAGATCGGGTCATGACCGATGGCAGGCAGATCACCGCGGGCCGGGATGGGAACGAGAAGGGTCACGTTCTCGATGCGGGTATCCGTCGTGATGTGGAGAGTATATGATGAGGATACGCTGAAATCTTGAGGTCCACTCGAGGTACAGCCGCAGAGGAAGACCTGGGCAACGACAAGGACGAGGAGGACGACGAGGGGCCGGCGATGCATGCAGAAGTCTGTTTCTTCCTGGTATACATTCATTTCCCCGGAGACGTTCCAGATTCGAGTATCGACTGATTTCCGGTCTGACGAGGCCACATCAGACTGATGCACTCAATCTACTCCCTTAAACCAGTAGTAGGGGAAGGGGCGAGTTGCCACTCTTCATAGACCCCTCGCCCCGCCGTCACTTCCCCTTCGGCAGACATCCAGCCCCGCGGCTCGCTAGTAATAGCGAGAGAGTAGGCATCGGAATATTGATTCGACGGATGGTAATCAAATCCCTCGCTCCACTGATTCGCTCCCCAAATCCTTGAAGAGATCTCAACCCGTGTTCCGTTCTCATAGTATGCGTAGACAGGGATGGTGTAAGAATACCGGTATCCATCGGGGTTGTAACCGCTCGTCCGAACCGCCTCCGGGGAGCCCGCGGTCAGCGTGAGGTTCTGCTTCGGGAGAAAGAGCGACTCGTTGCCGAACGGGTGCAGCGTATTGATCAGCTGTGGGACGATTTCCAGGCGAAAATCACCTGCAAGGAAGGTATGGTTGTGAAAGATCATACCAACCGGCTCTGCGGGATCCATGAAGGGAGCGGTCACCCGAAGATAGTACCTTCCGTCGACCGGGACGACAGCGAGCGTATAACGCTCTGAGAGGCGATCGGCGTAAAATGCATCGGAGAGCGGGACGGGACCGATGGCCAGCCAGTCGCCGCGCATCGGGATGGGGACGAGGAGGGTCACGTTCTCGATGGGCGTGTTTGTCTTGATGCTGAGGGCATAATTGTAAGATTTCACTATATTATGTGGTTCTTCCGAGAGACAGCCGCAGAGGAAGACCAGGGCAACGACGAGGGTGAGGAGGACAGCGGGGAGCCAGGGACGCATATGCAGGAGTCTGTTCCTTCCTGATATACATTCATCTCCCCGAAGATGTTCCAGATTCGAGTATCGACTGATTTCCGGTCTGACGAGGCCACATCAGACTGATGCATCCGTTTTATTCCCTGAACTAGGGGTGGAGGAAGGGGCGAGTTGCCACTCCCGGTAGACCCCTTGCCCCGCCGTCACTTCCCCTTCGGCAGGCATCCAGCCCTGCGGATCGCCGGTGATGACGAGACGATAATGATCGGTATACCGATTCAGCGCCCATGCATCAAACCGCTCAACCCATTCGTTCTCACCCCGAATATTCGAATAGATCTCAACCTGACTCCCGTTCTCGTAGTAGACGTAGACGGGGATGGTATAGGAGTAACTGTATCCTCCAGGGTTGTAGCCGCTCGTCCGAACCGCTTCCGGGGATCCTGCAGTCAGCGTGAGGTTCTGCTTTGGGGAGAAGAGCGACTCGTTGCCGAACGGGTGCAGCGTATTGATCAGTTGGGGGACGAACTCGGGGCGGAACTCCTGGTCGAAAGAGGTACGGTTGTAATAATCTACATAAATAGGTTCTGCGGGATCCATGTAGGGAACGGTCAGCCGGAGGTAGTAACAACCATCGACCGGGACAATCGCGGGCGTATTGTGGTCAGGGAGTCGATCGGCGTAAAAAGCATCGGAGATCTGGGTATGACCTAGAGTGGGCCGGTCGCCGCGCGTCGGGATGGGGACGAGGAGGGTCACGTTCTCGATGGGCGTGGTTGTCTTAGGACTTGTGAAATAACAACTTATGCAATTTGAGGTTGAATCGAATAATTCCATTCACCATGAAACGGATCGCGTATCAAATTAATGCGCTCCATCTCCTCGTCTGATATTTTAATCCCTTTTT
>Ga0265294_10000759_pt1 | contig 43499 bp, 45 predicted proteins | sample MunlanPumphouse3_FD_192504 | JGI IMG/M metagenome (GOLD analysis project Ga0265294, IMG submission 192504) | Groundwater microbial communities from a municipal landfill in Southern Ontario, Canada - Pumphouse #3 | ecosystem: Environmental > Aquatic > Deep subsurface > Groundwater | place... | reverse complement strand
GTGGGTGCTACCCAGGCACTGAGGTTGCTCTTCGATGGTAAATTACCAGACTTTGTTACTGATAGCCCGAAATAAAATCTAAAAATTTCGGTGAAAAAAGACGATCGGCTGAATAGTTACAAAAAAATGATCATACTAACCGGCTCATGATTCCTCGTCAACGCAGAATACACCTTTCACGGTGTAGGTGAAAAATTTGTTAAGCTATTTCAAGGAAACATTTCTCTAAATAAAAGTTCAGGCCATTTCCCATACAAACACCTCTTGCAGAGTCCTGACAACAAATCCATAAATATAGAGATAAAGGGGACAGACACTTTACTCATCCATTTTTACAGCTATATATTGAGCAAATTTCCTCCAACTCTTTTCCACCGGAGGCCATAAGGAGCCGATCCTCCGTTTTCTCAAATCCGACACGTCCTCCATCTATCCACGTCATGTCCCGATCCCCGGCCTTGCCCAAAAACTGGAGGTATCTTTTCAGCAAAAAGGAATCCATCACCCTCTGCTGACAGAAATCACCACGTTGATCAGGATCAGGTGTGAACTGACTGTAAAACGATTCTCCGACTCAACCTAAATCCGATACAGGATTCCCGCATCCACAAAAATATCCTCAATAACTAACTTTTTTTGAGTATTGTTTCTGAAACGGTTATAAACGAGAGAATCCTTTTTCCTCCGAAATAAATAAAAATAGCCCCACCAAGAGGCAAAATGATCGTTTGGAGAAGGAAGACCGCGGAGAGTGCAATCAGCTTTGAAAATATACTTTCTGACATTGCGGCCAAAGAATGTACAGAGTCGGAAATATTGTCTATTTTTTCGGTGAGATTCAAATTTTCTTTTAGCCTATCCCAAATGCTTTGAGATTCCTCGGCATTCACATCTTTGCTTTCAAAATCTTTGACTTCATTTTGAATCTCACGAACTTCTGCGATATTTGATTCATAAACGCCCTGCAAACATTGATCATCAAGAAATGAAACAAATGTCGCTTCCAAGGGCATAAAAAAACGCAAGATAGCGGCAAATGCCAGCAATTTGATTGCCAGATGCCGGACCAGGACGCCCTTTTGGGATGGCAACCAGATAGCTCCCAAAATAACGACCAACAAAAAAGGCATAACGACCCACCAGTCCACGATGGGAAGTAACGCAATCAAAATCTTCTGTATCCCCAAAACGGTCATTGAAAAAAGCATCACGGATGAAAAGCGCTCCACCATATCATTAAGAGGGTCCAGTATTTCTCCCGGAGAAAAAGACACGCCGACGCCTGCAGGTTCCAAACTGACATCTGCATCCTGAGCAAACGAAATCGCAGCATTGATAACTCGGGAAGCTCCAAAAGCAACACCTGCTTTCACCATTCCTCCCTCAAAATAATCCTCAGCAGCCTGATCCCAAGGCGTGTGGAGAAAAGAAGAGCGCACACATTTTGGCCCAATAAATAGCGCGCCGAGGGCAAGAAGGATGAGCATACTGGCTCCGATTCGTGTTGTACAATCTGAACAAACGATTTTCACATATACCTCCTTTTGGAGGAAATCCCCCTGTGCCAGGGAAATTGTCGCCGTATCTGGAATCCAGCATAAAAAAAGGGACTTGGGACTAAAAATTCCTCCTCAAAAATTTCAACCGAAATTTTTGACAATAACAGCGAAAGGATAGCCAACATTTTCCTCCCCAAAAAATCTAGCCTATTTCTAGCCTTCTCGCCGAGCCCTATGTCAACCTATTGATTTTATTCACCGCATGTACGGCCTTCACAGCCAGTAAAAAGCGTCGGAAATCAAAAATATCTCATGGTTTTTCAATCAGTTATATCAAAGCAAGGCTTACAGATCGGGCTTTGGCCTAGCTGATTGATAGACGATTTCCACAACTTTTTGAGAAGTTACAAATTAACCAGTCTTCGATAGCCTTGATGCTATTCAATCCAACCAGATGAGATGACCCAGGGCCTTATGGCCAGAATCATTAGATTTGGATGGATTGCAATACTCCGGGCCAACGGGATATGAGACACTTTTCACAGAAGCTATGCTCCTTTTGTGGCTATCAAAAAAGTGCCGGATCTCATTGAGAGGCTTCATACCGAGTAGGATATCTGCCTGTCCTCTTGTGATTTTCAAAGGTGTTGCCGTTGTTCTGTATGTTGTAGAGACAAGGCCTACTGCCTTGTCTCTACAACCACAACGTCCCCATCGATTCCAGGGGTACCAATCCTGTCTCGCTTTTCCTCTGCCGGGTCCAATCATTCTTTTTACTGTGATAGGGGGTCATCCCCGGCCCCACCAAAGGATGAGATTCATCTCTGCAGGGATACGTGCTTCGGGGTGATAGGCAATGATACGCGGAGTAAAATCAGCAGCGGGCCGTTGGTTGGGCACCCTGCCATGATAGTGGTAACCGTTGACACTGCCGGGGATGCCTGCACCGCGCTCCATGCCCTGCTTAACAGGCTCGCCGGAGTCTGCAGGATCAGCGTACAATTGCACCTGCACAAAGTCCGGTGAAATGCCACCAAGATAGACCTGAACGTCAAAGGACCAGGCATCGCTTTCTTTATGCACTTCCAGGTTTCCCCAGTGCACCCCATTCCAGTGCTCTCTCAACGTCACTTCCCATTTGTGCAGTTCCCTGGCTTGCTGACCATTGTGGGCGACCCGCCGCTCATAGGCGGCAGCAGTAGGAAGATACATTTTTTCCACGTACTCCTTCATCATGCGGTTGGTGCTGAAATGAGGGGCAAGCTGCATCATGCTGGCACGCATGCGGGTTACCCAGGCTGAGGGGATTCCCGCTGTATCGCGTTGGTAAAATTGAGGAACCACCTCTTCTTCCAGCAGACGGTACAGTTCTTCTGCTTCAACGGCGTCCCAGCCGGGTTCCGGGTGTTCTTTGCCGTCTCCCAGGGACCACCCGACCACTTCGTCATAGGCCTCTGCCCACCAGCCATCCAGTTCAGAAATATTCAGCCCGCCATTGACAAGCACCTTCATGCCGCTGGTACCGCAGGCCTCCCAGGGCCTTCGCGGGGTGTTGATCCAGACGTCGACACCCTGCACCATCTCCTGGGCCAGGGCTATATCGTAATCTTCCAGAAAGACGGCATGGGCACGGACCTCGGGTCTCCGAACAAATTGTGCCCACTGCTGTATTAACTGTTTGCCGGTTTCGTCTTCGGGATGGGCTTTGCCGGCAACGATCAGCTGAACGGGATACTTCTCGTTGGTGAGGAAACGCACCAGCCGCTCAGGATCATGCAGCAGCAGATTGGGTCGTTTATATTCGGCAAAGCGGCGAGCGAAACCGAGGGTAAGGATATTGGGGTCCAGGATATGACCGGACTGGGCAATGGTCTCCGGGGCTTCCCCGCGCTGTCCCAACTGCCGGGCCAGCCGCTTGCGGGCGTAATTGACAAGGTCCGCCCGTTCCAGCCCGACGAATGTCCATAACGCCTCGTCATTCAGATTTTCAAGGATCGCTTTCGCCAGCCTCCCCGGGTCATCTCGCCAGCGTTCTTTACCTGCAGCCCGTGTCCATGCCTTATCGGCCCAGGGGGAATCCCAGGAGGGAACGTGTACCCCGTTGGTGATGTGCATCACCGGCACCTCTTTTTCTGGCCAGCGCGGATAGAGAACCTGAAAGATGCGGCGGCTGACTTCACCGTGCAGTCTGCTGACACCGTTGGTCATCCCGCACGTCCGCAGGGCAAGATAGGCCATATTAAATGGCTCCTGCTGATCTGCAGAATCCAGCCTTCCAAGGGCGGTCAATGCTTCCGGTGTAATGCCCAATTGCTCTGCATACCGACTGCCATATTTCAAAAGCAACGTCTGGGGGAAGGTATCAAAACCGGCGGCAACGGGCGTGTGCGTGGTGAAAATGTTTCCGCCACGGGTCGCCCAAAGCGCCGCCCAGAAATCGAGTTTATTCTTCTCCATGAAATGCCGGGCGCGCTCCAAGGTCACGAATGCCGCATGCCCCTCATTCAGATGACAGACGTCGACCGTCACACCCAATGCTTCAATAAGTCGCCATCCGCCGATCCCCAGAGCTATCTCCTGAACGAGACGCAGTTCATGCGCGCCGCCGTAGAGTTTGCTGGTGATGCCTCGATCGCTCGGACTGTTCAGGGGATCATTGCTATCTAGAAGATAAAGGGTAACCCGGCCGACGATGGCCTTCCAGACACGAAAATGTACCGAACGGCCGGGAAAATGAAGCGTCACATGCAGCCAGGCACCGGAATCCGAGGCCATCGGCTGGATGGGGAGGAGGGCTGGATCGTTGTAGGGATACACATTCTGTTGCCGGCCGCCGGCATCGAGCATCTGACGAAAATAGCCTTCCTGGTACAACAGGCCAACACCGATCACCGGCACCCCAAGGTCGCTGGCGGATTTGAGATAGTCCCCCGCAAGGATGCCGAGCCCTCCCGCATAGAGAGGGAGGGACTCTCCCAGGCCGAACTCCATGCTGAAATAAGCAATCCCTTGCAACTTCGCCTCGGGATAGGTTGTTCTGTACCAACCGGTCTGGCGGTAATAATCGTCATGGTCCGCAGCCAGGCGTTCTACCTGGCCCCTGAATTGAGCATCCTTTGCCAGTTCTTCCAATCGTTTCAAGGGAAGATTTTGCAAAATAACGTAGGGATTTTTCGTCTGTTCCCACGTTTGCGAATCCACCGTCTTCCATAGAGCATCCCCGGCATGACTCCAGGTCCAGTGCAGATCCGTCGCCAGATCTGCCAACAGTTCCAGTTCTGGAGGCAGTCCCCGTATCCTATAGCCTTGGTTATCCATGATCGAAGGTCTCCTTTCTTGTCGGCAGTATTGATGCCAACTTTTTTTTGAAATTCAAATAAGGACAGATAGCAAAAAAATGTCAGGCTCCCTACGTAATTTTCATCTAGGTAAGGCAATCTGTCCTGCTTAGCATCGCACCGGTCGCACATAGGCTTCTTTGCCCGCATAGCAGGCGGCGTCGCCCAGTTTCTCCTCGATGCGCAGAAGTTGATTATACTTTTCGACCCGTTCGCCACGGGCCGGCGCGCCGCTTTTTAAATGCCCGGTATCCAGGGCGACGGTCATGTCGGCGATAAAGCTGTCCACGGTTTCCCCGCTACGGTGGGATACAAAGGCCCCCCAACCGGCTTTTTTACACATCTGGACTGCGGCGACGGTCTCGGTCAGTGTCCCGATCTGGTTGAGCTTGATCAGCGCGGCATTGGCAACGTCCTCACGGATACCCCGGCTGATGCGTTCCACGTTGGTCACAAAGAGGTCGTCTCCTACCAGTTCGATGATTCCACCGAGGCGGGCGTTGAGTATTTTCCAACCATCCCAGTCATCCTCGGCCAGTCCGTCCTCCAGGAGCACCACGGGATAGGTCTTGATGAGTTTTTCGTAGTAGTCCACCATTTCCCCGGCAGAGACCGTGCGCTTCTCGGTGCGCAGGTGATACGTGCCATCCTCAAAAAATGCGCTTGAAGCCGGGTCCATTGCAATGCCCACGTCGGCACCTGGTTCAAGGCCGGCCTTTTCGATAGCCTGCACGATAAGCTCCAGGGGTTCCTCGTTGGAGGATACTTCCGGCGCAAAGCCACCTTCGTCGCCAACTCCCACCCGGTGCCCCTTGTCCATCAGCACGGAGCGCAAGGCGTGATAGATCTCACTTCCCCATTCCAGAGCCTCCCGAAAGCTGGAAGCCCCATAAGGTGCGACCATGAATTCCTGAAAGTCAGCTCCCTGCCAGCGGGCGTGGACCCCGCCATTTAAGATATTCATATTGGGCACGGGAAGGCGGGTGGCATTGGGGCCGCCCAGATAATGAAACAGCGGGAGATCAGCCGCCGTTGCCGCTGCCCGGGCCACGGCAAGTGAGACACCAAGGATAGCGTTGGCTCCGAGTTTCGCTTTGGTGGGCGTGCCGTCCTGGGTGATCATCATCCTGTCAATGCCAGCCTGGGCCCGGGCATCCTGACCGATGAGCAGCGGCGCAATCCTTTCGTTTACGTGGGCCACGGCTTTTTTTACGCCTTTGCCTCCAAAACATCTGGCATCACCGTCGCGCAATTCCATCGCCTCGTGAACACCGGTGGATGCCCCTGACGGCACGGCCGCACGGGCCTTGACGCCGCAGGCGAGGGTGCATTCAACTTCCACAGTGGGGTTACCTCGAGAGTCCAGAATTTCGCGGGCGTGTACTTTGATAATCGAGTTGTCCATAGTACTGTCTCCTTGTTTTTCTCTTTCATGATGTATGCTTCGTTACGCTTTATGGATGCCCCCTGGCGGCTTGGTTGGCAACGGCCGCCGCGGCTTTCCTGGCTGCTTCGGGATCACCCAGATAGGTTTTGCCAAGGGGCTTGAGATCATCGTCCAGGTCATAGCTCAGGGGAATGCCGGTGGGTATATTCAATTCTACAATCGCCTCCTCGGACATACTATCGAGATGTTTGACCAAAGCACGGAGACTGTTGCCGTGGGCGACGATAAGGACGCGTTTTCCCCTTTTGATCTGTGGCGCAATGGTGTCCAGCCAGTAGGGAATGAAGCGGGCTACAGTGTCTTTGAGACTCTCCGCCAGCGGGATTTCCTCTGCAGAAAGATCGCCATAACGGCGATCCCGGCCGGGATATCTGGCGTCATTTTCTGTAAGGGCAGGGGGTGGGGTCGCGTAGGATCGTCGCCATATCTGTACCTGCTCTGGGCCGTAGGTGTCCGCCGTCTCCGCCTTCTTGAGACCCTGCAGCGCACCGTAGTGCCGCTCATTCAAACGCCAATGCCGCACAACGGGCACCCACATCTGGTCCAGTTCATCAAGGACACTCCACATCGTTCGAATAGCACGCTTCAGAAGAGAGGTATAAACCAGGTCGAACTCATAGCCTCCCTCGCGCAAAAGCTTGCCCGCATTCCTGGCTTCCTTTTTGCCTTGTTCACTTAAATCAACATCCGTCCACCCCGTGAAACGATTCTGCAGATTCCACTCGCTCTGACCATGCCGCAGTAGAATGAGTTTATGCATGGGGCTTCTCCGTATATCTACGTTTGTTCATTTTTTATTCCCTCTTTGGATCGCAATACCAAACGGTACAATCAAAATCATCCAGGAACGGAGCTCATCTCGTAGCCCGTCTGCTCCTCCCTAGGTAATTCCTCCCTACAGGACCGTCAGAGCATGATTTATAGAATACACCTCTTGAGGACGAAAAGGAAGTTGCGCACACCAAAGATAGGTTTTTGTACTAAACCAGAACTATTTCGAAATGTTGAGTTTCTATCGAACCTCTGCTCCGAGCGACGGTCGGTAGGGACACCCCTTGCGGGTGCCCAAATTCAGGCAATATCTCAGAGGTGAGTTGCATCGCCAACAGGACACAAGGGGCAAGGGGTCCCCCTACAATGTGATTGTCTTGAAGCGAAATCAGAATCCGTTTCAAAAACTTCGCATCTCAAACGAGGGTTGATTTAATGGTACATATGGACACGACACCGGTGACAAGATTTTACAACGACTTGTTGCCGAAGCTCATACCACTCTTAGAGCCTCCGACATTTTTGGCCGATGGAGAGGAGTTTATCGTTGTACTGCCAGAATCAAATATTCATCAGGCATCAACCGTTGCCGAAAGGTTACGGACCAATTTATCCACAACAGAAGTTGCCACAGAAACTGACTCGTTGATAAAATTCACTGCCAGTATCGGGATGACACTGGTTGAGGGCAAATACGCCCTCGTTGACGATGTCATAAAAGCAGCGGACAAGGCTCTTTATGTAGCCAAGAATCAAGGCCGCAACCGAGTTGTTATCTTATAATAACGTACAGCAGAGGTTGAAAACATCCTCTCGTCCGTCTTCATGCTCCATTTTTCCCACCGCTTTTGTTCCTTGACCACCAGCACACATCATGAATAGCAGGAAGAGCAACAGCTTAAGGCCGATGGATAGGAGCATATCCGGACGACGGGCGATCATCACTTCTGTCATCCCGAAGAACAAGGGACGGTAACGATGCCACACCCCAAAAAAGATCTGCCCCCCGAACAATCAGGCAATACTTTCGAAGTGATACGCCGCCCACGGACCTTTTTCCGGTTAGACACATTGCAAACGACCAACGATACATACCAACCATCAGCATAAAGGAAACAACTCAATGACTCTGCAAGAAATCCACATAGCCATTGCAAAAATCGGCTGCCTCACCTTCACCACCATTGACGGCAACACCATGCACAGCCGGATTATCAGCGTATGCGGAGGTGACGATGAAGGCATTTATTTTCTGACCATGGATGTGAAACCCTTCTATCGACAATTAAAGGCCAACCCTCAGGTGGCCCTGTGCGGCATCTACCCTTCAGGACGCAAAGAGGGAAAAAACAAGGACGGACAGCCCTACTGGGCACCGGGCTTTGTCCTGCGCATCACGGGAGAAGCACGTGAAGTGCCGGCCAACGAAGTAAAACAAAAGGCCGAAGCCGGAAGCGAAGCCCATCTATACGCATTGGAGGACACCGAGCGTTATCCGGCCATGAAGCTTTTCTGCATCTTCAAGGGCAAGGGCGAGATCTTCGATTATGATTTCGAGATGGAGAAACGCGACCACAAGGTATTGCGTACACGGTTTGCCTTTGGCGGCGAAACTGTAGGCGAGGCCGGCGTACACATTGATCCGGACACATGCATCGCCTGCGGGGCATGCTCCGAGGCCTGTACCTTCAAGGCCATTGAGGAAGGGGACGTGTACCGCGTGCGCGGCGAACGCTGTGACGAGTGCGGCAGCTGCATCCAGGTCTGTCCTGTGGACGCCATCAGGATATCCAAAACCATGTAATAAACCCCATGCAAAGAGTGCCCCCCAGCCCATGGCCGGGGGGCACTCCATTCTTAGTATCCTCGTTATTCCGACAACGATTCCACCAGATTCATCCCCGGCGGGACACGCTGCACCGTGCGGTGATACGAGACAGCTGGCAGGCCAAAAACCATGCAATAACCGATTGCATGATCTTCAGGCACGCCAAGCTTCGCCGCCAGTTCAGGAAAAAAATCGGTGAGGCACCATGTGAGCATTCCGTCCCACAACGAGCCCACGCCCATGGTCTGAGCCAGCAGGTCAAAGGTGGTCAGCGCGATAATACAGTCTTCCTTGGGCTGGGGCACCGTCTTGGGCGCACTGGCAATGAGAATATGCGGGGCACCGCGCATAATGACGTCCACGCCATGTTTGCTGTACGCGCCGTAGGCCATGCGCATATACTTGTGAGCGAGGCCTCCTTCTTCGGGGGCCAACTCGTCCAGCATGGGCCCCAGCTTAGCATATATTTCCGTGCGCACGGCATCGGTGGCGTCCGAGGTCATGGTAGCCGTAAAAAGCACGCTCTGGGCATTCGTGGCCGTGGGTGCGTGCCAGACAATTTCCAATAATTTCCGGATGGTCCCGGCATCCAGGGCCTGCTTTTTATAGCGACGGATGGAACGACGTCCCTTGACGAGCGTCTCCATGGAATGGACCGTGGGCAGCTCGTGTTTCAACTCCAGGCTTTGGTCCGGATCAGCACCCAGAATGGAGATGGCACCAGTGGGGCAGACCGCCAGGCAATGCTGGCAACGGATGCATTGGTCTTCTTGGGGAATGGTGGGAAAACCGCCCTTTTCCATGACGATGCACTGGGCGGGGCAGTCGGTGACACACATGCCGCAGGTAATGCAGCGTTCTTCATTGACGATAAAATCCAGCATATTCTCTATCCTCTGTCATTTATTTCAATTATTCACATTTTCTCACATTTCAAAAGCCTAGAGCACCAAGACCTGCTTGCCCATCATGGCACCTCGTTCCTGCTTGATATGCATTGCCCGGATGTTCTCGACCGTCAACCCGGTCAACGTCTCACTGATGGTTGATTTGAGGGTGCCATCGTCAAGCAAGGCAGCCACACGACCAAGCAGTTTGCCCTGCTCGGCCATGTCTTCGGTCTGGAACATGGACCGGGTATACATGAATTCCCAGACCATGGTAACGCTTTTGGTTTTGAACAGTCTGAGATCCAGAGCATTCTCCGGATCATCAATAAAGGCAACTTTACCCTGGGGACGGATACATTCCGCCATGCCCGCCCAATGACTTTCCAGCTGATTTGTGCATAAAATGGCGTCCACCTGCGCTGCTCCTGCCGCGGCCAACTCTTCGGCAAGATTGCTGCGATGGTTGATGATGGCATCAGCGCCAAGACCAGTACACCACGCTGCCGTTTCCGGACGTGATGCGCTGGAATAGACAAAAAATCCGGCCCAGTGGGCAAGCTGGGTGGCAATGGAACCGACGCCCCCTGCTCCGCCGATAATCAGGATGCTCTTCCCTGTATTGGCTCCTTCTTGGGGTACAAACTGCAAGCGCTCAAAAAGGGCTTCCCAGGCAGTAATGGACGTCAACGGCATGGCCACCGCTTCTGCATCCGTAAGCGAGACTGGAGCAAGGGCGGCAATGCGTTCGTCCACAAGATGATATTCGCTATTGGTGCCGGGACGGGTCAAATCGCCAGCATAAAACACGCGGTCGCCTACGGAAAAATGCGTCACATCACTTCCAATGGATTCCACAATGCCACACCCGTCCCATCCCAAAATTTTTTCACCTTCCATACCCATGCGCACCTTGGTATCAACGGGGTTCATACCGATGGCTGCAAGACGGACCAGAATATCATGTGCCCCCGGTGTGGGAATGGGTTGCTCCTTCAGGGAAAATGCATTCGGACTGTCAGCGGCTGTGCCACATTGTGCGGCAATACTTTTCATGGTGTTTCCTTGCGCCATGCGCAGTTTGGGGTCCACTTTATTGGTGCATACTATACATATACATTTCCTTTGCGCAAGAACGCACATTTACCTTCCTTAGTATCATGAATGGAACCATGGGAAAACATGCTTGCAGAGGATGTCACCAAGGATGTCCCGTTGAAATTTCTCTGAAAAGTATTGATGGCAAATGGAAAGGGATGCTTTTGCTCCAGCTTCCCAAGACAGGCCTGTACGCTTCAACGAACTTGAACGCTCCCTGGCGCGTGCAACCCGCTGCATACTCACGTGCCAGCTCAAAAAGCTCCCAAACGACGGTAGTATCCTGCACACCACCTATCCGGAAGTACCTCCGCAGGAGAGAAAGTCCCGTCACCGCAAAGGGGCACAGAGAACTGCGCTCTGTCATCGACCCCCTGAAAACATGGGGAGAAGAGCATGTACTCGACGAAACCGGTATGAAACGTTAGCATTCTGTTCATCAGGCATATCGCCTCATCAGCGCCCCTCTTGTCGGCATGTTTGTTCCACCCTCTACCCCACTCATTATGAACTTTTCATCAGACAATAAACTCGAAGAAATCATCGCGAAATCCAATCCCGTCAACTACCGGAATGTTCTTTTCTCCCTCGACCAAGGCGTTGTGGTACTTTCGGATGGCAGAATTATCTACGCCAACAGGGCCTTTTGCCAAATGACAGGCAAGAATCGCGGTGAGATGATCGGACATCACCTCCTGGAAATCGCAGAGGTTTCTGACAGATCGCGCCTGAAAACCTTTCTTGATACCATCATAGAACATCCCAAAAAAGAGATCATCTATTCCCTTAGCAGGGAGTCCGGGACATGTAACAGGGTGCGCATGCACGCCGTTTCCATACAATTGCAGGGAGTTTATGCAACATCCAAGGGTATCTGCTGCTCCTTTTTCGACATTTCCGACCTGTTCGACCGCATCGAATCCCTGAGCCGGAGAAATCGTCGCCTTAGGAGTCTTCTCGACGACACCGAAAGCATGATCATCTCCTTCGCTCCCTATGATTTCAAAGACATTCTCCTGGTGAACAAGCATGTGGAAGCCGTACTTGGCTGTTCCGTCCGGGAAATCCGCAACGGCACGGTCCATCTTTTCGATTTCGTGCATCCGGATTTTCTCGACAAGGTCATTGCATTCTATGCCAGATTTCCGGATGAAGCCGAAAACGAATGGATGGAGTACATCATCATCGGCAAGGACAAACAATGCAAATGGGTCCGGGATACGGGCAACACCCTGTACGTCGAAAAAGGATACGGAATGCCGCGCAGGATCGACCACACCATTGTCGACATCACAGATCAGAAACGACGGCAGGCCAAACTCGACACGGAACGGGCCAAACTGGCCACCATCATCCAGAACAGTACGGACATGATTTACCGGACAACATTTGAGGGCAATTTTCTGGAACTCAATCCGGCGGGAAGAAGAATGCTCGGCATCGCAGGGGAAGTGCCGGAAAGGAAAATACAGGAATTCTATGTGGACCCAAAAAAAAGGTCAGTGCTCCTCGCTTTGATCAATAAGGGCAAGCCAGGACAACAGGTCGCTAAGTGGAAGACATCCGAGGGCGAAATTATCGACGTGGCCATAAACGCCGTCGCGGAAACGGATATGACAGGCCAGATTGTTTCCTACCAGGGGATCGTGCACAATGTCACCAATGCCCTAAAAATGCAGAAGATCGAATCGATTAAAAAGATCAGCGGAGGGCTGAGCGACAAACTCAACACCCCGTTGATGACCATCGCCATGAACATCGGGCTGATGAAGGAGATGATTAACGACAACGAACTGGATGCTCAAGAATTTTCATCCTGCCTCGATCTCATGCACCAAGCCTACGAACAGATTCTCGAACCATTACAAGCTGTTCGCAACAGCTACTGGGACATCAAGGAAGTATCTGACGGCAGTGGAGGGATGATTTACGAAATCCAGGGAGACAAGGATTCGCGATAGCCTCAAAACGATATTTGGCAACTCTTCGCCCATATTTTTTCAACTACCTTGGCCAGAAAAAAGTGCTTGCAGATACAATTCTGCAAGCACTTTTTTTGTTTAATCAGTGCGCACTTCTTTGGATAATTCCAGCCATGCGCGTGCTGCGTGGGGTAAAAATCCACCATTACGCCAAAGCATGACCATGTGCCAGCTGATGTCCGGTTCATCGAGGGCAATAAAGGCCACCCCTGGCAGAAGCCGTTGCTCAGCCATAAGTCGGGGCAAAAGAGCAATGCCCAACCCAGCCTTGACCAATCCCACGATAAAATCAATCTGGCCGCTATGCGCTGCAACCGTCGGCTGGAACCCCCGGCACGCGCAATAGCCCAGTATCAGCTTATTGAGTAAAAATCCCTCCTCAAAAAGGATAAAAGGGTCTGCAGCCAACATTTTCAGTTGAATACTTGGCTGAGCGGCCAGTCTATGATTGGAGGGAACAAGAGCCACAAAAGGTTCATTACGGACATCCTGCCAGTCAAAGTCCTGTGAAACGGGAAACAGCGAAGCCGCCAGATCAATTTCCCCTGCACGTAAAAGTTCTTCCAGTTTTTTACTGCCATGCTCCACCAGCCGGATTTCAATGCCCGGATAGCGGCTGCGAAAAACAGCAAAAATGGATGCAAAAAGGACACTGCTGCCAAGGAGAGGCAGACCCAGACGAAGAACCCCACGGCGCAGACCTCGCAGTTCATCCAGCTCCGCCAGCATATCTTCACTCTCGGCCAGCATATTCATGGCGCGACGATACACGATCTGCCCCGCTTCAGTCAGAGCACTCTTATGCCCGTTGCGCTCAAGAAGCTGTATTCCCAGCTCATCCTGCAACTGTCGCACTGCCTTGCTCACATTAGGCTGGGATGTATACAGGACCTTGGCTGCCGCCGAAAATCCCCCCTGCCGGACAACTTCAACCAATGCGTGTATATTCCGTAATTCCATGAGTATGCCATATTGGAATGGTTTTTATGCTGTCAATTCATTTTACACATTAACGGCCCGACAGTAGATACGCATCCTTTACACCTTTACTCAACAACCTGTTTCAAGGAACGCCTACCTATGTCATCACTACGCGCAATGTCATTATCCCTGCGGCGACTTCTTCGTCGCAGCCGTCTGATCCAGGGGAGTTTTCTGATCGGATTCTGGACACTGGGAGAAACCATAGCCCGATCAGCCCATCTTCCTGTTCCGGGTGGAATTGTAGGCCTGGCCTTAGTCCTGATACTTTTACTCAGCGGCCGGATGCATATCGTCACGTTGCGCCGCGGTGCTGACTGGCTTCTGGCAGATATGCTCCTTTTCTTTGTCCCTGCGGTATTGGCGATTTTGAACCACCGGGAATTTCTGGGAATTATCGGACTCAAACTCATTGGCATAGTTCTTTTGGGGACACTTTTAGTGATGGGCGGCACGGCCTTTGTTGTGGATTTGTGCTGCAGGATGAGCCATCATGATCTTGTTAAATGAGGTGATCAGGATAATCCAAGAGCATCATGTCCTCCGAGGGCTTTTCTGGTCCGGAGTAACCATTGCATTCTATTTTTCCACCAAGTGGATATATCGGTGCAAACCCCGATGGTGGACATCACCCCTAGCCTGGGCCCCTTTTTTTCTGATTGGTCTGGCCTTGATCTTACACATCAGCTACGAGGAATATATTCAGGGTACCCACTGGCTGGTGACCATGCTCGGACCGGTAACAGTAGCCTTTGCCATCCCGATTTTTGAACATCGCCGGCTGATCCGCAGCTACTGGCTAATCCTCATGGTAGGGGTTCTTGTGGGTGACGTTATTGCTATATTCTCAGCATGGACCCTGGCCAATCTTTTCGGCCTTTCCGATATCCTCCGTTTGAGTCTGCTGCCCCGATCGATCAGTACCCCCTTTGCCATTACCGTATCCGGAGAGATCGGAGGAATTCCTGATTTGACAGCCATTTTTGTGGTTCTGACGGGTATTTTCGGGGCGGCCATGGGCGAAATCATGCTGGCCATCCTGCCCTTGCGCACAAGTATGGCCAAAGGAGCTCTCTTCGGCATGGGTGCCCATGGAGCAGGAGTGGCTCAGGCCAGAGGCGTCGGCACCCAAGAAGGCGCCATCGCCAGTCTGGTCATGATTCTGGCGGGCCTAACCAATGTGCTGGCCGCACCGATCCTGGCATACTGGTTGCGCTAAACATCTGACTGCCGTATACTCATCATTCCTCTCGCATACATCTGTCCCCGTTGCTTTTGGCCTTGTGCGGAACGTCCTCGGGACAGAAAAACGTGTCCGCATCAACTAACCGGGATTTATGGAAGTCCTGTCAAAAATTCAAATGCCGACCGACTTGTCCAGGCAGTTCTTCACAGTACAGGCTTTGAAACAGAGTTCATCAAGTTGTCCAAACGCAAAATTCAGAGATGCATCGCATGTATGAGCTGCACCGATGACAACATCTGTTCGTGCCTACTGACATTTTCCCATGCAACAATTATCCTTCAGCGAGAGGTACTGTGCATACCAGCAGCCAGTGCCGTATCCGGACGACCAACCGGTCGCCCCTACCTGAATGACACTATGCCGCAAGGTTACTGATATAAAACGAGGTGGGCATGGTTACAAACCACAAAGGAGTACCAACACAATGTCTACTGCGCACAAAAAAAAGCTCACTATTCTCTGGACCAATGACAATCCTGTCACGGCCGAACTGATGGTTTTCATGTATGCCATACACACGAAACAGCACGCCATGTGGGATGAAATGACCATCGTCGTCTGGGGAGCGACCGTGAAACTGGTCAAGGAGAACCCGAAAATCCAGAGTCTCGTAAAAAAGGCCCAGGAGGCAGGCGTGCATATTTCGGCCTGCAGATCCTGCGCCGATGAGCTTGATGCAACGGATGCCCTGGAAGACCTCGGTATCGAGCTCATCTATTGGGGAGAACCTCTGACAAAAATCATCCAGAATGATGAGAAATTGATCACCATATAGCAACAGCCACAAAAAAAGGGACATCCGGGAAAAGCACGTTGGGGCATCTATCTGTGAAGGCAGAAAGTGCTCTTTTGCCGGATGAACCACCGGTAATCGTCGGATAACCGTATGTATAACAACAAGCCCATAAAAAAAGAGCCTCAATGCACCGAGGCTCTTTTTTTATGGGCATATCCTATCTCTCCCAAAAGTCGTTCAGACTCCCGGAAGGTCTGTGTACCAGTGACTCCCACGCAGCTTTGTCGTATGCATAGAGAGACAAAAGGGCATGAAATCTGGAAGACGTTCGCCGGAATGATCTACATTTCCGGAGCGGTTTTCGGCACCAGGCAGACGAAAACCAACGGTTCGTCACCCGTATTCTTGACATAGTGCTCTTCTCCCGGAGCCACATAAACGACATTCCCGGGGCCGACAGAAACTTTTTCGCCGTCTTTCACAACATAGCCCACGCCGGAATGATAGAACTGCTGATGTTCCCAGGGATGAGTGTGCGCCGGAACCTGGGACCCGGGTTGAAGTTCTATGACCCGCATACAAAAATTGACATCGTCGTCGGCCTTGCCGATGACAACCCGGCATGAAACACCAGGCCCAGCCACCGTTAAATCCTGCGCCTCAACATCCGTGTAATGGATTACCTTCATTGTGCGATATCTCCTGTGATTGGACCTATGATTGGAACGATACATCAGTCCCTGGGCAGGAATGCTCAGGAACTGATGTATTCATCACTGCTTTTTGTTAGCAGAAAACAAGCAGATCAGGCATGTAACAACTCTTTTGTCGCTTTGGAAGGCGCTTTTGCACTATTTTTTTGCGGATCAGATAAACTCATGGCGGCAACAAAAAAGATTATGGGTAAACATGCTATAGAAACCATAGCAAACCAAATACCATATACATCAGCAATCTTTCCAATTATTGGAGTGGCGGCACCACCTATGGAAAAAGCGACTCCAAGGGTAATGCCCGAGGACAATCCGATCCGATTCGGAAGATAACTTTGCCCTAGTACAATGGAAGGGCTGTACGCAGCATATAAGAAGAACCCAATGGGGATCATTGATAACAAGGCAACGTGAGCATTATTAATGAAAATGAACAGGGGCAGGAACAGGGTTAATCCCAGAAAACCCATGAGAATAACTCTTTTTTGTCCCAATCTATCGGCCAGTTTTCCGCCTGCCAAATTTCCTATGATACCGGATATTGCGAAAAACGAAAGAGCCAGCGATCCAACGACTTTTGATTGGTGCAGATAACCGACCCAGTAAATAGGAATAAAGGTATTTAATCCGAGAAAAATTATTGATCTGCCAACGATAACGATAGTCAGGCGTATAAATGCCCACCAATTATCTCTTTCAGGTTCAACCCCGGCTTTATTTTTTTGTATGCTTTTGGTTGCCGTAAGTGCTCTGAAGCTGGAAAATTGGGTTGTCATAAATACAGCCATAATCAAAACCGGAACAAGAAGGACAACGGTACCCTTCAGGCCCCAGTAGAGAAGCGCTGTTGTGATAAAAACGGGACCAATGGCAAACCCAATATTTCCTCCAACGCCAAAAATACTCATCGCTGTATTTTTTTTATTTCCCGCAGCAAAATTTACTAACCGGGCGGCCTCCGGATGGTACGCCGCAACCCCGATGCCACTCACAACCGCCAGCACCAATATCCATTGATAACTTTCGCACAACCCGGTCATCCCAAGGCCAAGGCCCGCTGTAATCATACCCATCGGCAACAACCAGGGCTTTGATAATTTATCGGCAGCATAACCGAATAATGGTTGGATAATACTTGAAGCCACATTCGCAGCAAAAACAATACTGGCAGCTGCCGTATACGAAAGATCGTACTCTGCTATAAAAAATGGCAATAAGGCCGGCAATGCTCCCTGGTTGATATCGGTTATCATATGTCCTAGAGATAATAACCAGACGAACTTGTTTTTCATTATACACTCCTTCATGCTTGGTTATTTGTGTTCCGCATGAAGGATGACATAAACTCAACGACAAATATAATTCTTGCTCTATGAAGACAATAAATATCGCAAATGAGACAACCGCTCCCGATACCGAATCTGTTCAGGACCTCTTGGCCATACCCCGTCCCATCGTAGCCATGGCCAAAGAGTTCCCCCGTGGGCATAGTATTCCATTCCATAACCATGCACGATCTCAGCTTTTATATGCTTCGTCCGGAGTAATGACGGTTACAACCGATAATGGGATTTGGGTTGTCCCTCCTCTTCGTGCAATCTGGATACCGGCCCACACGCAGCACAAAAGAAAAGCCTCGGGGCATTTGTCCATAAGGACGCTCTTCATTGATCCCCATTATTTCCCCAATGCACCCGAGACTTGCTGTGTAGTTGCCGTCTCCCCTTTATTAAAAGAGCTTATATTGCATGCTGTCGACATACCACAACCGTATCCCTTACATGGACCGGAAGAACGTATTATGATGGTCATTTTAGATCAAATTCATGATATGAACGTAAGGCCATTGAACCTCCCAATTCCCAAAGATATTCGTCTAAAAAAAATCTTTTTCAACCTATCCGAATCCCCTGGGGATAAAAAAACATTGGAGGAGTGGGGAAATATTGTGGGTGCTACCAGACGAACGATAACCCGGCTTTTCCAATCGGAAATCGGTATGAGTTTTGGGAAATGGAGACAGCAGATAAGAATTTTGGAATCATTAAGACGCTTAGCCGTACATGAACCTGTTACTTCCGTTGCCATTGATCTTGGATACGATAGTCCGAGTGCATTTATATCAATGTTTAAGAAGGCTCTTGGGAAAACTCCAGGACAATATTTTTCTATGAGCAATGATTGAATATCATTTGCTACAGGCCCGTCTGCAGGATGCCTATCGGCCATCAGAAACAACTCGCAGCTGCCATCACGATACCAAGCACGGTGGTGGGGTGAACGGTTTTCCCCAGAAATATGATCCCGAGTATGGAACCGCCCACGAAAAGACTTCGTGACGCTCTTTGCTGAAATTTCGTGATGGGCATTGCTTAGGCCCCTAAATTATCTTGACATAATGCGCAGCTGTCCATAAAAACCGTCTCGGAATATCAATTTATCCAGATATACTGTTTTTAGATATCCTCTACAACGTCAACCGAGAGAACTCATGGACAAAACACCTCAACCACGAGCAATCGCTCTTCTTCCCCTTGTTCTTTTCCTGCTCCTGTTCATTGGCACAGGAGCCTTTCTCACCTCCCAGGACGTGGGCATGGCCTTTTATCAGCTTTCCGCTGCAGTGGCCGTGCTGCCGGCCATTGTTTTTGCACTGGCCATGGGCAAAGAGAAACTGGGGAAGAAAATTTCCATATTCCTTACCGGAGTGGGTGATATCAACATCATCACCATGTGCATGATTTACCTGCTCGCCGGGGGATTCGCCTATGTTGCGAAATCCATCGGCGGCGTAGAAGCCACCGTCAACCTGGGTCTGGCATTTATCCCCGCCCAGATGGTGCTGCCCGGCCTGTTCATCATCACCGCCTTTGTGGCCACGGCCATGGGGACTTCCATGGGAACCATCGCCGCCATAGCACCCATTGCCGCCGGGATTGCTCAACAGACAGATATCTCCTCCGCCCTGCTCATGGGCACCATCGTCGGCGGGGCCATGTTCGGGGACAACCTGTCCATGATCTCCGACACCACCATCGCCGCCACCAAAACCCAAGGCTGTGACATGAGCGACAAGTTCAAGATGAACGTGCGCATCGTGCTCCCGGCTGCAGTGGCCGTCGTTCTTCTGCTTGTCTTCATGGGTGATATCGGAACGGTAACCGGCTCGGGGGAGTGGCAGTTCGTCAAAATTATTCCCTACCTGGTCATCCTGACCCTGGCCGTGGCCGGCTTCAATGTGTTCGCTGTTCTGGCAACGGGCATCGTCCTTGCCGGAGGCATCGGGATGTTCATTCTTCCGGAGTATTCCCTGCTCAAATTCTCCCAGGACATCTACGCAGGTTTTGTGGGCATGAACGAAATCATGATCCTCTCCATGTTCGTGGGAGGGCTTGGGGAACTCATCCGCTATAATGGCGGCCTACAATGGCTGCTTGAACGGATCAGCGCCCTGGCGCACAAGGTCGGCGGCTCCAACTCCCGACGATCCGGAGAATTCAGCATTGCCGGGCTGGTTTCTCTTGCGGATGTATGCATTGCGAACAATACCGTGGCCATCATCCTCACTGGCCGTCTGGCCAAAGAAATTGCCGAGGATACCGGAGTAGACCCGCGCCGCAGCGCCAGTTTGCTAGATATTTTCTCCTGTATCGTACAGGGACTCATCCCCTATGCGGCACAGGTTCTCCTAGCCGGTTCCATTGCCAAAATTTCTCCTGTAGCCGTGGCCGCCAACAACTGGTACTGCATCATCCTGGCGGCTATTTCCTGCGTGGCCGTCCTGACAGGGTGGCCCGCATCCCGTAAAAAATAAAACATAACTAAGCAGGCCGCATTCTTCGAAATGCGGCCTGTAAAAAGGCAGAACCAATCCTGTTCTGAACAAAAATACTCCCAAAGTTTACAGGGGAGGCAGCATACCGTGCCCGACACATCTCCCATCTAAATTTTCCCCACAATGCCAATCAGGTTCCGGCAACACATCTCTGCTGCACACAACGCCACAAAAGCAGTCACCCTTTCCCTCGCCGTACCGTACCAATCCAGGCAGCAATGTCTCAGCCGTATGCGCTTGCATCCTGGGAACGCCGTAGCTGCTCGGCATCACGCTTCTGCGATGGGCACAAAACCTGGCAAAAAATGCTTGAAAAACAATGAGAGCATAGTATCTTATTTTATGCTAGAAAATACGGATTACACTTCCCAGGGCTGTCTCAATGCTAATAAATAATTGTGGCACGTTGAGCATGATAAGACACCCGTATCTTTAAAGGAGATGTGGCATGGATATTTTTAAGAAAACAAAGATATGGCGAAGGCTGGGGAAACTACTTGATACCCGCATTGGTTCTTCAATGGTTGAAGCAATTGCCCAACCCCTTAACATACTATCCAGTTTAGCTGTAGCTACCCATAACGACACCATCCCCTGGACACCGTTCACCAAGCCTCTGGGCGAAAGCTGCCTGGCTCTCGTCAGCACCGCAGGATTTTATATGGAAGGGGACATCCCCTTTGACGTGGACAGCGCTCGAGGAGACGCCAGCTTTCGCATTATCCCGTCGGACTGTGACAAAAAAAAATTAAAGATCGCCCACACCCATTATGCTCATACCCGAGTGGAAGAGGATATCAATGTGCTTTTCCCCCTTGATCGCCTGCACGAGCTCGTCGAGGCCGGAGTTATCGGCACGCTGTCTCCCCATTTTTACAGCTTCGGTTTTGGGGGTAATCTGACCAAGGAATTCATTGGCGGGGCTGATGGAAGCACGGGCAGTGCCCAAGAACTTGTCCAAAAACTCAAGGCTGAGGATGTCGACTGCGTGCTTATGGTTCCGGCCTGACCCCTGTGCAATCGGGCCGGCGGCCTGATTTCTCGTGTTATTGAAGCCCACGGCATTCCTACGGTTTCGCTTTCCATAAACCGTCAAATATCAGAGAAACTCTTAGCCCCGCGGGCTGCTTTTGTTAAATTTCCCTATGGGGCTTCCTTGGGAGAACCTCACAATCGCCTTCAGCACATGGCCATTTTACGCGAGCTACTGCTGTTGCTGCAAACAGCAAAAAAACCCGGGACCTTGACGGATATGCCTTTCCGTTGGAGACGTACGGTCTATGAAGAAACGCCTTGGGATACTTTTGTCGCTAACCAGAATAATACATGAAGGAGAACACATGGGAAAGCATATCAATACGACCAAGCGTCCCCAAATGACCTGTGATAACTGCAGATTCAAGGCGCTGGCAGAAAGGTCTCCCATCTCAGGACTCGGCAAACTTTGGGTATGGCACACCTCGTTTTGTCCTGGTTGGAAGCGCTATGTGAAAGCAAAATACGAGCATGACGAAGCACCACCTGCCCTAGGCAGCAAACGCGGATTCTGGCAGAAATAAATCACACCTTCCTCACTCCGGGCGCAGTACCCGGCATTCCCAAGTAGCCCTGTACATCGGACAGGATATCGGGATCAACATCAAACTATAAAAAAAATTGGACACAACACAAAAGCACCGTACAAAATATTATTTTTATACGGTGCTTTTGTGTTTGATAGAAACCACGACTGAAAGAACGCGATGCCTATAACGTATTAATCTTAGTCAATAGGATACCCGGCTGCTTCCCAAGCTTTCCATCCACCTGTCATGCTCACGGCGTTATGATATCCCATTTCCAGCAGAGTCTTGGCACACAAACAGCTGCGCCCGCCTGTTTTGCAGTACACTATAATCTTAGCATTTTTATCTTCAGTAACTTTTGTTGCCATATAAAACTCTACCAATCCCCGTTCCATATTAACGGATCCTGGGACATGGCCCATCTTATATTCTTTTGCTGTCCGACAATCGAGAAATATACAACCACCCTTGTCAAACATCGCCTTGGCCTCCGATACCGACACGTCAGTAATAACTTTTTCTGCCGCAGCTTTGTAATCCGTAGCGGTCATATCCTTTGCAATGGCCTGACCAGCAGCAAAAACGAAAGTAAAAACAAAGGCAAGAGCCAACATAGATACTGATACACGCTTCTTCATAAAAATGCTCCCTTATGGTTAGATGGTTACAACGTTATACTATTTTTCTCCCCTAATCAGCTATTTTTTTTGGTAATAATGATAACGGGACAATAACGTTTTTGTTGGCATTCAATTCCTCAGGTCTCACGTCTTTTTCAATCAAGAAAAAATCCGCATTTCCGTGGCAGTTTTCACATTTTTTGTTTTGAGGCGTTTGCCGGTTGATATTGTGTGGCGTTGTCAATTTCCATGTAGGAATCTGATCAAAATTGCTTAATCCATTTTTCGTGTAAAAATCAAACGTGTTCTTATCTACAGGGACATGACGAACTGTAACAAATTTTTCGGGTCTCTTTTGGGATCGCAGAGGATTAAGGCCTATCATAAAATTCATATTCGACTCTTTTGTCTCAAAAAATGCGTTGCCCTGCGGGTCTTTGGCGACATGACAACTATAGCAGTTTTTATAGGGCATGGAGTGACAAACCTGACAACTCAACAAATCCTTATGAAGGCGATGCTGTTTAGCATTTGGGGCCTTTTCGTCATAGATATCCTCATGGCAATCCAAACATTTTGGACCATTTCCCACTTCATATCGGTTGGCGCAATCATTGTTGTCTCCATGCATCTCATCGCCAGTGTGACACTTGCTGCATTTAAAGTACTTGCGTTTATGAACGTCAGCAGGGATTCCCTTATTCTTGCCAAGATATTCTTTCCCAATACGACTTCCATGACACGCCGTACAGACTTCCTGCATGGGCGGGTTCTTTTTAAACACATGGCCCTCTAACAGTCCGCCTTGAACAGATTCGGGTCTGCTGACATGGCACTGACCGCAGCTGCTGTGACACGAGGAACAATGATTCTGTCGCCCCTCGTCAACCCTTTCACATACACCTTTTGCGGGATTACTCCGCATACCCACTGTTTTTTTAATGGCCGCAAGATTCACGTGAAGATTGTGCTGATTATTTTCAGTGATATTCTCATGGCAATCTCCACATGCCTTTGAAGGGTCGGGAAAAGTAGGATCTTTCACGACCCCCTTATGGGCTGTTTTCCAGTTTGGATCGTCAGAGTTGCCACCATGGCATTCAACACAACCGATCTGGCCATGATTTTCATCATCTTCCGTGAAGGCTGTATCAACAAACAACTTTTCGTGCGGAGCCAACTGCTCCACAGCTCCGCCTCAACCTTCGCCCTTACTTTTAGATTCCGTTGCTGACTTTCCCTCGTTACTTTTGGCAATTTCCCTTGTAATTTTTATCAGTTTTTTAGGACTGGTATGGCAGATTACGCATTGACTCTCACTCTCAGCTGCTTGTGCCGGCTGATTTCCGAAAAATAACAAAAAACTACCAACGAAAACCGAGACAATACCCACTAAAAATTTGTAGCTTTTCACTGCACAGCTCCTTCTGTTTTGGGAATTCATAAAATCCTGCTCATAGAGCATGTCATACCGAAGGAAGGGATAAATATGTCTTTCATGTTACGAATGCTTCATTAACAGGTTGAGGCCCATGATGTTACACGCGCAAAAAGAATAGATGTACACAGAGGTAGATAATCGTTAATACAACGATATTATTGAATATCATTATTCAGAGATTCAATAAGTAAACAATTCCTGCAAAAAAATTATACGGCTATAATAATATACCAAAGTAATGTTTATTTTTTGTTTTCCACAACTTTTTGAGAAGTTATCCAAAAAAAACCAAACTACATTCTTTCTTTTTCAACCGCATCCACCTCCACCATTCCCATCACCAACCACGAAAATATTTTAGTTCCCTGTAAACCCAAAAAAAATAGAATACAACCAATACTAGAAAAAAAATCGAGAGGGATGACGCAGAGCATTCAAATCTGCTTCATCCCTCTCACAGAACAGTGCGTACGGGCCTCGTACACGGCGCCTGTTCTTTTTTATCTCTGATTTATCTGGGAAAGCTCGCCTTTTTTGATCTTATCCATTGCATAGAATCCGAGTCCGTCAAACCTGGGCGGATGAAACCACAGATTGCACAGATTGAGCAATGGTTCCAGCATGTTTTTCAGTACCTGCTGGACCACTCGGTCACGGACTGTCGGAATTCCTATCTTACGATTCAGATTGATTTTCCCCCAGACGGACAAAAAAAAGGCATCCTGTTACCAGATGCCGATGCTGCGCGTATCGCAGAAATACCATTCATAGTCAGCTGCACTGCGCCAACAAGTACCTATTCAAAGATCAGGTACAGTGCAGCTGGCAGGAGGAGTCACAATCCTCACAAATTAAAGGGCTCGGGATTGCTGTTTCTCCTTTTTCCGTTTTGCAATTTTGGCCTGTTTGGCTTCTTTCTGTTTCTGTCCTTTGTCCTTGACCTTTCTACTCTTCTTATCGCCCATGTGATACCTCCTTGCTGATGTCCTTGAGCACGTTCCGTTGCTAGTGAGGATTCCACCGCTACATAACGATGTTTTGGCTATACCAAAGAATATTTCACCAATCAACCAAATCACACGATTCTTTTTTTACCTGCCTATGGCACCTGTCAGAGAAGCCATCTCGACAGGAACAGCAGACTTTTTCTCTCAACCAATAGCCAGTACCTGGCAAAAACAAGTTTGCAGCATCGCGTCCAGACAAGAGTATTTTTCAGGCATTGCCTTCCTCACCGCTTATGATTATTGTTCTCACCTTTACAACAAGTCCCAAAACCCGGGAACACACCATGTTGGACTTCACCAAAATTACGACATCTCCCATCGCCAACCGGAAAAATAAATTTCACCTGGCAGACATGATCTTACCGGGCGCGTATCTTTCAAAACCTATAGAATCGATTTCTGCCATTGCCGAACGCATGGTCAAAGCCAAAAAAAACGACCGTTCCATCGTTCTCCAGATGGGTGCAGCCGTAATCAAGGAAGGCTGTTCATCCCTGATCATCGACCTGATGCAGCGCGGCTACATCCAGCATATCGCGGGTAATGGTGCGGTCTCCATCCATGATTTTGAAATCGCGCTCATCGGAGGAACCTCGGAGCACGTGCCAGACGGTCTCAAAAACGGCACCTTTGGCATGGCCGAAGAAACCGGACGGATGATGAACGAAGCCATTAATCAGGGCGCATCGGAAGGACGAGGATTTGGCTATGCCATCGGACGGATGATTGACCGACGAGACCTGCCCCACAAAGAGTACAGCCTGGCCTGGAACTGCTTCAAACTCGGTATTCCCTTCACCATCCACGTCTCTCTGGGGTGTGACATCATCCACCAGCATCCATTATGTGACGGAGCAGCCACCGGTGCAGCCACGTTTACGGATTTCAAGATCTTTACCGAAACCATATCCCGGATAAAACAAGGGGTGGTCCTCAACTACGGCAGTGCGGTGGCCATGCCCGAGGTTTTCCTTAAAGCCCTGACCATCGCCCGGAATCTCGGGTGTAACGTGGACCGGTTCACCACCGTCAACTTCGATTTTTTTAACATGTACCGCCCGCGCACACGCATCGTGGAATGGCCCAAAACTCTGGACTGCGAAGGATTCGATATCCGGGGAGGACATCGTCAAACATTCCCGGCCCTGCACCAGGCAATCGGAGAAATAGAAAAAAGGACGCAGTACACAGAACGCACAACGTGCAGTGTATAAATAAGCTTACGTGAATGTTTCAAACTCCATCAAGCAACAAAAAAGCCCCCTGTCTTCACGACAAGGGGCTTTTTTGTTGCTTGATGTAACCGAAATTATTCTACAGCAAATGTTCCCGTTTAATGGTTACAACCGCAGTTACCGCAGCAGCTGCCACAGCCGCTGGATTCGCAGCCGCCAGCAGCAGGTGCAGGCTTGTGGGCAGTTTCCTTAGCGATGGACAGGACTTCAATATCAAAAGTCAGCGCCTTGCCGGCCAGAGGATGATTCAGGTCCAGACTCACTTTTTTCTCGTCAATGTGGGTAATGAGAGCAGGCATCTGCTGGCCTTCATTTGTGGTCAGACCAATGGTCTGGCCGACCTCGGGATTCATATCGGCAGGAATCTGATCCACGGGGAAATCCATCAAACGTTCGGCCATATGCTCACCGTAGGCATCTTCAGGAGCGAGGGTAAATGTCTTTTTTTCGCCCACAACCATGTCCATAAGTGCGGCTTCAAAACCGGGAATCATCATGCCAGCGCCCATGGCGACCTCGAGAGGGGCACGTCCTTCGCTGCTATCAAAAACCTGTCCATCGTCCAGCGTTCCTTTGTATGCTACCTGTACAAACAAGCCTTTTGCTACTTTTTCCATGCGAGGGTCTCCTTCTAAAAATCTGTGATGTCCCGGAGGAGAGGCCCAACTCGTAAGAGGGAAATTCCGGAACATCCTGTTATATAAAATCAATCCTTTCCACAGAACCCCCAAAATGACAGGACGAAACAGTATAAAGAATTGATACTCCAAAGAATACTACCATTCTCTGGAGCATTGACCAGGTGCAACTTTAGGAATGATACGCCAACTGTCAAGAACAGAATATGCGCATACGAGCCGCCCATGAGATGGATACAAGGACATCAAGCTCAACCATGATAAAATTTTTGGATCATAAATTCCAGATACCTTGATTTGACCTGTTTCAAGGCCATGATCTGCTTGATCCCGGGAAGCTTCAGCACCACCCCCAGCACAGCGGCCAGGGCGCGGTGGCTCCACAACACCTGATTATCAAAAAGCAGGTTTTGAAATTTGCCGCGTTCAATGGCCATAACCACACAGCGGTGAGTGGAATTAAGAGGCGTAATGATCCGCTCTTTGCGACTTTCCATACGGATAGCCTTTTCCGGGCAGTTCCGGGCGCAGATACCACAACCCAGGCAAAGCTCTGTATTGATCAACGGTTTTTTCTTCTTGGGATGTTTGGAATCATTGGCTGAAACAAGTCCCATGGCTTCCACCGGGCAACGCTCCACACAAATTCCGCAGGTAATGCACTTCTCGTAATCGATCTCAGGCATAAAATTGGTGGTGTGCAGGGGATGCAGCAAACCGAATCGCTTGGCAGCCAGCATGGCCTCACAACAGCACCCACAACAATTGCAGATAAAATTAACTCCCTGCCTGCAATTTTCCCCGAACTGGACCAGGTTATGCTCATAGGCCTGATCTAGAAGATCAAGGCCTTCTTTGACGTCCACTGAACGAGCAAACCCATGTTTAATAAGTGATCCGGCCGAGGCATTGAAAGTCATACAAATATCCAGGGGGGCATCGCAGGCCCTGCCCATGTGCTGCATTTTGGACCGACAATAACAGGTGGAAATCCCCATTTTGGGTGAAGAACGGATGACCTCTGAAGCCCGTTCATAATCAAGAACATGGGCGTCATTTTCTTTGGACAATACCGGTTCATGCACAAAAACCCGACCCAGCTGTGTTTCGCCTTGCACAAAGAGATTTTTGATAAAATCCTCTTCTTCGTTGCAATATTCATAAAAAAGCTGGGCCAGAAGATGCTGGTCAATATCCCCCCTCGTACGCATCATGGAAAATTCAAAAAATCCGGCCATGGGCGGAGGAAGGACGTATACGGACCGCCCGTCCGGTTCCTCGATATCCACCAGAAGGGCCCGCCCCGAAAGCTGATCCAAAATATTTTGAGCCTGGGCCGGGGGCATGTCCCAAATTTTGGCTGCCTGATCAGTGTGAAAAGGCTTGATGGGCAGTTTGGCTACCAATGCAGCGTCCTGTTCACTGAACAAAATATGCAAAATTTTGTATAACAGCGGAGAAGGAGGTGCGCCCTGTGGAAAACGATTTATACGGTCAACAAGGGAATCATACCCCGACCTGATAACTTGATGCGCCATAAACATTTCTCCCTTTTGTATTACATATTCTTTACTTTACATAAAAATTACATTAAATTCATTGCATTATAAAAAAATTTATACAAAGATACAAGGGAAAGAGCACATATAAAAACAAAAATATCAAGCTCAATACGGCCACGCTACAAATTTTCTTACGCTGTACAACAAAAAAGGTGTCTCCCATGCCGGTTATTAACATCAACAATCCGTTACGCATTACCATCCCCCGTCTCGAAGGGTGCTGGCTGCAGACAGATTCCACGGGACTGACCCTGAACATGAATTTTCCGGGCATAACTCTGGAGGAATTGCGTTGTTTCTCCGCCGGTGTGCATCAGATCTCTTTATATGTTTCCACCACCCAGCCAATCATCCCCTTCATTCTGCTTGAGTTTACCACCAAAGGATTCGGTCCTGTGGAAGGAAGTTTTAACGCCAGGTCCCAATATCCCGAATTTTTGGATAGGTTCATGGCCTCTCCCTCACCCGCACGGATAACCATGTACTTGACGGACATGGGAAATATTAAAGGCATTGCGCCAGTACACCTCACCCGTGACATTACGGATCGTTTCAAACAGGCCGTCAACGACCAGCTGTCCTTCCCCTATACGGATCAGGAATTCGCCCTGGCCAAGCTAGAAATACAGCAACGCTACAGCAGCAATCAATTGTATACCATGGGACATCCATCCACGGAAGATATTTCCGTAAGACCATAACCTGAACGTCAAAGTTCCATACTAACGTCCGTGCAAGGTCACATAGGTATTCGTGTCGTATTCCCGGGTATTGCGGCCATGGCCACAACAAAGCCGGAGCATCTCCATGAGAAGATGCTCCGGCTTTGTTGTGGTGCACAAACGGGGTGTATTAATCGTTGCGTTCGGTCACTTCAATGAGATGATAACCAAACTGGGTCTTAACTGGTCCGTGGACCTTACCCACTTCTTCATTGAACACGACCGCTTCAAATTCAGGGACCATCTGGCCCTTGCCGAATTCACCAAGGTTACCGCCACGCTGGCCCGAAGGGCACTTCGAATGGGCTGCGGCCATCTCGGCGAAATCGGCTCCGTTTTCAATTTCCTGCTTCAAGGATTCACACTCTTCCAATGTTGGCACAAGAATATGCCGGGCTTTTGCTCGGGTCATGGTACCCTCCTTTATTTTTGGGTTGATTTTTTTGCACCGCCTGCAGGGTTTCCAGAACCGGATACCGAGGCCTTCTCTCCACTATTGGAACCGGATCGGTTGCCTCGTCTGCGAGGTCTTCGCTGCTGGCTGCCATTGGGCTTTGGCCTGAGCTTCGCGGGCGCGGACTTTTGTGCAGGTTCTCCTTTGGGTGTCTCGGGAGCCTTGCTCACGCTGGCCTGATAAAACTCATCCAGCAACATGGCCATCAACGACCGTAGATCTGCATCCTCTCCCAGAGTTTTGGCCAGGGGAGCAAAACGCTGCATACGCTCCTTCTGCAACAGATCTTTGGTCCGCATCCTGGCCTCAAGGAGAGCGATGGCCCGTTCGGACATAATCTCCTGCACATCGGAATCCTCGGGCAGACATCGTTCCTGGATAGGAACACTGAACTGGGAGGCAATGGATTTCATCTTTAGCTCTTCAATCACATCCACCAGGATAATGGCCTGACCGCTGGCTCCTGCACGTCCTGTCCGTCCGGACCGGTGGATATAAACTTCAGGGTCCTCCGGAGGCTCATACTGAATAACATGGGAGAGTTCCGGGATATCGATACCCCTGGCGGCCACATCCGTGGCCACGAGAAACCGCAGTTCCCCAGCCCGTACCCGGGAGAGCACCTTGTCCCGTGCTCCCTGGGAGAGATCAGAACTAAGTTCGTCCGCATCGTACCCAAAACGTTTGAGCACCACAGTTACATAATGCACATCGACCTTGGTGTTGCAAAAAATAATGGCCGATGTTGGATTTTCCATTTCCAAAATCCGGATCAGCGCCCGGTCCCGCATCATGCCCGGAACCTTATAATAGACGTGCTCCACTTCGGTGACATGCATATGATCGCTGCTCAGGCTGAGTACCTGGGGAGACTGCAAAAATTCCCCGGCCAGTCGTTTCACATGGGGTGGATAGGTGGCAGAAAACAATGCAGTGGTGATCTTTCTGCGGGGCAGATATCCCTGCACAGCTTTCATATCCGGATAAAATCCCATGGAGAGCATCCGATCGGCTTCATCAAGGACCAGAAAACGGAGTCCATCCAGTTTCAACGTCCCTTTGAGCAGATGATCAAGCACCCGACCGGGCGTTCCAACCACAAACTGCGCCCCTGCGTGCAGGGCGTCCAACTGAACCGTATATGAGGCTCCACCATAGAGCGCAGCCGTTTTCACTCCGATTCCTGTTCCTACAGCCTCAGCTTCGGCAATGACCTGTCTGGCCAACTCTCGGGTAGGCACAAGCACCAGGGACTGGCAGGTGGGCTTGGAAAAATCAATTTTTTCGAACAGAGGCAGCAGATAAGCAGCCGTTTTGCCCGTACCTGTTCGGGACTGAACCATAACGTCCTGTCCCCTGGTCAGATAGGGAATGGTCCTTGACTGCACAGGTGTCAGACCTGACCAGCCCATCCGCCCGCAGGCATCTTGAAGGTACGGGGGTAAATCCTGCAAACAAACGCTTTGAACTTCGGGTTGTTCCGTTTTGACGACGTCTTCTTCGCCACGATCAGCATTGCTCTGGGTATCACTTTCCACGCGTTATTCCTTATCGGTTATACATTGCCCATTGAAAAAAAATGGCATACGTGCTCTCTTTTCCGGCGCATATCCCGCATGACAGCGTGTACTTTTTCACTCTGCGGACCCTCGTGCCGGTCGATGAATCAATCGCCCCTTCTATCTATCGGTCACAAAAAATTTATGGAATTTTCCAACCAGACCAAGGCATATATCTACGCTCTGTCAGCCGTGGCCATCTGGTCCACCGTGGCCTCGGCCTTCAAGCTGTCCCTGCAGTATATGGACCCAGTACAGCTTCTGCTGTACGCATCCCTGACCTCGGTCATCGTTCTTTTTTGTGTTGTCGCGTCCCAAAAAAAGCTGCATCTGCTGACCAGGCTGACCGTAAAAAACACGCTCATCTCCATGGGTATGGGGGCCTTAAACCCTCTGCTCTACTACCTCATTTTGTTCAAGGCATATGATCTTTTGCCGGCGCAGGAAGCCCAGGCTCTCAATTATACATGGGCCATCACCATGGCCCTTCTTTCCATTCCCCTCTTGGGACAAAAACTTGGCAAGCAGCAAATTGTGGCCATTGGCATCAGTTACGCGGGAATCGTGGTCATTGCCACCCACGGAGAAATACATCTCAGCCATTTTTCCGATCCCCTGGGGACGGCCCTGGCCCTTGTAAGCACAGTCATCTGGTCCCTGTACTGGATTTTCAACACCCGTGACAGATTTGATCCCTGCGTGCGTCTTTTCCTGAATTTCTGCTTCGGGACGGTGTACATCCTGCTATGCACACCCTGCCTGTCCAGCTTTGTGCTGACATCTGTCCAGGGACTCTTTGGGGCCATCTATGTAGGCATCTTTGAGATGGGTATCACCTTTGTCTTCTGGCTCATGGCCTTAAAACATACCACCAGCGCAGCCCGCATCAGTCAGCTTATCTACCTCTCGCCCCTCATATCTCTGGGACTGATCCATCTTCTGGTAGGGGAAACCATCCTCCCCTCGACCCTCATCGGCCTGACGCTGATTCTACTCGGGGTTATGGGACAAGGGAAAAGCAGGATGCAGGATAAAAAATAAAGATAGAGGATGTCCGATACCATACGACTCCCAACGCTAGATCTCGTTCCCATCCTTGAGCAAAACCGGGAACAACGTTGCCATCGCAACTCTAGATGACCAGGTACGAGACCCCCAGCGACGACAGTCCGTTATCTTATCCTATATCGTTACACCTAGCCAATATAATCCCCATCAATGCCTCCCGGTCCTCCGGCCATCATGGCCTTGAAAAACCGGACACTCTTTGCATCCACAGGAACCACGGAAAACTGTCCGCCGCAGAGGTCACAGCGTACGGTCGCTGGTTGCAACGGTGCGAGCACCGGTACCTTGTGTCCGCAATGAGGACACGGATAGAACATAAGCAGCTCCATGCCCACAGGGGTGACTGCTTCTTTGGGGCGGTTCATACGCCAGGCTCACGGAGCAGATTTTCGCCGGTCATCTCAGCGGGTTGTTCCATGCCCAAAAGTGCGAGCAGGGTCGGAGCCACATCACACAAGGCACCGTCCTGACGCAACCGTCTTCCGCCCATCGAATCCCCCACCAGCAGACAGGGGACAGGGTTAAGGCTGTGGGCGGTTTTAATCCCGCCGTTCTCATCCAGCATATTCTCGGCATTGCCGTGATCTGCCGTCAGCAGGGCAATGCCCTCGGCAGTGTGCAGAGCGTCCATGACCCTGCCAACGCAGGCATCCACGCATTCGCAGGCCTTGATGGCCGCAGAAATCACTCCTGTATGCCCGACCATGTCCAGGTTGGCAAAATTACACACAATCAGGGCATAGTCTCCTGAAGCAATGTGTGCACAGAGGGCGTCCGCAATCGCGTTGGCGCTCATTTCAGGCTTGAGATCATAGGTGGCCACGTCCCGGGGAGAAGGAATCAACAGACGCTCTTCTCCGGGAAAAGGCTCTTCCCGGCCTCCATTGAAAAAATAGGTCACATGGGCATATTTTTCGGTCTCGGCGATACGGAATTGTTTCTTTCCCTGCCCGGCAACAACCTCTCCCAGAATATTGGACATTTTCACGGGGGGGAAGGCAGCCGGAAGGGGGAAATGGCCGTCATAGACGGTCATGGTGGCCATTGCAGCCAATGCAGGAACGACCCGGCGTTCAAAAAGGTCGAACTGGGGATCAAAAAGGGCCTGGGTCAACTGCCTGGACCTGTCGGCCCGAAAATTGAAAAAAAAGACTGCATCATCATCCCGGATGGTAGCCACGGGCCTATGGTCCTGCATCATCACACGGGGACGAATAAACTCGTCATTTTCATTCTGCGCATAGGCATCCCGGATAGCATCCAGGGGATCGGAACAGGCAATGCCCACGCCATCGGTCAGAGCATCATAGGCCAGTTTGATCCTGTCCCAGCGTTTATCCCGGTCCATCGCATAATACCGACCGGTTATGCTGGCGATACGCCCGACTCCGATGCGGTGCATATCTTCCACAAGGCGTTCCACATAGGAAAGGCCGCTTGCGGGCGGGGTATCACGACCGTCCAAAAAAACATGCACAAAGACATCACTCACCCCCTTATCCCTGCACAGCTCAAGCGTGGCCGCCAGATGGGCCTGATCACTGTGCACTCCGCCGTCAGAGACAAGGCCCATGAGATGGACCCGGCCACCCGTCATCGCAGCCGTATCAACAAGGTCGGTGAGTACCTTGTTGGTGAAAAAGCTCCTGTCTTTAATGGCCAGGTTGATACGCATGATGTCCTGATACACAATGCGGCCGGCACCAAGATTGAGATGTCCGACCTCGGAATTGCCCATCTGTCCCTCGGGCAGTCCGACGGACGAGCCCATGCAGCGCAGCGTGGTACAGGGACAGGTGGCGCAGAGCTGATCAAGGTTCGGTGTGCGGGCCAGAGACACGGCGTTGCCCGGGCCTGGCGCAGCCTTGCCCCAGCCATCCAGGATCAGCAACAGTACAGGATTACTTGCTGTCATCCTTTTTCTCCCGGAATCCGAGGTCAATGCGGGTCACCCCGGTAAATAAGCCTTCAATGTTGTAAAGTTCCCGGACATCCTTCTGAAAGATATGTACAACCACATCGTTAAAATCCACCAGAATCCATTGCCCGCCATCCTTGCCTTCGACCCCCAGGGCCGCTTCTCCGCGTTCCTTGCCCTGGATCAAGATCCAGTCGCACAGGGCTTTGGTCTGTCGGGCACTGTTCGCTGTAGCAATGACCATCCCTTCGGTAAACGACGTCACACCCTTCAAATCAAATGCAACAATATCCTTGGCTTTTTTTTCATGCAACCAGGAAGCTATCAACTCCAAACGGTCTTTAATTGCCTCATGTTTCTGTTCGGGCATCAGTATTCCTCACAAATATAAAAATATCACCGGCTCATCCGCCGGAAAGTACACCATAATATTCAATGAAAACAGCGCATACCTCCTCTTAAAAGGCACACGCACTCAATAACAACCTTGTATCTATACGGCAAAGTTGCACACAGGGCAAATCATTCTCCCCAGGGATAACGGCTGAAAACAACGCAGCGGACACGCAGACGAGCCGCTCTAATGATTCCCCATATCTGAATTTTGATCCCCATCAGGCGCCTTCCCCTCCGTAGATTCCGGCCACGTCTGCCCAAAAAGCACTTGACAGCCAGCCATGCTCTCTGCCATCAATCCTCCCATCATGACTAACACCTATACCTCTTTTTCTTTTTTTTATTTTTTTACCTTTACAAAAAGGAAACGTTCCGTGGTGTCGGTCTAAAAGCACATATCATCAAGAATACCAGCCAAGCCGCGGACAGAAAATCTGATCGCGGCTTTTTTAGTATCAACCAGATAGGCTCGGGGACACGAGCACAAAAACTCTGCATTCCCCCCACTTCATCGAAACCCGCAGGGAGACAGAACCATGATGTATGAGGTAGAAAATGAAACCATGCCCAGGGAAGAACTTGAGACGTTACAGCTTAAGCGACTGCAATATCTTGTTGAAAAACTTTACCATAATGTTCCTTTTTACCGAGAAAAATTCAACGAAAGAGGACTTAAACCCGAGCATGTCAAATCATTGAAGGATCTGCAGTATCTTCCGTTCACAGCAAAACAGGACCTGCGCAACAACTATCCTTATGGGCTGTTCGCCTCACCCAAAGAAAACATTGTGCGTATCCATGCCTCGTCGGGTACCACCGGGAAAGCCACTGTAGTCGGCTACACCCAGCGCGACGTGGATACATGGGCCAGACTCATGGCCCGCTGCCTTATGGCCGCAGGCGGTTCCCGCCAAGACATGGTCCATAACGCCTACGGTTATGGCTTGTTCACGGGCGGCCTGGGCATGCACTATGGTGCGGAAAAACTGGGAGCCACCATCATGCCTTTTTCCGGAGGTGGAACACGACGCCAGGTCATGCTCATGAAAGATTTCGGGTCCACCATTTTGTGCAGCACCCCCTCCTACGCCATCAAGCTCTACGAAACCATCCTGGCTTCAGGCATGACACCAGAGGATCTCAAACTACGCATAGGAATCTTTGGCGCCGAGCCCTGGAGTGAAGGCATGCGCCAGGAAATCCAGTCCAAGCTAGGTCTCAAGGCCTATGACATCTATGGATTGTCCGAAATCATGGGCCCGGGGGTTGCCATTGAATGTAAAGAAGCTCAAAATGGTCTGCACATCTGGGAAGACCATTTCATTCCGGAAATCATTGATCCCGAAACCTGCGAAGTCCTGCCCATGGGTGCAACGGGAGAACTGGTTATCACGACCATTACCAAAGAGGGCATCCCCCTTATCCGCTACCGGACCAGAGATATTACCGCCCTCAACCCCGTCCCCTGTAAATGCGGTCGGACCCATATCCGTATGGAACGGATCAAAGGTCGCAGTGACGACATGCTGATTATCCGAGGAGTCAATGTCTTCCCGTCGCAAATCGAGAGTATCCTTTTGGATACCCATGGGTTAACGTCCCATTATCAGCTCATCATTCGCCGCCAGGGGTCCATGGATACCCTTGAGGCACAGGTTGAGGTGGATGAAAAACTCTTCTCAGACAAAATCAAACATTTACAGAAAATTGAAGCCAAGATACAAAAGGATATTAAAGAATTTTTAGGTATCACAGCCAAGGTCTCACTGGTTGAACCCCAGAGCATCGAACGATCTCAGGGCAAAGCCAAACGGGTTATTGATCTTCGCTAATGATCTTGGAGCATGCTGACGGCACGCCATGATACAAACCGGCTAAACAACGAGAGGTACACATGAAAGTCGAACAAATCTCGGTATTTTTGGAAAACAGGGCCGGAAGGCTGGGCGAGGTGACCCGCCTCCTGGCTGAAGCAGGTATCAATATCCGGGCCCTTTCCCTGGCTGATACATCTGATTTCGGCATCCTAAGACTGATTGTCACAGACCATGAAAAAGCCAAAAAAGTGCTCAAAGAAGGCGGCTTTACTGTGGGTCGCACCAATGTGGTTGCTGCGGAAGTGGAAGACAAGCCCGGCGGACTGCACCATATCCTGGATGTTCTGAGCAAAAACGAAGTCAACGTGGAATATATGTACGCCTTTGTACAGCAGAGCGGCAAAAATGCCGTGCTCATCTTCCGCTTTGACCGCACTGACCAGGCCATTGAAGTCCTACAGAAAAATGGTGTCCGGATCATTCCGGGCAAAGAAATCTACAGTATTTAGCATACCGGCCGGGCCACCTTGATGGCCCGGTTTCTCTTCCGATCTTCCCTTATTCTGAAATCCACGATTCTTTTCTGACCCGGAAGATGGAAAACGTATGGTAGATTGATGCGTTGCGGCACGACCCAGAAGGTCCCTGACGTGTCACGCCCCCGCCCAGGGTTTGACGCTTCGTTTTCCCGTGTCTGCTGCCCGACATTTTTCTGAACCCAACAGAATTCTTCCCCGACGTACGGGCAAGAAGGAGATACCATCATCATGAAACACCTTGCACAGACTTTGACCATTTTTTGCGTTCTCCTGCTGCTGGGGGCCTGCGGATCAGATGAAAACAAACAGACAGCCCCGACTGACAACGTATCCGACACCATCACCATCGGTGCGGTGCTACGGCTTTCACGCGGTGCTTCTGACGGACTCCCCGCACGTCACGGGATGGAAATCGCGGTCGATCAGATCAATGCCGCAGGGGGAATAAACGGCAAAAAACTGAACATCATTTTTTACGACAGCAAGGATGATTCAACCACGGCCGTCAATGCCGTGCAAAAACTCATTTCAGTGGACAAGGTCCAGGCCATCGTGGGCCCCATGATGAGTGGCAACGTCCTCGCCTCCGCCCCGTTGTGCAACAGGGACAAGGTGGTCATGATCACTCCGTCCGGCACCTCCCCCAAAATTTCCCAGGCTGGCCCCTATGTGTTCAGACTGTGCACCCCCATCCACACTCAGGCCAATGCGTTGGTTACCAGAGCCATCGCTCTGACAGGCAAAAACAATCCCACGGCAGCCATCGTCTACAGCAACGATCCGTACGGGAAAGGCTGTAAAAATCTGTTCGTCAACTATCTTCAGGCACAGGACATCACCCCCGCAGGTATCGAAACATTCCAAAGAGGGGACAAAGATTTCCAGGCCCAGCTGACCAATATCTCCGCGAGCAATCCGGACATGCTCTTTTTTCCCGGTTATCTCCAGGAAACCGCACCTCTCATAAGCCAGGCACGGCAGATGGGACTTACCGGCCTGAGTATCGGCGTCTTCGGGGACATGGCTCCCCAGTACATCCATCTGGCAGGCACGGCGGCCGAAAATCATCTCAATGCCAGTGAATATGATGAGGCCAACCCCGCGGAGCAGAATCAAAAATTTGTGGCTGCATACAAAGAAATGCTCGCAAAGAATCCCCAGACGTCAGACAACATCATGTTCGCCTCCCTGACCTACGATGCAGTCCAGCTCCTGGCCTCGGCCTTTGCATCAGGTGCTGCCAGCGGAGAAGGAATCCAGAGCTATCTGGATAAGGTTGAAAATTTTCCAGGAGTTACCGGCATATTGAATTTTGACACCAATGGTGATGTGCAGAAAGGTGAAGTGTATCTCTTCCAGGTCAAGAATGGCGCGTACAAAAAGATATAAGATAGGTATTCTACTATATTATCCCCTTTATCCTCTATCGTAAGAACCCTATGCTCACCCAACAGCTTATCAACGGCCTGGTTTCTGGCTCGGCCTACGCCCTCGTGGCCCTGGGCTATACCCTCATCTACGGAGTTCTCGGGCTGATCAATCTGGCCCAGGGCGAGCTGTACATGGCCGGAGCCTTTGGCCTGTGGGCCGGGATGGCCCTGTTGAAACTCCCGTTTTTGGGGGCGGTTCTTTTCGGGCTGCTCACAGCGGGCATCGTTGGCCTGGCCATGGAACGGCTGGTCTTTCGCCCCCTGCAGAACCGGCACCCTCTCATCCCCATGCTTGCAGCCATTGGATTGTCCATCATGCTCCAGGCTCTGGCCCTGCTGTTTTTCGGACCGGAAACCAAACCCTTTCCCCTGGAACTACCACCCTCCCATTTTACCATGGGCTCCATCCGGATCTCCTGGATTCAGATCCTGCTCATGGGAGGGGCTGTTATCGTTATGGTCGGCCTTATCTGGTTTGTCCGCTATTCCAAAAACGGCAAGGCACTGCAGGCCGTGGCCCAGGACCCGGAAGCGGCCAGAGTGGTGGGTATCAAGCCTGAATTCTGCATATCCATGGCCTTCTTTGCCAGTGCACTCATGAGCGGGGCAGCAGGCATGATGATGGCGGCCTATTACAACGCCACCTATCCCTACATGGGCGTACTTCCGGGGCTCAAAGGATTCTGTGCCGCAGTACTGGGCGGAGCAGGCTCCATTCCGGGGGCCATCATCGGGGGACTTCTGCTGGGTCTGGCGGAAAACCTGGGTGCGGCCTACATTTCTTCAGGTTTCAAAGACGCCTTCGCCTTTGGTATCCTGATCCTTATTCTGCTGGTCCGTCCTTCGGGCATCCTCGGAAAACGGACATAGCCGAAGAACCACATCATATAAACACAACTCTACCCGGGGACCATGTATACAAAAAAACGATCTTCTACATCCATGAATATGGCCTTACGACGATTTTTCGATCGTCAGGACACTCATGATGATCTTTGCCTGGCAAAACTCTGGGAAGCATGGGATACCATTTTCGAACCCGAAATCGCCACCCTGATCCGCCCCCTGGGACACAAAAAAGATATCTTGCTCCTCGGTGCCGATGATGCCATCGTTATGCAGGAATTCACGTATTTTTCCGACCAGATACTGGAGAAGGCCAACGCCTTCCTAGGAAAACAATTTTTTGGACGGATACGCATTGAACTGCTCAAAGGCCGTTCTCCCCTCAATGCCAGACTGCTCCCTCCCCCTCCAGGCAGAACGCCCCCTGTCAGGCCCGAGGGCCTGGGCACCATGCCACATGATATGCAGGCCTCATCGCCGGTAACCCGGGCCTATCTCAAATACGTCAGCCTGTTTACAACCGATGTCCCCAACAGCAGCCTAGCGACAAAGGGGTCCAAATAATTTTATTCTATCCTATTCATCATAATCCATAACATTTACGAGGAGGATCATCACATGGCGGAAGCAATGAACACAGAGCACGTATTGTCCACACTCAAAAAGCCTCTGGACAAGATGACAGTCAAGGAACTGAAGGACCTTGCCATTGCCAAAGTTCCACAGATCGTCGGCGCGTCAGGCATGCACAAAGAAGACCTGCTGGCAGCCATCAAGGAACACCTTGGCATAGCTGCAGAAAAAGGCGGGGCATCTCCCTATGCCAAGCAGCTCAAGGCCATGAAAACAAAAATTATGGAACTCAAGGCCAAAAAAAATGAAATCCCCAAGACCAAAGGGGGAGAACGTAAAAAACTGCGTTACCAGATCCACGAACTCAAGAAAAAAACCCGCCGCATTGCTGTCGTCTAAAAGATGCATTTTTTAAAAAAAGTATTTGACAAGACAGACCTGTTTCCCTAAAAAGTGCTCTTTCTTGCTGGGCGATCGTTCAACGGCAGGACAGCGGACTCTGACTCCGTCAATCAAGGTTCAAATCCTTGTCGCCCAGCCAAATAAATAGATGTCCCCATCGTCTAGCTCGGTCCAGGACACCAGATTTTCATTCTGGGTACAGGGGTTCAAATCCCCTTGGGGACGCCACGCGAATACAAGGCTCTGTCACAAATGTGACAGAGCCTTTTCGTTTGCGCGCTCCTCCCCAAAAATCATCACAACCCCTGATCCACTATCAGCATTTTTCCCCGCCACGCTTTTTCTATCGATCCTCCCAGAAAAATGTCACAAAACCTTTCCCTGGACGTCACATTTCTGTAACATGGTTTCCATAGATACCTCACAACAGCTTGTACACATTTTGCAAACTCTTTTGGAGGTCATAATGAAATCAGGTTTCAAAGCACTTGTCGCCGCTCTTTGTCTTTTTGTCGCACTGCCCGCATGGGCCGGCTCCCTTCAGGTTAAAGGTTCCACCACCGTTCTTCCCATTGCTCAGAAATGTGCCGAGGCCTTCATGAAGGTCCATCCGGACATTGCGGTCTCCATTTCCGGCGGCGGCTCGGGTAACGGCATCAAAGCCCTCATCGACGGAACCACGGATGTGGCTGATGCCTCCCGCTTCATCAAAGGAAAAGAAGTCAAACGTGTCGTTGAAAACGGCCGCTACCCCGTCCCCTTTGCCGTTGCCTACGACTGCATTGTGCCCATCGTTCACCCTTCCAACACCGTCACCAACCTGACCCTGGACCAGCTCAAAAAAATCTATATGGGCAAAATCACCAACTGGAAAGACGTTGGCGGCCCAGATGAGAACATCGTGGTTATCTCCAGAGACACCTCTTCGGGAACCTATGAAGTATGGGAACATAAAGTCATGACCAAAGAGCGTGTCTATCAGCGTGCCCAGCTCCAGGCATCCAACGGTGCCGTTGCCCAGACCGTGGCCAAGAACAAGCGCGCCATCGGCTATGTCGGTTTCGGCTACCTGAACAATGAGATCAAAGGCCTGTCTGTCAACGGCATTACCGGCACACCCGCCACCACCCTGAGCGGCACCTACCCCATTTCCCGCGCTCTGTTCATGTTCACCAACGGCTGGCCCAAAGGCGACACCGCCAAGTTCATCAACTTTGTACTCAATCCGGCTACAGGCCAGAAACTGGTTAAGGACGCCGGATTCGTTCCCCTGTACTAAGCAGCATTCAGCTCATAAAAGCCGGGCAGGCCCATGTACCTGTCCGGCTTTACTTGCAAAATTATTTTTCACGATGAAATCAAAGAGTTCTCATGAAAACACCTAGAGCATTTCGGGAAACCTGCATCAAAAATTTCTTCCTGCTCACGGCCTGTATCTCCATCCTGGTCCTGACCCTGATCATGGCCTTTCTCTTTATCCAAGGAATGCCTATCTTCAAAACGGTTCCCGTGACAGATTTTCTCTTTGGCAGTAACTGGTACCCCACGTCGGAACCCCCGGATTTCGGCATATTACCTCTGATCGCAGCCTCCCTTGCCGTCACCTTTGTTTCCTCCCTCATGGCTATCCCCCTGGGAGTGATGACGGCCATCTACCTGGCGGAAATATGTTCCCGCAGAGCACGCAACATAGTAAAACCCATCGTGGAACTTCTGGCAGCCCTGCCGTCAGTGGTTATCGGGTTTTTCGGTATGGTCATTGTCGCTCCCTTCCTGCAGGACTATTTCGACCTGGATACAGGGCTCAACCTCTTTAATGCCTCGATCATGCTGGCCTTCATGTCCATCCCGACCATCTGCACGGTTTCCGAAGATGCCATCTACGCTGTTCCCGGTGAACTCAAAGAAGCATCTCTGGGACTTGGCGCCACCCACTGGCAGACCATCGCCAAGGTTATTCTGCCGGCATCTCTTTCGGGTATCAGCACGGCCGTCATTCTCGGCATGTCCCGGGCCATCGGTGAAACCATGGTTGTCCTGATGGTCGCAGGGGGTGCAGCACTTATTCCCCTCTCCATCTTCGACCCTGTCAGACCCATGCCGGCCAGTATTGCCGCAGAAATGGCCGAGGCCCCGTTCCAGAGTGACCATTACTACGCCCTCTTTGCCACAGGCATGGTCCTGTTCATATTTACCCTGATTTTCAACATGGTTGCCGAACACATTGCCCACAAGCACAAACAGACCGGAGCGGCAACCCTCTAACCGGTGCAAAACGGATCATGAAGAACTCAACACTGCGCAAGGCCATCCAGTCGGGAGTCTTTTCTCTCCTGCGTCTTTCGGTCCTCATCAATGCCATGGCCCTGGCCATCATCGTCTATTTTCTGGTCATCAACGGTGCCCATGTGATCACTTGGGAATTTCTGACCCAGAAACCTTTTGACTCCATGACCCAGGGGGGGATCATGCCCTGTATCGTGGGGACTATGCTGCTCAGTTTCGGAGCCATGGCCATAGCCTTTCCCCTGGGGGTCTCCTCGGCCATCTATCTCCATGAATATGCCCGACCCGGTAAATTATTGCGCTTTATCCGCTTTGCCATCAACAACCTGGCCGGTGTGCCCTCCGTTGTTTTCGGCCTGTTCGGTCTGGCCTTTTTTGTCACCTGGATGGGTTTTGGCGTGAGCATCCTCTCGGGTATCCTGACCCTCGGGTTTCTTATCCTCCCTGTGATCATCGGCACCTCCGAAGAGGCCTTACGTTCGGTCCCACAAACATTTCGCGAAGCATCTCTGGGCCTTGGAGCAACAAAATGGCAGACCATCAGCCGCGTTGTCCTCCCGGCGGCCATGCCCGGCATGCTCACCGGTTCCATTCTCGGCCTGAGCCGTGCCGCCGGCGAAACAGCAGCCATCATGTTCACGGCAGCCGTCTATTATTCCCCCAGGATGCCCCATTCCATTTTCAACGACGTCATGGCCCTGCCTTATCATGTTTATGTTCTGGCAACGGCTGGCACAGCCATCGACAAAACCCGTCCCCTCCAGTATGGCACATCCTTGGTACTGATCATGCTTGTATTCGGCATGAACCTTATTGCCATCGTGTACAGAGCCAGAATGCAGAAGACGAAATAGAAAAAATCAGTGGACAGTTAGCAGGTGGCGGTACGCAGAAAAACGGCCGTCCCCGCAATCATCAAACAACCGGGAAAACAGCATGCGCATCCTTATCGTTGAAGACGAACCCGATATCCTGAATCTGCTGGCCTTTAATCTGGAAAATTCAGGTTTTGAGGTCATCAAAGCCGAAGACGGATACAAGGCTTTGGAGAAGGTCCGCA
>Ga0265294_10000757_pt1 | contig 43524 bp, 48 predicted proteins | sample MunlanPumphouse3_FD_192504 | JGI IMG/M metagenome (GOLD analysis project Ga0265294, IMG submission 192504) | Groundwater microbial communities from a municipal landfill in Southern Ontario, Canada - Pumphouse #3 | ecosystem: Environmental > Aquatic > Deep subsurface > Groundwater | place... | reverse complement strand
TGCAGACGGTGTAGCGGGGCGACTCCGGGTGCTCGAGAGACCGCTCAAAGTAGTAGCGCCGGGGACAGATATGGCAGGCGACGACGCCTGATACCGGGATGTACTGCTCCATGTGTGACCGATTCCGCTTTAGAGTGACTTACGTTCTCTCCCCATAAAAAAGAGCGGCATGTGTGGTCGGTTTGGTATGGGCCGCAGCACGATTCTGATCGCCGTACCAGCCCTGCCTGGCAGTGCGCCCCTCTCCGGGGAGGCTCTATCCCTGCCGGGGTGACGGCGCCTGCGCCTGAGAAGACCAACCATTATGCCGGAGCGGATCGAAGAGTGAGGATATGGCAACCCGAGAGATATCAGTCAATATCCCCGGCGACCTTGACCCGGTCTACTCGAACCGTATCCAGATCGCCTACAAGGAGGATGAGTTCACGTTCCTCTTCCTGCACGAGATCCCCGGCACGAACCAGGCGCGGGCGAAGGCGATCGTATCGATCAGCCCCCGGCACGCGAAGAACCTGGTCGAGGTGCTCTCGAAGAGCGTGGCCGATTACGAGCAGAAGTTCGGCCAGATCACCGCCCCGGCGGCCGCCCAGCCCCAGGAGAGCAACGTCACTATCCGGGGTTACTCCTGAGGGGGCCGGGGGCGGCAGGTGATACCTTTTTAATTCCGGACGTGCAATGGTATAAGGCAGTTGCCGCTGTGGCTTAGTGGTATAGCGGCTGATTCGTAATCAGCAGGTCGGGGGTTCGAATCCCTCCAGCGGCTTATTTACGGGCGGTTCAAAGCCCTGTTCGATTGTTCCAGGCCCTTTCTCTGGTCTCAGTCTTTCGCCGATCAAAGATCAGGGGAGCGCCTTTGGTTTTTCCATGACAACCCGCCGGCTTTTCGGGCGGAGAATCTGGTTTTATCAAGGGCTTTGCGGTTCATCAGTGTACGGAACGCAAATCTTCAGCTCCACAATATCCCCTTCCGCATCGATGCGGTCCATATCCTCGATAAACAGGCGCTCCCTCTCCTGCTCTGCCATGTCGGAGCGAAGTTCGTCAAATGTCTGGCTCATGTTACCATTTTCCCGGCGGGGCGTAGTCAGGCGGTTCATGCTGAGGTTGCCCTGGATGAGCGTCTTAAAACTGGATCCAACGGTCGAGGTAGATATCGATCAAGCCCTGCTCAGATAAAGCGCAGTCAACGAGATCTTCAAACTCGCTCTTCTCTATCTTCAACTGCTTTGCCATGATACCTATCAACTTATCGCTGATCTCTTTTGTCCCGTGGCTGACCCAGGTTACAATCCGGGTTTTCTTCCCGTTATGGTACAGGGTAAGTTTGATGTCCTTTGAGTTATGCTGCTGAAATCCCTTCTTCAGCAGAGCTCTCTGGATCGCCCGGTTTTTTCGTGTCCCCAACTATATCCCCTCATCCAGAAGCGAACGCAGTTTGTTGCGGAATACAATCCCCCCTTCTGTCAGATTCCCGGTCTCCTCCTCAACATAGTCCAGCCAGAGTAACTTGAGTTCGTCGTTAATCCGTTCTACCCCGTCCTTCAGGTTACCGGATGTGACCAGGAGGTTGAACTCGTTGTTATACAGAATGTATTCGTCGTTCTCAAATTCAACTTCCAGGTCAATGGGATATCGCAGCTCGCGGATATCCTCATTAAACCTGATATGAGTAAGTGGGAGGGAATTAAGGGGTTTAAATGCCATTTCGCCCTCTATATTGATACTGCGTGCCGTCTTCCCGATCGATCCGCTGACGCTGACGAGCTGTTTAATCCTCTTGATGACAAATTCTTCCAACTCCGGAGGGTATCTGCACGTGTACTTCCCTTCGGGAGTATCGATGACGAACTGGCGTTTCCTGTCCACCCTCAACTCTACCATACGGCCCGATATTGTCTTCTCAGTTGGTTTTGGTGGTCTTATCAGGGCGTTCTTAATTATCGGCTTTCTTGTGCGATCCAGTTTGATCGGCCCCAAAGAGCCAAACCCAAGAGTTACATCGTATATTGAATCCTCATCAGGCCAGAGGTTCTCCAATTCCTGAACTGACCGAATCGCCCGGTGCTCGTCGCCGTGGAGTAATTCAACAACTTCTGGGAAGATATCCTCTTGGTTTGACGCGATATCTATAACAGTGCCCACGAGGGAGATCGCGCGTTCTCCATAGGTGCCGCCTGCACCAGGCAGCCCGTACTGGTCGTGTGAAACCCTCATGGTGATGGCGGCGCTGCCCTGCTCCAGCCGTGATATAACCAACTCGCAGTTCTGCTTCACGCTCTTAGGGAAATCACCTGCAGTTCTTGGTTGATGCCCCTCCAGGTGGTCCCCCATAATATACATCAAATTTTGAATTGCCTGGAAGTTGCTGATAAGAGCGTTAACGGATATCTCCGGGTGGTTTTTATCGTTTGACTTAATGTAGAGAGCGATCTCTCTGCTCGATCGGACCATTCACCAGTTCCCTCCCGCACGCTCCTCCGAGCTATCGATTATAATGGCGGTCTGCGTATGAACATTTATGTGTATGGGTAAGCCCGGGTTACCTGAGGTTCTGCCCGGCCTCCTGCTGACGTCTGCACCCCGGGGACAGAGAGCCTCCGGCAGACCTGAGGCACTACTGGAGCATTTCGCCTTATGTTGCGGGTCCTGATGCGTGGGAGTGATCGCCGCCGCACGCGACCATCGCATGGAAAATATTAGGTGAAACGGTCCACTATACCCCGAAGTGCACCGCGGACCGTAGATCCCAAGCCCCCGGGACCGATCGTCACGCGCCTACTGTGCCGGTGCCACCATCGGCTTCTTCTCTTCCTCCTCCGCGGCTTCGACCGCCTCCTCAAGTGCCGCTCCGGCCATCACGAGCGCTTCCGGGGTGACGATGCCCTCGGCGATGAGGTATGCGTTGGCATCCCGGAGAGCCTCTTTGAGATCCTTTGCCCAGAGGTGCTCGATGAGGAAGACCGCGGCAGCGCTGTTGTTCGGGATAATTTCGGAGATCCGCCGGACGTTCTCCTCGTTCATACCGAAGGTCCGATGGGCAGCCGCCATGGCACCGGCCTCAGCGCCTCTCCGTGCTCCTTCCTCCCCGCCGGCGCCAAGGCCCATGAGCGCTCCGACGGCGGAGCCGAAGCGCTCCCGTTCCTCATCGCTCAGTTGCGAGGCCTCCATGGAACTGACGTTCCCGTCCGCATCCTTGTACACGAACCGGAGATCGATCAGCCTGACGGTGCCCGCCTCCATCGCCGACCCGAGCGCTCGCCGGATCTGGCCGTGGAAGTCTGGATTCTTGAATCCGACGACCAGGAGGTGCATCGGTCCATACAATACTTTGGCCATGTCCATATCCCCCCTTACAGAATCTGGTACCATCCGACCCGCTCCAGCCATACACACGGTCCATGCTGCCAACCGAGATCGCGGCACCGGGAACCCCGGAGGCGTGGATCACCTGCTCGTTCACCGGGAGTTCTTCGTTGGCATCTTCAGGTGTGTTCATGCTGGAGGCGGGTTCAGGGTAAAGGAGGATATTTACTATAAAATGTTTTTTATAAACCTCATACTATACGGGGGGATGCCCCCTCTGCCAACCGTGCCTGTTGCTCCCGGCAGTTCGGGCATATCCTCCCCTCTTCAGCGCCGTTTCCGGGAGTGCTCATGCATATCGCCACCCGGCGGAGATCATTACAGGTCTCAGTTCAGCGCTCCTTCAGGGCTCCTCCCAGCACTCCTCCCAGATAGCCGATGAAGCCGAGGACCGGGAAGAGTATCAGGGTGATGTAGAACGTCGATCCGAGGAAGCGAAGAAGAGCGAGATCGCCTGGAGCAGCTTCGACGCCCAGCACCGCAAGGATCATTGCCAGGACAAGTGCGTTTAAGAGGCCGGTATAGACACCTGCTTTTCCTCCGGTTTTCTTTTCTCCGGCGATCCAGCCCGCAAAAATACCGCCGACAAACGCACCGCCGATCAGGATCAGGTAGTTGATGATGAGCGCAACAAAGAGCCCGATAACCACCCCGGTCCAGAAGGTCTGTCGATCTACTTTTCGCATCTGTCATTCCTCCCTGTCCTGCATATCGCTGCGGGCTACGATGCGCAAATGTTCGCGCTGGCACATAAAGATGTGGCCAGATATTTCATGGTCGGCGGGTGCGGGATCAACGCCCACCGCCCCGACGGCGACAGGTAATTGGAGCAGGGCTACCTGAGGGGAAGCCGGGCCGATCACCTCTTTCCCGTGGTGCTCCCCCGCATCCCCTCCACGCCGGTCGCCGGTCCCCTCGAACGCTATCCGACCTCGTGGGGTTCCCACCCACATCTCACTGTTACGGACAGTTCAGCTCTGCTGTGAGGTTCTGGCGTGCATCCACGACGCGCTGTATCTCCGGACGGATGGTCTGTAAGGCCTCAGGGACAGACGCATCGTCAGGAACCCCCTTCACAGCCCGGTCGAGATCATCATACGCAGCGTTGAGGTCATCGATCCGTACGTTCGTGACCTGGTCTGCAGAGCTCCTGACATCCTCCATGGCAGACTGCACCTGGTCCCGTGCATCCCGGATATCTCCCACAGAAGAGGTTGCATTGAGACCCTGCATATTCTCAAGCGCCACGCCGAGTTTCCCGAGATCCTGGCAGAGCTGTGCCTGCGCCTCTTCCTGACTCGGCTGGACGCAACCGGCGGCAGCGCAGACCAGGATGAGGACCGCAGAGACAAAAAGTACCCATGTTTTCATACCTACCTCCCGAGCAGAATGATTGCTCGGGCCTGGGTAATGAGGGAGGTTATATAAAATTATCGTAAAGCTTAACGTTGATCCAAGGGGTCGGCGCTCCTGGCCGCCTGGCAAAGGCACACCGATGCTCTTCGATCTGCCACCCCGCCGGCAATGGAGCGCCGTAAGCCCTGGCGCTCGTCGTGCGGGTCATCCTCAGGGTCGGGCTCTCAAGGCCCGCCGTCCCGGAGAAGTTTCACGAACTCTCTTCATGGCATTCTAATAGAGGAAGGGTCATAGCTCCCCTTCGATGTCCCTGAAAGTACGTTTTACTATTGCGCAGGTACTTGATATCACCGACGAGGAGGACCACCTCCACGAGCTCGTCACCGCGACGGCCCGGGCCCGCGGCGGGGTTCTCGATGACGAGGTCGAACCCCTCATCTTCGGGATCCTCGAGGACCTCGAGGACCACCTCGTGGAGCAATCCCGGGCGGGGAAGTTCAGGGGGCCGGATATGAAGAAGATCGTCTCGGCCTGGATCGACGAACGTCTGGCAGAGGTAGGAGGAGGATGACCTCATTCCTCGCTATTGATGAGACCCTGCACCATGCACATGAGGATCATGCCGGAGAGCGGCACGACGTGGGACCGGTCGTCGACGCGGATAGTCAGATGAACGTTGTCAAGGCCGGTGTAGTACTCGGTCCTCTGTTTGCCGTCGCGGTTGACGGCAATACCGTCCCTGTAGGGCTCCATACCGACGATCTTGCCAAGCGGGAAGTTGATCGTGCGCTTCCCGCCGGTAAAGACCATCCGCCGGTTCGTCAGCGTGAGCGTGCCCGAGTCGATCACCTTGATCTCTTCGTGCGACTCGCTCCTGGCCGCAAACCCACCCGTCCTGAAGTAGACGCCCTTTGCGATCCGAAAACTCGGGCCCGCACCACCGCCGTATGTCGTCCGCACAGAACGCGGTTCTTTGAGCGTGACCCCGGGTATGACCGCAACCGCACGTTCACCCCGCTTCAGGAGGACAGCGTTTGTCTCTACCCTGAGTTCCGGGACGAACCCTTGCTGGATCTTTTCAAGCGCGTACTCAAGGTCGAGTTCCCGCTGCCTGGCATCAGAGACGCCGCCGTATGCGATCCGCCGCCACTCATCGCCCGTCAGGGTCTGCTTGCCGTAGTTCTTCCAGACCGGGTTTGACCGGTCGGCTACCCCCGAGAACCTGAACGAGCCGTTGCCCGCAGGGGTGAACGTCGCTCCACAGCCGGGGCACGAGTAGACCTCCCGGGATGTCAGCCCGAGAAACCCCCTGCTCATGGTCTCTGCCAGGGGGTTTGCCCGGCATACCGGGCATCTATCTGACCACGACCCCTTTGCCGGGGCGGTCTTTGTCTCCCCGGCGAGCAGCCCCCCGCAGTTACTGCAGTACCTGCCCTCATCCTCAAAACCGCAGGCTGGACATCGCATGCCTCATCACCTCACGCCCCATCTCCGCCGGAGATGCCCGGGCATACAATCGATTGAGGATTTGCCTCCTTAAGACTTCCGGAATCCCCCGGGCGCCTCTTCGCCCGGGGAAAAGGGTTTTCCCCTTTCCCGCCCGAAACCTCATTACCGGGGGGTGCTCCGACGAACCAGGAGCCCAGCCCGGGAGGACACCAGATGGAGATCCCGCAGAGCACCCTCGACCGGATGGCCGAAAGCATGGCCGACCGCGAACTCCTCCTCTCGCCCCGCGCGACCAGGAACGCCGAGTATCTCCGGCGATCCGGCCACAGACCCGAGGAGCCGGCCATCAGGCCGCCGTTCTCCCGGGACGCGGATCGGATCATCCACTCGAAGGCCTACTCGCGCTACATCGACAAGACCCAGGTCTTCTACCTCGTCGAGAACGATCACATCACCCACCGCGTCCTCCACGTGCAGCTCGCGTCAAAGATCGCGAGGACGATCGGGCGGGCCCTCAACCTGAACGAAGACCTGATCGAGGCGATAGCCCTCGGCCACGACATCGGCCACGCCCCCTATGGGCATCTCGGGGAGGAGATCCTCGATGGCCTCTGCCGGGAACACGGGATCGGCGGCTTTTGGCACAACGTCCAGAGTGTCCGGTTCCTCGACAGCGTCGAAGACTGCGACCTCACCCTGCAGGTGCTGGACGGGATCCTCTGTCATAACGGCGAAGTCCATAACCAGTCTCTCAGGGTCGAGGGGGAGGCCGACTGGGACTCATTGGCCGAAAAACAGGGGAGGATCGAGGGCGGGGGCGACGCCCTCCCCCTCACGAGCGAAGGCTGCGTGGTCAGGTGCGCAGACAGCATATCCTACCTCGGCCGCGACCTACAAGATGCGCTCGAGGTCGAGATCATCGACGACCAGGACCTCGAGGAGTTCCCGGAGAACTGCATCGACCTCTTCGGTATCACCGGGAAGGAGGCATTCTGCGACATCAACCGGACGGTGCTCGATGTCCTCATCAGGGATATCATCGCGACCAGTTACGATTCCGACTGCATCGCCTTCTCAGACGAGGCCTCGGCCTCTGTTGCGGCCTTCAAGGACTTCAATATGGAACACATCTACCTGAGTCCGAAGCTCCGGAAGAACGAGGAGAAGATCCGGGTCATGTTCCGGTACCTCTTCGACCAGATCCTTGACGATATCGAGGAGGAACGTGAGGGCTCGCCGGTCTATGTAGAACTGATCAATGCACCGTGGGCGTCCCGGCGGTATGTCGATGCCGCCAGACCTGCGGAACTCACGAGAGATTTCATCGCCGGGATGACGGACCGCTACTTCGAGCAGGTCTTCCGGCAGTGCATCCTCCCGGAGCGGGTGCAGTCGAGATACCGCGGGTAACCCTCCCGCAGCCGGCGGTTAAAGGGGGTCCATCTCCCATTATCTTCTGAATCCATCCGGCAATTCTGGTTTGGGACTTTGAATGTAACCTGATGGTTCCTATACATTCATATATCGCCATAGGGCACGTATAAAGATGAACAGACACATTCTCATTCTCGGCCTGGCTGCGGTTCTCGTCCTGACTGCCGGGTGTATGGGGCTTGGTGGCCCGAACCCGAAGGTTGTAGAGGACTCTGCAACCAAAGATGTCAGCCTCTCCAAAGGGCTTGTATATAACGTGAACGCGGTGATACAGAACGACGGGGCTGACGGTGACGTCACCGTGACGGCGAAGCTGATCGATGAGGAGAAGGAGTTTGTCCGTGACCAGGCATCGACGACGGTCTTCATCCCCTCAGGGGAGACAAAGAAGGTCAGCCTCACGCTGGACGGGGATGTTGCCCGGACGTATAAGTACAGCATCGAAGTGAGCTGATCTAAATTCTATGCCGGGAGGGGATCTCCCCTCCCGGCGGGAGTTTTTGGATAACTTCGTGAGCAGAGACCTTTTCTTGAACTTTCGGTTTTTCCCCCGCTACGATGAGGCTGAGGCATATCATAGCCATTTTTAACACCTCGCCCAAATGGAAAGTATGGAACTGCTCCCCGGGATCTACGAACAGATTATCAGCGAATACCTCGCATCCAAACTCACCGGTCCCGAGAAAGAAGGGCTGGTCCTCAAAGGCCCCCTTAGGCGTTTTGACCCCCAGATAGTCCTCTCACGATACTTCTCCTGGATCCTCAGAACGGCCCTCCAGTCTGCCGATGAGCAACGCGTCCCGTTGGAAGATCAGGTCCAGACCTGCAACCGCCTCATCGAGCACCTTGCCAATGAACTCCAGGATCCGACCCTTGAGCGGTGTACGATCACGCCCGACGCAGAGGTTCTGCTCGGACTTGTGGAGCGTGGCAACCTTTCCGCATTAAAGAGTGCTCTATCCGCCCGTCCAGAGACCTCTATCGCACAGAGCAGCCTCTTCACCGGGTCCCCAAAAGAGCCCGGGCTCGTGGATGAACTCAGGAGGGAGATCAGAACCGCTGACCGTGTCGACCTCCTCATCTCATTCATCAAGTGGAGCGGGCTTCGGCTGATACTCGATGACCTGAAAGAGTTTGTCAAGCGAGGCCAGCTCCGGGTGATCACGACCTCCTACACCGGTGCGACCGACGTAAAGGCAGTCGAGGCCCTTGCGGCCCTCCAGAACACCACTGTCAAGATATCCTATGACACCGAACGGACCAGGCTGCACGCGAAGACCTACACCTTCCGCAGGAACAACGGTTTCTCCACCTCTTATATCGGGTCATCAAACCTCTCAAACCCCGCGATAACGAGTGGCCTTGAGTGGAACGTCAAGATCACTGAGCAGGATTCATACGACATCATCAGGAAGATCAACGAGACGTTTGAGACCTACTGGAACGACCCCGAGTTTGTCGCGTACAAACCCGAGAGCCGGGAAAGATTACAGCGTGCCCTCTCTAAGGAGAGGAGGAGCGAGATAGACCTCCGCCCGGTCTTCGATATCAGGCCCTACTATTATCAGAAGGAGATCCTCGATCAACTAAAAGTAGAGCGGGAGGTGCACAACAACTACAAAAACCTCATTGTCGCCGCCACCGGGACGGGAAAAACGGTCATATCAGCGTTTGACTACAAAAGCCTCATCAAGAGACCAGGGGAGTACCCCCGGCTGCTCTTCGTCGCTCACCGTGAGGAGATCCTGAAACAGAGCATCCAGGTCTTCCGGGGGATCCTCAGGGACCCAAACTTTGGGGACCTCATGGTCGGAGGGAGCGAGCCTGCGCAGGTTGAGTATCTCTTCACCTCAATTCAGAGCCTGAACAGCAGGAACCTCCCAGATATCACACCCGCGGACTACTACGATATGATCATCGTCGACGAGTTTCACCACGCCGCTGCGCCCTCATACCAGAGGCTCCTTGCGCACTACAATCCCAAGATCCTCCTTGGCCTCACCGCAACGCCGGAACGGATGGATGGACTTAACATCCTCGAGTATTTCAACGGCAAGGTCACCGCCGAGATACGGCTTCCTGAGGCGATCAATCGGAAACTGCTCGCTCCGTTCCACTACTTTGGTGTCACCGATGTCGTGGACCTTGATTCTGTGGCATGGAGGCGGGGAGCCTACGACCCAACTGAGCTCTCCAGGGTCTATACCGGAAACAGAGAGCGGGTTGACCGGATCGTCCGTGCCGTGCAGGAGTATACCACTGATATCCGTGATATCATCGGGCTTGGGTTCTGTGCATCCGTGGAGCATGCGGAGTATATGGCCGCATCGTTTCAGGAGGCCGGTATTCTGGCTGCCTGCCTTCATGCCGGAAGTTCCCGAGAAGAGCGTTCCACTATCCAGAGGCGTCTGGTTACACGGGAGATCCATTTCATCTTCGTTGTCGACCTCTACAACGAAGGCGTTGATATCCCGGAGGTGAACACCATCCTCTTCCTCCGCCCCACCGAGAGTCTCACGGTCTTTCTCCAGCAGCTCGGGCGGGGGCTCCGCCTCTCCGAAGGGAAGGAGTGCCTGACTGTCCTCGATTTCATCGGGAATCACAACAAAAACTTCCTGTTCGGCGAGCGGATTGCAGCACTCCTCTCACCGGGCAGGAGGAGCCTGGTCGAGCAGGTCTCCCAGGACTCCTACTCGCTCCCGAAGGGTTGCCATATCCACTTTGAGAAAGTGGCGCAGGAGAAGGTCCTTGCGAATATCAAGGCAAACCTCATGAACCGATCCACCCTCATCCAGAAGATGCGCTCGTTCCAGGCCGAGACCGGGGAACCCCTGAGTTTTGGGGAGTTCCTTCACCGATACAGACTTCGGCCCCTTGATATCTATCAGAGAGGGACGTTCTGTCAATTTGCCGCTCTCGCAGGTGTATACCCCGAGATCTATGCAGATGGCCGCCTCTTCCCTAAAATCGCGGCACTCAGACTGGCAACTCTGGACTCGCCGGGGGCAATCGAGTTCATCCAGAGGTTGCTCTCCGATCCCCACCATCGCCCCCGAAAAACCCTCTCAACCCGAGAAGAATGCATGCTTGCACTCTTCTACTACTCACTGAAGGATGAGCCTCTCCCCCAGGAGGATATAGATGTTGGGGAAATATTCCCTGATATTTTTGAGCACAATGAGCTCCGACGCGAGATCTACGACCTCCTTGAGTACAACAGAAAACATATCGAATACCCGAAAAAACCCATTGACCTGGGTTTCGCAAACGCCCTTGAACTCCACGCTACCTACACCCGGGCGCAGGCTTTTGCAGCCCTCGGCCACTACACCCTGACCGAGAAATCGGCAGCGGGTAGCCAGGAAGGGATTCTGCACCTCGAGGATAAGAAGGCTGATGTATTCCTGGTCACCCTGAATAAGACCGAGAAGCACTATTCACCCACCACAATGTACAAAGACTACGCCGTCAACGAGCAGCTCTTTCACTGGCAGTCCCAGAGCGCCACATCGGCATCGACGGAGACCGGTCGGCGCTACATCGAACATGAACGTCGCGGGAGCAGGGTCCTCCTCTTTGTCCGCGAGTTCAACAAGATCAACGGCGTCACGCAACCCTACATCTTCCTCGGGACTGCCCGGTACCGCTCCCACGAGGGGAGCCGACCGATGAGTATCATATGGGAACTCGACTATCCGATGCCGGCGGGCTTCTTCCTGAAGGCAAACAAGATGGTTGTGGGATAACAGCACCGAAACCTACATCTCCGCGGTGCACCAGACATAGGACAAACCACTGGGAGGCGTGATACAATTCCGACAAACCCGGAGCGATGTCCGGCAGTCCTTGTCCACGGGTGGCGGAGCCATCCCGGCATCTGGAACCGTCTCACCCCCGGGCTCTCGGGCGCGGCGGTGCCCTGCTGGAACTTTGACCACACAGCGATGCAGAACGCCGGAACAGAGGCGATCGCCGCCGCCCTCCGGGATTACATCCACGCAAAGCGGGAAGAGACCGGATACGGCGGCCCGGTCGACCTTGTCTGCCACTCGATGGGGACCTGCATCGCCCGCTACCTGCTCGAGGTCCTCGACGGCGGCGCACAGGAAGAGCAGGTCCGGCTGCTCGTCGGGATCGGCCCGCCGAACAACGGTTCAGCGATGGCCGAACTCTTCAACGACCCCGACCTGGGCCCCGAGGTGATCCGGAGCCTTGCTGGTGTCTTCGTGCCGCGGGACTACGACCCTAACGATGACACCATCGTCCAGGAGTTTCGGCCCCGGAGCAGGACCGTTGCGGCGCTCCGGGCTGCAGGAACCCGCGACGATATCGCCTACCGGATCATTCTGGCCGCGAACCTCACCGCGACACCGGCGTTCTTCCCGGCCTTCGACGGCAGGACATGGGAACTCGCCCCGGACGGAGAGTGGCGGACGACGTACGCCGGCGACGGGATCGTCCCTCATACCGACTCATACCTCCCGGGAGCGGGCATCGATATCCTCCCGCGAGACCCCGGGAACCTCGCCCGGAACCCGGAGCACTACTGCCACACCGGTCTGCCAAGGAACCCCGAGGTCGTCGCGCGGATCATGGAGTACCTCGCTAACCCTGACGCCGTGCCCGGCAGGGTCTCTCCTGAAGAAGTATAGACTCCCCGGAACCGCTCACCGCCTCTCTAAAGCCTTTCGTGCGGACTCCGCCCAGGCGTTGATCGCCCGCTCCAGGTCCTCCCCGGCCTTCCGTGCCGCCTCTTCGATCTGCTCGTGCGCATCAGGTGTCCCGGCGGTCGGAGCTGCCGGTGCAGGCTTGGGTTCCTCGACCCACCGCCCCCGCTCAAAGTGGCCTTTCGCCTCGCTCATGAACGTGGTGATGGATCCACTCCTGATAAATACCTATTTTTTTGCACCGCGCCGGCGGTGGGGGATACGTACGGTTGAGGGGGACAGAAAGCCCCTGATCGGTGGCGAACCCCTGGCAGCATCGGTATACCCGGACCCACCCCCATGCACAGGTTCATCTACTTCGGCGATATAAGAGAGAATCGATGATCAGGATTGCCGCTATCGAGGAATGCGAGCGCAGGATCTCTCCGGAAGCCTGCCGGATGCGGATCGCACGGTCCATTGGGTTTGTGGTCCTCTTCCTCCTGGTGATCCCGCACCTCCTCGGCCTCGCCTTCGGCGTACCCCTGCCGGCGGTCTTCACCCTCATCGCATCGACCTTCCTCCTCCAGGCAGCCGCAGCCCTCGTCGGCCTCTCGTTCGGGCAGCACCCGGCGGTTGTCCTCGTCTTCCTGACATCGGTTGCGGTCGCTGTCATGATCGGGATCCTTGAGATCTGCGACCTCTTCGCCGAGCGCTCCCTTTTTATCCAGCGGCTACTTAGAAAAATTGATGCAAAAATGGGCAGGATTGACTACCTGTAGCACTATGGGGCCCTGATGCTCATCCCGATCATATGGATCCCCGGGATCGCCCTCTACGGAGCCCCCGTCGTTGCCTGGCTCTTCCAGTACCCGCGCAGGATATCCATCCTCTGCATGACCGCCGGGTGGGTGATCGCGGTCATCGTGGTCATGGCAGCGGCGTTGGGGCTCGTCCGCCTGGCCTTCTGAGCAGGCACGCCGGTGCCCACCTCTCCGCCCTCCTTTCGTGGGGATGCGGCCGTTCCGCCCTCCCCGGAGGATGGCATGATCCCAAGGTATATATGTTCACAATCGTTAACACTGATAGTCATAATTAACAATTGTTAATTCTACGCCGAGGTGGCGGAACGGCTACGCGGTTGACTGCAGATCAACTCCATCCCGGTTCGACTCCGGGCCTCGGCTCTCTATGAAGGAACAGGTCCAGAAGACGTTTGAAGCGCTCTTTGCGCTCGAGGATATCCGTGAGGTGCTCCGGGAGGCGCTCCCGACCGGTCTCGATCCCGACGAGGAGCAGGCCGTCCGCGAGGGCGTCGCCCGGGTCCGAGCCGCCCTCGACGACCTTGAGGCCGGGACGGGCTCTCCGCGGGTCACGAAGATCGCGGGCACCCTCGATATCCGAAACCGGGAGGAGGCGTATATCAACATCCAGCCGATCCAGGCCGCGGGCCGCCTGACCATCGAGGCCCGGAAGGCGCTCATCGCTTACGGCGACGGCTACTCCACCTGCGACGCCTGCCGAAAGCCCTTCCGGCTCGACAAGATCACGAAGCCCGCCATCGCGACGTTCCACGAGGACCTGGCCCGGTTCCTGAACATGGACGTGGTCCGGGTCGTCCCCGGCGCCCGCCGGGGGTTCCAGGCGGTCGCCTCCACCCTCGTCGAGAAGGGCGACCCGGTCATCGTCTCGTCGCTCGCCCACTACACGGAGTTCCTGGCCGTTGAAGGGGCAGGCGGCGTGGTGAAGGAGGTTCCGGTCTCGAAGGAGAACCTCGTCACCCCGGACGCCGTCGCTGAGAAGATCGAGGACGTCCGGCGGGAGACCGGGAAGAACCCGGCGCTCGCCATGATCGACCACGTGGACTACCAGTTCGGAAACCTCCACGACGTCGCCGGGATCGCGAAGGTCGTTCACCAGTACGACATCCCGTTCCTGCTGAACGGCGCGTACACCGTCGGCACCATGCCCGTCGACGGCAAGGCGATCGGGGCCGACTTCGTCGTCGGTTCCGGGCACAAGAGCATGGCCTCCCCCGCCCCGTCCGGTGTCCTCGCCGCCACCGACGAGTGGGCGCCGCAGGTCTTCCGGACGACGACGATGGTCGGGGATCTCACCCGCCGGAAGTTCGGGATCAAGGAGGTGGAGATGCTCGGCTGCACCCTGATGGGGGCGAACCTCATCGCCATGATGGCTTCGTTCCCGGCCGTCCGGGAGCGGACCCTCCACTGGGACGAGGAGGTGAAGAAGTCCAACTACTTCATCGACGGCCTTCTTGCCATCGAAGGCACGAAGGTCCTCTCCGAGTACCCGCGGAGGCACACCCTCACGAAAGTGGACACCACCGGGAGTTTCGATACGGTCGCCGCGACGCACAAACGGCGGGGCTTCTTCCTCTCCGACGAACTCTCAGCGCGCGGGATCGTCGGGGAGTTCGCCGGCGCCACCCGGACCTGGAAACTGAACACCTTCGGCCTCTCCTGGAAGAAGATCCGTTACCTGACGGATGCGTTCCAGGAGATTGCCGCCAAATACAATCTGAACGTCAGGAAAGAATCAGCATGAGCACGCACAATTATCGACCGGGCACGCTCGCCCTCCACGCTGGCCAATCGCCCGATCCGGCGACGGGAGCCCGGGCAGTACCGATCTACCAGACGACCTCCTACGTCTTCCGTGATACGGAGCATGCAGCGAACCTCTTTGCTCTCAAAGAGCCTGGAAACATCTACACGCGGCTGATGAACCCCACCACCGACGTCTTCGAGCAGAGGATGGCCGCGATCGAGGGTGGGACCGCGGCGGTAGGGGTTGCCTCGGGGATGGCGGCGATCACAACCGCCCTCCTTGCCGTCACGCGGCCGGGCGACGAGATCGTTGCCGCCGACAACCTCTACGGCGGGACCTACGAGCTCTTCAACTACACCTTCCCGAAGCTCGGGCGAAAGGTCGTCTTCGTCGACTCGACCGATCCGGAAGCGTTCTCGGCAGCGGTGACGGAGAAGACCCGGGCGGTCTACGCGGAGTCGATCGGGAACCCGAAACTGGACGTCCCTGACTTCGAGGCGATCGCCGCGATCGCCCACGATGCCGGGGTGCCGTTCGTCGTCGACAACACCGCGGCGGTCGGCCTCGTCTGCCCCATCGAGCACGGCGCCGACATCGTCGTCCTCTCGGCCACCAAGTTCGTCGGGGGCCACGGCACCTCGATCGGCGGGGTGATCGTCGACTCCGGCAACTTCGCCTGGGACAACGGGAAGTTCCCCGGGTTCACCGAGCCCGACCCCTCCTACCACGGGCTGCGATACTGGGAGACGTTCGGGAATTTCCCGGGGCTCGGGAACGTCGCCCTCGCCTACAAGGTCCGGCTTGAACTCCTCCGCGACATGGGTGCGTGCCTCTCGCCGATGAACGCCTTCCTCCTCCTGCTGGGGCTCGAGACCCTCCACCTCCGGATGGAGCGGCACTCGGAGAATGCTCTCGCGGTCGCCCAATTCCTCCGGGACCACCCGAAGGTCGCCTGGGTGAACTACCCGGGCCTCCCCGATCACCCATCCCACGCCCTCGCCCGGAAGTACCTCGCCGGCGGGTTCGGCGCCCTGGTCGGATTCGGGGTGAAAGGGGGGTGCGAAGCGAGCAAGAAGGTGATCGAGCGGCTCCGGCTCTTCTCGCACCTCGCAAACATCGGCGACGCAAAGAGCCTGGTCATCCACCCGGCGAGCACTACCCACCAGCAGCTGACGCCCGAGGAGCAGGCGGCCTGCGGGGTGACCCCCGACTTCATACGCCTCTCCGTCGGGATAGAGGACGTCAGGGACATCATCGAGGACCTTGATCAGGCGCTCGGAGATGAATAAGATGCCTGGATCGGTCGGCACTGTGAAGACGGAGTACGTCACCTTCTCCGAACCCCTCACCCTCGAGAGCGGTGCGGTTCTTGCGCCGGTGACGATCGCCTACGAGACCTACGGCCGGCTGAACCGGGAGAAGAGCAACGCGATCCTGATCTGCCACGCCCTCTCCGGCGACGCCCACGCGGCAGGCTACCACGAAGGCGAGACCCGGCCGGGGTGGTGGGACGGCGTCATCGGGCCCGGGAAGGCCTTCGACACCGACCGCTACTTCGTCATCTGCTCAAATGTCATCGGCGGCTGCAAAGGCTCGACGGGGCCTGCTTCCATCGACCCCGCGACCGGCCGGCCCTACGCCCTCTCCTTCCCGGTGATCACCGTGCGGGACATGGTCCGGGCGCAGAAACGGCTGATAGAACACCTCGGGATCGAGTGCCTCACCGCGGTGGCGGGTGGCTCGATGGGAGGGATGCAGGCGCTCCAGTGGGCGGTCGCCTACCCGGAGGCGGTCCGGAAGGTGATCGCCATCGCCACGACCGCACGCTCGACCGCCCAGCAGATAGCCTTCAACGAGGTCGGGCGGCAGGCGATCATGGCCGATCCCGCGTGGGCGGGCGGGAATTACCCGCCGGATAACCCGCCGGTACAGGGCCTGCGTCTCGCACGGATGATCGGGCACATCACCTACCTCTCCGACGGGGCGATGCGTGAGAAGTTCGGGCGGAACCTCCAGGGCCGCAGCAGCGTCGGCTACGGCTTCTCCACCGAGTTCCAGGTCGAGAGTTACCTCCACCACCAGGGCGAGTCGTTCACCCGGCGGTTCGACGCCAACTCCTACCTCTACATCACCCGGGCGCTCGACTACTTCGACCTCGCCGTGGACGACTCGCTCACCGCCGGGTTTGCCGGGGCGAAGGCCTCGTTCCTGGTCGTCTCGGTCTCTTCGGACTGGCTCTACCCGCCCTACCAGTCCGAGGAGATCGCAAACGCCCTGCCCGCAAACGGTATCCCGGTCCAGTACTGCGAGATCCGGTCGAACTACGGACACGACGCCTTCCTCCTTGAGGACGGGCAGTTGAACTACCTCATCGGCACGTTCCTCGATCACCTGCTCGTCCGGGACGTCATGGAGACGGGCATCCCGACTATCGCCGAGGAGGCGTCCATTCACGACGCCGCGAGGGTCATGATCGAGAACGCCGTCAACCACCTCCCCGTCCTCGCCGGGAAGGGCGACCTCGCCGGGATCGTCACCTCCTGGGACATCGCGAAGGCGGTCGCCTGCGGCCATAAGAGCCTCGACGAGATCATGTCCCGCTCGGTCGTCACCGCCGCCCCGGACGAACCGGTCACGGAGGCCGCCCGAAAGATGGAGGAACGCTCGATATCCGCCCTCCCCGTCGTCGACGCCGACCGGCGGGTGATCGGGCTCATCTCAAGCGATGCGATCAGCACGCTGATAGGACGATGCACATGACATCTCAGCAGAATAACGGACAGGCCCTCCTGGTATTCGGGTGCCCCGAGGTCCCGGTGCAGGCGGCGATCGGCCTCTACCTTGCAGGCCGGCTTGCCGGGGACGGCTACGACGTCGTCACGGCCGGAAACCCCTCGGTCCTCGGCCTCCTCCGCGTCTCGGACATAAAGAAGCACTACATCGGAAAGACCGTCGATCTCGACCGCTGTATCGGGGAGATCGCGGAGAAGAAGCGGGACGCGGACCTCTGCGTGGTCTTCGCCCATAACGATGCCGGCATCTCCTACGCCGCCTCGATGCGCTACCTCCTCCCGGAGGCGCGCCTCGTGGTCATCGTCTTCGGCCGGAGCGCCGAAGAGCTCGCGGGACAGATCGAGTTCCCCTGCGAAAAGGTCGTGGAGAAGGCGGTCCACAACCCGGGAAAACTAAAGATTGGGATCGACGAGGTCTTCGGATGGCATGCATCGACGAACTGAACCCGGAGGTCCTCCTCCGGGGGGCTTCGTTCGCGGAGTGCCGCGCTCTGGTTGAGAAGCGCTGCCGCGAGGTCTACTACGTCGACCCGGGCTACGCGATCTTTGATACACACCTCATCGGGGTCCCGCCGATCGCCGTCGGAGTGGAGGAGACCTTCATCGTCCTCCCCTACACCAAACCCTGTTACGGGACGTTCCTGATCCGGGTGCCGGGAGGCGAGGAGGTCGAGCGGCTCAGGCGGAAGGGGAGGCGGAGACCGTGACCGCCGGCCAAAACCAGGTCTGGCTGGTGCGCTACTCCGAGGTCTTCCTCAAGTCGGAGCCGGTCCGCAGGAGGTGGGAGCAGACCCTTATCCAGAACATCAAGATGGTCCTCCCGGCGGCGGTTCCCCGGCGTGAGCGCGGGAGGATCTGGCTTTCCGGCGAGGTCGACCCGGAGGTGCTGAAGAGTGTCTTCGGGGTCGTCTCGTTCTCGCTCTGCGACGTCGTGCCGCTCGACGACCTGTCGACGGGCATCCTCGCGTTCTGCGAACGCCGCAGCATCGGGGAGGCGGCGACCTTCGCCCTCCGGATCAGGCGCGTGGGGAACCATCCCTTCACCTCCCGGGACGTCGCGGAGAGGCTCGGGGACCTGATCCGGGCGGAGTACCCACACCTTTCGGTCGACCTCGACCATCCCGGGCGGGAGATCTTCGTCGAGATCCGGGACGGGATCTGCTACCTCTTCGACCAGAAGATCCCGGGTGCCGGCGGGCTCCCCCTCGGCGTCGAGGGGACACTCGTCGCGCTCGTCTCCGGCGGGATCGACTCCCCGGTTGCGGCCTACCTGATGATGAAGCGGGGGTGCCGGATCGTCCCGCTCTACGTCGCGCTCGAGGGCTACCTCGACGAGACGAACCTCGCCCGGACGAAGGCCACGGTCGAGGCCCTCCGCCGCTACCAGCCGGAGATCGAACTCCTGGTCGTCCGTGACGGATACCTTGCCCGGGCGCGGCGGACGCTTGATTCGCGGGGAGAGGAGCGGTATACCTGCCTCCTCTGCAAGCGGCGCATGTACCGGATCGCCGCCGAAGTCGCCCGGAGAGTGGGCGCAAAAGGGTTCGTCACCGGCGAGTCGATGGGCCAGGTCGCGTCGCAGACCCTCGACAACCTGATGGTGCTCACCGATGCGGCGGCGATCCCGGTCTACCGGCCGCTGATCGCGTTCGACAAGGAGGATGCCATCCGGCTTGCCCGCGAGATCGGGACGTTCGATGCGTCGATCGCCCCTGCCTGCGGGTGCGGAGCGGTCCCGACACGCCCCGCCACCGCTGCAACCATCGAGACCGTCCGTGCGCTCGAAGAGGCGGTGGGGGATGTCGGAGATGTGGGAATGCTCTCAATTCAAGTATGTGAATGACCGAAAGGTGACTATATCTATGGGACGGATTTACCGTGACATCACCTGGACGATCGGGAACACCCCGCTCGTCCGGTTGAACCGCGTGACGGAAGGCTCCCGGGCGACGGTCCTCGCCAAGGTGGAGTCGTTCAACCCGATGGGAAGCGTGAAAGACCGGATCGGGGTCGCGATGATCGACGAGGCCGAACGGACCGGCAAGATCCGGGAGGGGACGACGATCGTCGAGGCGACGAGCGGCAACACCGGGATTGCACTCGCGTTCGTCTGTGCCGCCCGCGGCTACCGACTCAAGCTCGTCATGCCCGAGACGATGAGCGTGGAGCGGCGAAAACTCCTCGCGGCGCTCGGCGCCGAGGTGATCCTCACCCCCGGGGCCGAGGGGATGAGGGGAGCAGTCGACCGTGCCGCCCGGATCGCCGCCGAGGACCCCAACGCCTACTTCGTGCCCCGTCAGTTCGAGAACCCGGCGAACCCCGCCGTCCACCGCCGGACAACGGCCGAGGAGATCTGGCGGGACACCGACGGGACCGTGGATGCCATCGTCGCCGGCGTCGGGACGGGGGGGACGATCACCGGTATTGCCGAGGTCATCAAGGCGCGGAAACCCACGTTTGCGGCGATCGCCGTCGAGCCGGCGGAGTCCCCGGTCCTCTCCGGCGGCCAGGCCGGCCCGCACCGTATCCAGGGGATCGGGGCCGGGTTCGTACCGGACGTTCTTCGGACCGATCTCATCGACGAGATCGTCCGGGTCGCCTCCGCGGACGCCTTCGCGATGGCACGCCAGCTCGCCGCAAAAGAGGGCATCCTCGCCGGGATATCGTCGGGCGCGGCGGTCCACGCGGCCTGCGAGGTCGCCCGCCGGCCGGAGTACGAGGGGAAGGTGATCGTCGTCATCCTCCCGGACACCGGCGAGCGGTACCTCTCGACGGACCTCTTTGCAGCATGACGGAGGGCGGGGCGCGGTGAGCATCAGGGAAGATATCCGGACGGTCTTTGAAAAAGACCCGGCGGCCCGGTCGACGCTCGAGGTGCTCCTCTGTTACCCGGGCCTCCACGCGATCTGGGCGCACCGGATCGCGCACGCCCTCTACCGCCGCCGGCTCTACTTTCTGGCGCGGCTCATCTCTCATATATCGCGGGCGCTGACCGGGATCGAGATCCATCCCGGCGCGAAGATCGGCCGCCGGGTCTTCATCGACCACGGCTCGGGCGTCGTGATCGGGGAGACGGCGGAGGTCGGCAACGACGTCCTGATCTACATGGGGGTGGTGCTCGGCGGGACCGCGCTCGAGCGGACGAAGCGGCACCCGACGATCGAGGACGGCGTCGTCATCGGGTCGGGGGCAAGCGTCCTCGGCCCCATCACCGTCGGGCGCGGGGCGAAGATCGGCGCCGGTTCGGTCGTCGTCCACCCCGTCCCCCCCGGTGCGACGGTCGTCGGAGTCCCGGGCAGGCTTGCCGGCCCGAAGTGTCAGCGGGGTCAGGAGCGGCTCGGCCGCGGCGACCTCCCCGACCCGATGCTCCGGGTGGTCAGCCGCATCCTTGACCGGCAGAACCGGATCGAGGAGCGGCTCCGGGCGGTGGAGCGGTCGGGCCTGGTCGGCGGCAAACGGCAGGAGGAGATCGCGCTCGAGGAGAGTGTCCGGGAGGCGTTAAAAGAGGTTATCGACCCGGAGGTCGGGATCGACGTCGTCGACCTCGGCCTGATCCGGGGGATCACCGTCCGGGACTCCTCGGTCCTCGTGGAGATGGTCCTGACCACCGCCGCCTGCCCGCTCGTCGATCACCTCACCAAGCAGGTCCGGCGCCGGGTCCTCGACGTGAGCGGCGTCCGGGACGTCGAGGTGCAGATCCTCGACGAGCCCTGGGACTGGGACCGGTTCTTCGGCGAGCGGGATCTCCTCGGGAAAATTTAGGGGATCGGAACGTCCAGCATCCGCCGAATCGCCGCCCGGGCGCGGGCGGCGGTCTCCTCCGGCACCGTCACCCGCGGCTCGCACCGTTCAAGGGCCGCGAGCACTTTTGCGAGATCGGTCTTCTTCATGTTGACGCAGACCGCCTTCTTCGAGAGGGGGTAGAAGACCTTTCCCGGGCACTTCTTCTCGAGCTGGTGGAGGAGCCCGACCTCGGTCCCGATGACGAACTCGCTGGTCGGACTCGCGCAGGCGTGCCGAACCATCCCCGAGGTCGAGAAGACGTGATCGGCGAGGTCGATCACCTCCGGCCGGCACTCGGGGTGGACGAGCACCTCGGCGTCCGGGTGATCGCGGCGGGCGGCCATCACCTCGTCGGCCGTCATCCGGTCGTGGACGATACAGTAGCCCTCCCAGGGGAGGATCTTCTTCGTTGTGAACCTTGCGACGTAGCGGCCGAGGTTCCTGTCGGGGAGGAAGATCACCTCCTCCGCGTCGAGCGACTCGACGACCGCGACGGCGTTTGCGGAGGTGCAGCAGATGTCGCTCTCCGCCTTCACGTCGGCCGAGGTGTTGACGTAGGCGACGACGGCGGCCTCCGGGAACCGCTCGCGGAGCACCCGGACCTCGCCGGCGGAGATCATCTCCGCCATCGGGCAGCAGGCGTCGGCCGCGGGGAGGAGGACCGTCTTTGTCGGTGAGAGTATCGCCGCCGTCTCGGCCATGAAGTCGACGCCGGCAAAGACGATGACGTCGGCATCGACCTTCGCCGCCGCGCGTGCGAGTTCGAGCGAGTCCCCGACGAGGTCGGCGACCTCCTGCACCGCCGGAATCTGGTAGTTGTGGGCGAGGATGACGGCGTTACGCTCCTCTTTCAGTGCGGCTATCCGTTCGGCGAGGGTTTGATCGGGGCTGGAGGGCAGAATGGTATCACAACCTCTTCGTGCGGTCGGTGGTGCGGTTCTGTCCACAACAATTATCCCTATGGTTACTTAACAATTGTGAATGCGGTACGGCCCGATTGCCGTGCCGTAGTGACGATAGCATGGCGCGAATCTTATCCGAACGGGACGTGGCGATCCTGAAAAAATCCGCCCCGGAGTGCACGGGACTGTTCTGTGCGGGTTCGGGAGGGCCCTACCGGTCTGTCCTCCCCCCGCTTGCAAACCACTACGCGGCGGATGCCGAGGACTTCCACGTCCGCCTGGAACGGCTCGACGACGACGACCTCCGCTACCTCACCGGGCTGATACTGGACGGGAGCGAGAGCCTCGGCTGCGTCCCTCCCGAATACGTCGAGGTCTTCCTCACCTTCGTCGATAACCGGCTCGGCCGGGACGCCGCCCTTGCGATCCTGCAGAGCTATGAGAGCGAGGGCGGGTGCGCCCTCTGACAGGCCGGGCGTTTGCTCCGGCATCACGGGAGCGAACGACCTCTTGCCGCCTGCCTGTCCGGAGGCGTCGAGGAGGGGCGCGACCCACCGACTACCCCTGCCTGGGATCGCTTTGACCTGCAAAAGCCTTCAAACCGGCTCAGGAGATCCGTACTGCCCGCATCTGCGCCGATGAACTCGACAAAGTGGCGGATCTGCTCGATCGTCTCCGGGGAGAGTTCGTGCTCCATGATACAGGCATCCCGGGAAGCAGCCGTCTCGGGCACCCGGATGAGCGTGAGGAAGGCCCGGAGCGTCTCGTGCCGGTGCTTGATGACCCCGGCGATGCTCCGGCCTTCGGGCGTCAGGACCACCCCCTCGTACCGGCGGTGCGTGACCAGGCCCATCGCGTCGAGTTTCCTGACCATCTCGACGACCGTCGGGGGCCGGACCGAGAGCTCCGCGGCGATGTCTCGCGTCTTTGCGTAGCCTTTCTCGAGGGATACGTTGAGGATCGCCTCGAGGTAATCTTCCGCTTTCCTGCTCAGGTTTCGCACAGTATTATGATCGTCTGATGCCGGGGCATATAATTGTTAGGGTGGCCTAACTCAGACAGGCTCCGCCGCCTGAGGCGACATTCGGCTTTTCCAGTTTTCTCCTAACATCTTTCGGGGAATTGTGCCGCCACCGAAACAATTTCGGCGTGAGATTATCCCGACCAAACGAGAGAGCAAGATCCATGGAACCATCGGATCGAACCGCTCCACGTGGCGGAGCGGTAACCACCCTCGATCGTATCGATCTTGGCTGCCGATGCCGCGTCGTCGGCATCCGTGCTTCCGGGGCGCTCCGGAAACGGCTTTTCGCCATGGGCATGGTTCCCGGGGCGGATGTGGAAGCCATAAGGGTCGCCCCGCTCGGCGACCCCGTCGAGTATCGGGTGAAAGGATACGCCCTCTCGATGCGGCGTGCCGAGGCGGGCAATATCGAGGTTGTACCGGAGGAAGAATGACGGGCGCCGTCTGCCCGCTCGCCCTCCTCTCCGCCGGGACCGAGGCGACGGTCGCCGACGTCAGGGCCGACAGGGGGATGCGGCTCCGCCTTGCCGGGATGGGGCTCTGCCCCGAGGTATGGGTGCGGGTGCAGTGCGCCGACTGGGGCTCGCTCATCGTCTCGGTCGGCGACGCTCGGTACGCCCTCTCGCGGGGGATAGCGATGAAGGTTCTGGTGAGGGAGGCTGCATGATCGGAATCCGGATTGCACTCGCCGGCAACCCCAACGTCGGCAAAACGACGCTGTTTAACGCACTCACCGGATCCCGCCAGCATGTCGGGAACTGGCCGGGCGTGACGGTCGAGAAGAAGACCGGCCGAATCAACCGGAACGGCCATACCATCGAGGTGATCGATCTCCCGGGGACCTACAGCCTGACCGCCTACTCCGCGGACGAGGTCGTCGCACGGGACTATATCCTTGAGGAGAAGCCGGACGTCGTCGTCCAGGTCGTGGATGCGACGCACCTCGAGCGGAACCTCTACTTGACGACCCAGATCACCGAACTTGAGGTTCCCGTCGTCATCGCCCTGAACATGGTCGATGAGGCTGAGGCCACTGGATGCACCATCGACCGGGAGAGACTCTCGTCGCTCCTTGAGATCCCGGTTGTGCGGACGGTCGGGACCCGGGGAGAAGGGCTCGACGACCTCCTCGACGCAGCGGTCCGGGAGGCGAAGACGTCGCCGCACCACGAACACATCGTCGGGTACGGGAACGAGATTGAGGCGATGATCGCGTCGCTCGTCGGCGTCCTCGCAGCCGACAAAGACCTTGGGGATCGGTATCCTCTCCGCTGGCTTGCGGCGAGACTCCTTGAAGGCGACGAGAACGCCCTCGCGAAAGTCAAGGAGAGCCCTGTCTCTTCCCGGGTGCAGGATATCCTCTCTGGAACCGATCTCGACGAGTACGAGGCTGCGATGGCGGACAGGCGCTACGACGTGATCGCCGCCGTCCTGCCGCAGGTGCGCACCGCCGGTGCCCGGAGCATGAACGTCTCGGAGATGATCGACCGGGTCGTCACGGACCGGTACCTCGGCATCCCGATATTCCTGGCCCTGATGTGGGGGGCGTTCGAACTGACGTTTGTGGTCGCGGCGCCCTTTGTCGCCCTGATCGAGGCGGGGCTTGCCTGGCTCTCGGCGGCCGTAGCCGGATGGCTCGGGCCCGCATGGCTTGCATCGCTCGTCGGCGACGGGATCATCGGCGGTGTCGGGTCCGTCCTCGTCTTCGTCCCGAACATCTTCATCCTCTTCCTCTTCCTCTCGTTCCTCGAAGACACCGGCTACCTGGCGCGGGCCGCGTTCATCATGGACCGGCTCATGTACGCCATCGGGCTGCCGGGGAAGGCGTTCATCCCGATGCTGATCGGGTTCGGGTGCAACGTCCCCGGGATCATGGCGGCCCGGACGATCGAGGGCGAGAAAGACCGGCTGATCACGATCCTGGTGAACCCGTTCATATCCTGCAGCGCGAGGCTTCCGGTATACATCCTCTTTGCCGGCGCATTCTTCGGGGCGGCAGCAGGCGCCGTCGTCTTCTTCCTCTACGTCCTCGGCATCTCCACCGCAATCGGGTCCGCAAAACTCTTCCGACACACGATCCTGCCGGGAGAATCGTCCCCCTTCATCATGGAGATGCCGCCCTACCGGCTCCCGACGGTAGGGACGAGCCTGCTCCACACGTGGAGTAGAGGGGCGATGTATGTCCGCAAAGCCGGGACGATCATCCTCGCCGGGGCACTCGTCGTCTGGTGCCTGGCATCGTTCCCGTTCGGTGTCGAGTACGGAAGCAGCGAAAGCCTTGCGGGCTCTCTCGGCCGCCTGCTCGAGCCGCTTGTCGCGCCGCTCGGGTTTGACTGGAAGATCGCGGTCGCGCTGCTCTTCGGGCTCGTGGCAAAAGAGGTCGTCGTCGGATCGCTCGGCGTGCTCTACGGGACCGGGGAGGAGGGAGACGCCCTCTCGACGGCGCTCCTCGCTGACCCCGGTCTCTCGGCGGCAACAGCGCTCGCCCTGATGGTCTTCGTGCTGCTCTACGCGCCGTGCCTCGCAACGATCGCGACCATCCGGAAAGAGGCGGGGTCGTGGCGATGGGCCGGCTTCTCGGTGGCGTACGGCCTCGTCCTCGCCTGGACGCTCTCACTGATCGTCGGGCGGATTGCCCCGTTCTTCCTCGGAGGTGCATAACATGAAGAATGTAATACAGGGAGTATTCGGAGCGGTGCTCGGGGCGCTCTACACAGGCTTCGGCGCGCTCCAGATCGTCGCCGTCTTCACGGGTCCGGCCGTCCCGTTCGTCCCGGCTTCCGTCTTCTGGGGATTCGTGCTGCTCGTTATCGGCGCTGTACTGCTGAGGGGGGCTCGGAACCTCTCACGGGGGCTTGACGACGGGATCGTATTCGTCAACGTGGGCATCCTGCTCTCGGTCGCGTTCGGGGCGATCGCGCTCCTTGCGGCCGGAGCGGGAGCACTCGAAGCGGCCATCGCAGGGGAGGCATGGTCGGTCGCGGATGCGATCACCCCGGCCGCCTACCTTGCGGTCATAGGAGCCGCAGGTTCCTCGCGTGGTGCAGAAGGTTCGTCCGGGGGCTCGGTGCAGCATGATGCAACGCATCCTTGAGCGGATCGGCGCGGGGGCGTTCACGCTCCCGTCGCTTGCGGTGGAGCTCGGCATATCGCGGGAGTCGCTGCTTGACCGGCTCGCGCTGATGGAGCGGCTCGGCCATATCGCCCGCGACCAGCCCTGCGAGACCGCCCCTGGCGGGTGCGGGTGCTGTTCCTGCGGGTGTGGGGGTGCGGCTGACGTCCCGGTGCGATACGTGCTCACCGAGAAGGGGAGGCGGCTCTGCGGGCGAGGCCGGTAACGATTCTTGCGGCCCCTCACACGTCCCAAAACGGGGTGAGATCGCACCCGGTGCAGGGGAGGCACATCGTCCTCGCCCGCCGCGCGTCGAGACCGTTCTGCTCCAGGATCTCGCGGGTCATCGCCGCGAGCCGGAGCAGCCGTTCCGGTGAAGGGCGCTCGACGACGATCTCACCCGCCCGGAGGGGGGATGCGGAGATCGGCCGGAGGATGGGGATGACGCCCATCTTCGCAAGAAGGGCGACGCCGTCCCAGACCGTCCCGTCGTCCTCGCCGAGGCCGATGATGAAGTTCGAGAAGACCGCGTTCCTCCCGAAGACTTCCACAGCTCCTTTGAGCGCGTCGAGGATGGATGGAAGGGAGAGGCCGGGGCAGACCCGCGCGAAGATTGCCGGATCCATCGTCTCGACGTTGTACTTGATCTCGTCGGCACCGGCGGCGCGGAGAACCGCGGTCGAGTCCGCGGTCGGGTAGACCGAGACGCCGATGGGGAGGTCGAACCGCGCCCGGAGCGCCCTCACCACGGCCGCCATCCGCTCCACCTCCTGCTCCGCCGATTCGGCGACGCCGCTCGTGAGCGAGATCGCAGAGAGGTTCCCGCTGGCAGCGGCCTCCTCGACCATCCTGATGATCGTCTCCGTATCCTTGATCGCCCCGTCGAGCTTCGGCACCGGGCAGAACTTGCAGTCGTAGACGCAGCGCTCGCTGACGGTGATGTAGGCCTGCTCCGGGCAGTGGCAGAGCGGGGGCTCGAGCCTGCCCCGTACAACCGTCTCCCCGTCCCGGACGACGGCGACCCCATCCCCGTCCGGGACGACCCGGAGCGGCGATCCCGGGTTGATGGAGAGGCGGACGCGCCGGTCGCCGGAGCGGATGAAGACCGACGATCCTCCGGCGCCCGGGCCTGCCGTCGCCGTCGTCGGAATGAGACCCGCACCGAGCGCCTCGTCGATGCTCGCCGAGCCGATGCTGACGAGGTATGCCTTCTTCTCGGGTGTCATGATGTGCATCTCTTCTCCTCCTCCCGGTCGGCGTTGCGGGCTTTGCCGGGGCACACGATTAACAATTGTGAATCTACTCACGAATCTCTCCGGAGATCCATATATTACTTCCTGTTTCGGCAGATTTGGCCGTATTTCGCTCCTACGTTTGAGGAGATTTATGGGGTCGCGGGACCAACACTCACATGCAGTATGCAGATCATCCTCCCGGACAGGAGCGTGCGGACTCTCGCCTGCACCTCCGCGCCGATAGAAGAGATCCTCCTTGAACTCGGGATCAACCCGACGACCGTGATCGTCGTGAAGAACGGCAAGATCGTCCCCGAAGACGTGATAGCAACCGAGGGTGACGAGATCCGGATCGTCCGGTTCTCGCACGGCGGGTGAGCTGGTGGCGTCGGCGGAGAACCGGTGCTCCCTCTGCGGCGAACCCGCGGTCGCCCGCCTCGTCGAGCCGGAGCGGCGGCTCTGCGCCGCCCACTTCATCGAGGACGTCGAAGCCCGCGTAATCGCCGCCATCCGCCGCGAACGCATGGTCTTTCCGGGCGACCGGATCGCTGTCGGCCTGAGCGGAGGAAAGGACAGTACCGCGCTCCTCCTTGTGCTCCACCGTCTCCTCCCCGCGCTCGGCGCAGACCTCGTCGCGGTCACCATCGACGAAGGGATCGCGGGCTACCGGGAGGAGACCCTCAGGGCCGCGGAGGCTCTGACGGCGGAACTCGGTGTCGAGCACGCCATCGTCACGTTCGCCGACCTCTTCGGGGACGATCTCGACGGCCTCCTCGTCGGCAGGGAGGCGCAGGGCTGCGCCGTCTGCGGCGTGCTGCGCAGGCGTGCGCTCGCCGAAGGGGTGAAGCGGGTCGGCGCGACGCGGCTCGCCACCGGCCATAACCTCGACGACGAGGCGCAGTCGGTCCTGATGAACATCCTCCGCGGCGACCTGCCCCGCCTCCTCCAGGACACCTCGACCGGTTCTCCGGGACACTTCGTCCCGCGGATAAAACCGCTCGCCGTCCTCTCCGAGAAAGAGATCGTGACCTACCTCCTCCTCCGCGGTTACTTCCGCGACCTGCCCGAGTGCCCCTACGCCGGGACCGCGCTCCGCTCAGAGGTGCGGACGATGCTTGCGGAGCTCGAGCACCGCCACCCGGGGACGATGGTTCGACTGATGCGGTTCCGCGACGGCATCAGGGAATCGTTCTCTCTCCCGGGGCCGGCGAAAGCGCTCTCCACCTGCCGCATCTGCGGGGAACTCACGAGCGGCGAGGTCTGCCGGGTCTGCGCGCTGCTCGGGCGGGAAGAGCGGTAGCGGCTGCGCGCCGATGGTCAGAGCACCTCGTCCATGCTCCCGCTCCGGTAGCCCTCCAGATCGAGTGCGACGTAGCAGAAGCCGATCTCTTTGAACCGGGCGACGATCGCCCTGCGCTCCGCAAGAAGGCGATCCATCTCCGTCGGTTCGACCTCTATGCGCGCAATCGCCCCGTGGCACCGGACCCTGGTCTGCACAAAGCCGAGTTCGTGGAGGAGTTCTTCGGCAGACTCGATCATCCGGAGTTTTGCATCGGTGATCTCCTCGCCGTAGGGGATGCGGGAGGAGAGGCAGGCGGCCGAGGGTTTGTTCCAGAACGAAAGGCCGCTTTCCCGGGCGACGCGCCGGATGTCGCTCTTTGTCATACCCGCCTCGATGAAGGGATGCACGATCCCCTCCTCCGAGCTTGCCGCAAGGCCCGGGCGGTGCTCGGTCGTGTCGGAGAGGTTGATCCCGTCCGCGACGACGGCAAGACCGCGCTCTTTTGCCTTCGCTTTCAGGATTGCCGCATCCTTCTTTTTGCAGTGATAGCAGCGGTCTGGAGGGTTTCTCCGGAAGTCCTCGTCAAGGTCGGGCATCCGGACGATCTCAAGCGAGAGATCGAGATCCCGCGCCATGGCCTCTGCCTCTGCGAGCGCCGATCTCGGCACGAGCGGACCATCAAGGAAGACGCAGTGCGCCTTCTCCCCGAGAAGGTCTCTCGCGACCACCGCAAGGAGCCCGCTGTCCACGCCGCCGGAGAAGGCGACGAGCATCGAACCCCTCTCTGCGATCTTCTGCTCAAGGAGGGCACGCTTTGGATCACGCGTCATGGCTTCTGGTCATCCCCTGTAGGATCTGTCTGCATATCGGTCGGCAAGGCTCTCCAAGCCGTCCGTTCTTGATCTCCAGTGCAAGGGACCTGATGGGCCCCCTCGCCTCTTCGTCGAATCCGGCACAGGAGCCACGTTTCCCTGATGGATGCAGGAAGACTCTGGAGGTGTATTCACAATTGTGAATCGGCGTGGGAAGAGAAAATGATTTGCGCACCGGGACTGAAACGGTTTGCCGTATTCAGCCTGCATTCGGCCAAAATGCGGAAAGAGTTGCCTGAAGAAGAACCATAATGGTATGGGAGGGAGTATAGTGGTATAGCGGATTCACAATTGTGAATCGCAGCGCCAGGGTGGCGGAGTGGCTACGCGGTTGACTGCAGATCAACTTCATCCCGGTTCGAATCCGGGCCCTGGCTCTTTGCGATTGCCCTGCCGGCAGATATGGGAGACTTCTCCCGGCAGTACGGAGGCATATGCCAATATGGGGGTACAGATGCTTTCACAGAATGAACGTGAACGGTATTCACGCCAGATCCTGCTCTTCGGTGAGGAGGGTCAGGAGCGGCTGAAGAACGCGACTATTTTCATCGCCGGGGCGGGCGGACTCGGCTCGCCCGTCTCCATCTACCTTGCGGTTGCGGGGGTGGGAAGGATCATCCTCGTCGATAAGGATGCCGTGGAGCGGACGAACCTGAACCGTCAGATCCTCCATTACGACCGGGATATCGGCAGGAAGAAGACGGCATCCGCGGAGGAGAAACTGCGGGCGATCAACCCTGATATCACCGTGGAGGTCCTCGATACGACGATCGACGAGACGAACGTGCACGAACTTGTAGGGAATGCCGACGGGATCGTCGATGCGATGGACAACTTCCCCACCCGGTACCTCCTCAACCGGGTTGCCCTCAAGATGGGGATCCCCCTCTTCCACGGTGCAATCCGGGGACTCTACGGCCAGGCGACCACGGTTCTTCCCGGAAAGACCGCATGCCTCCGGTGCGTGTTTCCCCATCCCCCGCCGAAGGAAGTATTCCCGGTCGTCGGGGTTACGCCGGGGTTCATCGGCATGGTGCAGGCCACCGAGGTGGTCAAGTACCTCGTCGGGACGGGCGAGCTGCTCGCGAATCGCCTCCTCCTCTGGGATGGAGAGCGGGCCGTGGTGGAGGAGATTGCGCTTGAACGGGACCCGTCCTGCGAGGTCTGCGGCGGGAAGAATCAACACGGTGATGCACCATGAAGGTAACTCTTCGTTTCTTTGCCCGGTTCGGGGAACTCCTCGGGAAGAACCGGGTCGTCGATGCGCCGGAGAATACGTCGCTTGCCGATATCGTAAGGGATGCTGCGTCGCAGAACGGCGAGGGCTACGGATCGATCTTTGACGAACAGGGGAAGTTTCGCGATTACGTAATCCTGATGCGGAACGGAAAACGGGTCTCGGCTGCCGCTGCAGAGAGGACCGCCCTCTCCGAAGGGGATGAAGTCGCCGTCTTTCCGCCGGTCGCGGGAGGATAGCGAGCCCGGAGAAGGAGAACTCCATCTCCCGGGCGAGGCTACCCGCTCCGCCCCGAACTATTCTGCAGGTTTTTCCGGGCATCGACCACGCCCGTGGTCGTCGTTCACAGTATCGCCGCGGTCTCATCCTGATCGACACAGGGTGTTCGATCCCGGTCACGGTCGGGCTGGGTGTTGGAGTGTCAGCAGGTCGGAATTTCCGGGTACACGGCACCCGGTTCGAAAAGATGGGCAAGAAGAGGGGGAGGGGATGCCTTATGGCAGAAGGATCGCCTCCTCTTCGTTGTTCCGGTCTGATTCAACTACTTATTTCGTATGAGCCATTCGTCAAGGTCCACGCTTATGATGCCGTCGGCGTGGAGGTTCCCCTGTTCTGGCGCTCTCTTGTGGGGATATAGCGTCTCCTGACCGGTGATGCGATCGCCGGTTCGGAGAATGCGAACGTTTCTTCTGCGCATTTTGTTCACCTCGTATGGGTTCTGTCTTCAACCGGCTGTACGTCCGCTTAAGGGGGTGCGCTCGTTTATCACGGCGCCGTTATGGGATTATGGAGATGCAACCGGGTCGGCTGCTGCCCGGAATGCGGCAGAGGAGGAAACGACAGTACTCGTTCGCACCCCGGGCGCCGCGTTCCGTAACGGTGAACCTCTCCTGGTTCTTCCTCCCATCGGGGAAGGCTCCTCCGAAACCCGGTGTCGGTGTACGCATGGTCATCGCCTGTTCACAATTGTGAACACACTGTATCTGGCCGGCTTGACGATAACCGTTGGGAAAGCGGCAAGATTATGCGGCAGGAATTGCCGAAATATCCGCATATTTATAGGCTGACGGCCAACAGAATGAACAGGTCACTGGAAGATGACCTGACCTGCCAGGGTGGCGGAACGGCTACGCGGTTGACTGCAGATCAACTCCATCCCGGTTCGACTCCGGGCCCTGGCTCTCTTCTGTTGCATCGTTTCGCGGCGACGCTGTGATCCTGCTCTCTTCTCTGTGCTTCTGCTCTCCCGCCCGGTGCAGGTCGTTTCGCACCCCGGATGGGGATCAGTATTTCGCTAATATCAGCATCTGCAGTCGAGCAATGCAGCCTCGTCCGGCGACTGGATGCGGGATCAGCAGCACTCGAACACCGGCCCTCGCACCGCAGGTGTGACCCGCGAAGAACGTGAAGGGAAGTTGATGGGTTGACCTCGTGAAAACAGCCTCAGGTAGTTTAGCGAAACACTGACACTCCTGTGTCTTGCAAAGACCTCGCCGCATACCCCGTTTCCCCCCAGGTAGTGCCGCACATGTGTCGGCTCTGCTCCCCGCTCCTGCCGACCCCCCCGAACGGAAGGAAAACCGGAAAATTTCGCCGCTTTGTGAATCTATATCTATCTACATGGGCTACCTATTATGTAGAGTTCACAATTGTGAATTCAGGTGCCAAGGTGGCGGAACGGCTACGCGGTTGACTGCAGATCAACTCCATCCCGGTTCGACTCCGGGCCTTGGCTCTCTTCTGTTACATTGTTTCGCGGCGACGCTGTGATCCTCCACTCTGAGTCTCTCTTTCGCATCGTGATTTCCGGACCATGGCGAGGACGATCGCAAAGCCCGCTCTCTTCTCCATATATCCGCTCTCCGGGCCAGGTGCAGGTTGCGTCATCTCCCGGATGGGGTTTTAGGGCGCTACAGAGATCACGCCGCATATCTTGTCTCCCCCCTGGATAGTGCCGTACGTGAGTCGGTCCTGCTCCCCGCTCCTGCCAGACCACCCGAACGGAGGGAAAGCCGGAAAAATCCGCCGCTTTGTGAATCTATATCTATCTGCATGGGCTACCTACTATGCAGAGTTCACAATTGTGAATTCTGATGCCCGGGTGGCAGAGGGGTTATGCGTCCGACTGCAGATCGGAGAAGATGAGTTCGAGTCTCATCCCGGGCTTTTGAGGATACCATGAGTGTTAGAGTCCAGAAGACGTTCGAAGCCCTCTTCGCCCTTGAGGACCTGCGGGGAATCCTTCGCGGTTCGCTCCCGACCGGCCTTGACGAGGAGGAAGAGAAGGCGTTTCGCGAAAAAATTTCAGACTTAAAGTCCATCATCGCGGAGCTCGAAGAAGACCGGGGAACTCCCCGCACCACGATGATCGCCGACACCCTCCCCATCCGCTCGCGGGAGGAGAATTACATCAATATCCAGCCGATCCAGGCGGCGGGCCGGCTCACCACGGAGGCGAGAAAAGCCCTGATCTCGTATGGCGACGGCTACTCCACCTGCGATGCCTGCAGAAAACCGTTCCGGCTCGATAAGATCACGAAGCCCTCCATCGCAGGGTTCCACGCCGACCTCGCGAAGTTCGTGAACATGGACCAGGCGCGGGTCGTCCCCGGCGCACGGCGGGGGTTCCAGGCGGTCGCCTCCACCCTCGTCTCGAAGGGTGACCCGGTCATCGTCTCGGCCCTCGCTCACTACACGGAGTTCCTGGCCGTGGAAGAAGCGGGAGGCGTCGTGAAGGAGGTGCCGCTTGACGCCGGCAATCGTGTCACGGCGGATGCAACGGCCGAGAAGATCGAGGAGGTCATCCGGGAGAGCGGAAGAACCCCGGCCCTCGTGATGATCGACCATTACGACTACCAGTTCGCAAACGAGCACGACGTCCGCGGGATCGCGAAGGTCGCGCACCAGTACGACATCCCGTTCCTCTATAACGGCGCCTACACGGTCGGTGTCATGCCGGTCGACGGCAAGGCGATCGGGGCCGATTTCGTCGTCGGCTCCGGACACAAGAGTATGGCATCGGTCGCGCCGTCCGGAGTGTTGGCGACGACCGATGAATGGGCATCGAAGGTGCTGCGCACCACCGCGATGGTCGGCGACGTCACCAACCGGAAGTTCGGGATCAAGGAGGTGGAGATGCTCGGGTGCACCCTGATGGGAGGGACCCTGCTCTCGATGATGGCCTCGTTCCCCGCCGTGAAGGAGCGAACCCTTCACTGGGACGAAGAGGTGAAGAAGTCGAACTACTTCATCGACGCACTCCTCTCGATCGAGGGCTCGAAGGTCCTCTCCGAGTACCCCCGGAAGCACACGCTCACCAAGGTCGACACCACCGGGAGCTTCGATACGGTCGCCAGGACCCACAAACGACGCGGGTTCTACTTCAGCGACGAGCTCGCAGAGCGCGGGATCGTCGGCGAGTTTGCAGGAGCGACGCGCACCTGGAAGCTCAACACCTACGGCCTCTCCTGGAAGCAGGTCCGCTACCTGGCGGAGGCGTTCCAGGAGATCGCCGCAAAATACGATCTTCCCATCACTACGTAAGAGAGATTACCATGGCAGAGAAAGCATTTCGTCTAGGAACAACTGCAATCCATGCAGGACAGGAGCCCGACCCCACGACCGGGTCGCGGGCGGTACCGATCTATCAGACCTCGTCGTATGTCTTCAAAGACACGAACCACGCCGCGAACCTCTTCGCGCTCAAAGAACTCGGGAACATCTACACCCGGCTCATGAACCCGACGACCGACGTCTTTGAGAAGCGCGTCGCGGCTATCGAAGGGGGCCGTGCGGCCGTTGCGGTCGCCTCCGGCCAGGCGGCGATCACCTATGCCCTCCTTGCCGTCACCCGGCCGGGCGACGAGATCGTCGCTGCCGACAACCTCTACGGCGGGACCTACGAGCTCTTCAACTACACGTTCCCGAAACTGGGGCGAAAGGTCGTCTTCGTCAACTCGACCGACCCGGAAGCGTTCCGGACGGCCATCACCGACAGAACGCGTGCAGTCTACGCCGAGTCGATCGGGAACCCGAAACTGGACATCCCCGACTTCGAGGCGATCGCGGCCATCGCCCACGAGGCCGGGGTGCCGTTCGTCGTCGACAACACGACGGCGGTTGGGCTCGTCCGACCGATCGAGTATGGTGCGGATATCGTCGTCCACTCGGCGACGAAGTACATCGGCGGCCACGGGAACTCGATCGGCGGAACCATCGTCGATTCGGGGAACTTTGCCTGGAACAACGGGAAGTTCCCCGAGTTCACCGAGCCCGATCCGAGTTACCACGGGCTCCGGTTCTGGGAGGCGTTCGGGAACTTCCCGGGACTCGGCAACGTCGCGCTGGCCTTCAAGATCCGCGTCCAGCTCCTCCGGGACACCGGGGCGGCGCTCTCCCCCTTCAACGCCTGGCTCTTCCTGCTCGGGCTTGAGACGCTCCACCTCCGGGTCGAGCGGCACTCGGAGAACGCTCTCGCGGTCGCCCAATTCCTCCGGGACCATCCGAAGGTCGCGTGGGTGAACTACCCCGGCCTCCCCGAGCATCGGAGCCACGCCCTTGCGACGAAGTACCTTTCCGGGAACTACGGCCCGATCGTCGGGTTCGGAGTCAAAGGAGGAGAGGCTGCCGGAAAGAAGTTCATCGACCGGGTCAAGCTCTTCTCGCACCTCGCGAATATCGGGGACTCCAAGAGCCTGGTCATCCACCCGGCGACGACCACGCACCAGCAGCTCGCTCCGGAGGAGCAGCAGGCGACCGGCGTCACTCCCGACTACATCCGGCTCGCCATCGGCACCGAGGATATCGAGGACATCATCGCCGACCTCGATCAGGCGCTGGAGGGCGTGTAGGTGGTCTGTAGGCCCTGTTCTACTGCAATCGCCTCGGGGGGCACCCGTCCGCCCCGTTCCTCCTCTTTTGAATCTCACCCTACCGGGAGGGGACCCGGCGTATGAGGATACTCTCCATTCATGCGGATACCATGTGGTATCGTCCCACGAGGAAGACGAAGATGGCGGAGGCTATGGAGCCCCGGGAAGACAGGATGGACGAATGCGTGGTCCTCTTCTGCTGCGTTGAGAAACTCGACGAGAAAAACCCGTCGCACGTCGTCGCACATGCGAAGGCGAACATCATCGATCGGCTCTCGAAGTTGAAGGTGAACCGGGTCCTGATCTACCCCTACGCCCATCTCACGAGCACCCTCGGGTCTCCGGAGTGTGCGCTCTCCATCCTGCAGAACCTTGAAGACGAACTCCGCTCCTCCCGCATTGAGGTGAAACGGGCGCCGTTTGGCTGGTATAAAGAGTTCGAGATCAGGGGGAAAGGCCACCCGCTCGCCGATCTCTCCATGACGATCTGCCCGTACGAGGGGTGGGAGTGCGACTTCCGGTGTCCGCATTGCAAAAACCCGATAAAAGAGGCCGACCTGGAGTCGTCCAGTACTTCTGATACCCGGACTCCGCCGGAACAGGGTATCGACCTGTAACGGGGGGGCCGCAACGTATCGACAGGCAGCCCTCGTGATCGTTTTTCATACCGCTCTCCTTCGCCCGGAATCCCCTCCGGCATAACTTGCCGCAAATAACTGCTTTTCACAAAAATCGAGCATATTTGGCCGTTTTGCCGGCTATTATCCCCTCTCGCGGCGACCTGTATATTCCACAAGGAGGTTCCATGACGAAGATCCGAAGTGTTGCCATCTATGGCAAAGGCGGAATCGGAAAATCGACGACGACATCCAATCTCAGCGCAGCCCTTGCCGATATGGGAAAACGCGTCATCCAGATCGGATGCGACCCAAAGAGCGACTCGACCAACAACCTCCGTGGAGGGAGATCGATCCCGACGGTCCTCGATGCCATCAGGAGCGGGAAGGTGGTCGAGATAGAGGATATCGTGTACGAAGGGTTCGGCGGCGTCCTCTGCATTGAGGCTGGAGGTCCGGAGCCGGGTGTCGGTTGCGCCGGACGCGGGATCATCGCCGCAATCGAGCTCCTCCGCCAGAAGAAGGTCTTTGAGGAGTACCGGCCCGACGTCGTCCTCTACGACGTCCTCGGAGACGTGGTCTGCGGCGGGTTCTCCGTTCCCATCCGCGAGGGCGTTGCCGAGCAGGTCTACACCGTGACGTCTGCAGACTTCATGGCCATCTACGCTGCAAACAACCTCTTCAAGGGGATACAGAAGTACGCCAGCAGCGGCGGTGCGCTCTTCTCCGGCATCATCGCCAACTCGGTGACGCTGCCGATCCAGCGGGAGATCATCGACGACTTCGCGTCGCGGACCAGTACCACCATTGCAGAGTACGTCCCGCGGTCCGATACGATCACCCGGAGCGAACTCCTGGGCCAGACCGCAATCGAGTACGATCCGGACTCAGAGCAGGCAGACGTCTATCGCAGCCTTGCACGAACACTGCTGCAGAACGAGGAGAAGTACGTCCCAAAGCCGCTCGAGGCAGCGGAACTGAAAGTGTGGGCGGAGTCGTGGTCGGATCGGCTCCTTACGAAGAAGAACGACGCGCGATCGACGTCCGGGTCACGGAATATCGCCTCGACGAGCACGTAAGGGCATGCAGGTGAGATCGGGGGAATAGAAATGGTATTTGCAACACGAGATGAGGCCGATTCGGCTCTCTACGAGAAGAGGATAGACCTCTCCCAGGCGACCTGCCCCAACCGCGAACAGAGGGCGAACGGCATCAACATCTTCTACGGCAAGGCAAGCGACCTCATCGAGAAGGCCCGGTCGGGGTGCCTGCAGAACCACGAGCGTGGTTTTGCACAGTCATCCGGCTGCTCGCTGAACTTCTACCTCTCCGTCCGCGTCGGCACCATACGGGATGCTGCGACGATCTTCCACGCGCCGGTCGGTTGCTCCTCGTCGGCACTCGGGTACCGGGAGCTCTTCCGGGGGGTCCCTGTCGAGCTGGGAAGGCCGGCGGAGTACGACCTCCACTGGATGACCACGAACCTGCGCGAGAAGGACGTCGTCTACGGAGCGGGAGATAAGTTGAAGAAGGCGATCTACGAGGCTCAAGAGCGGTATAACCCAAAGGCCATCTTCATCCTCACCTCCTGCACCACCGGCATCATCGGTGAGGATATCGAGGGGGCGGTTGCCGACGTTCAGCCGCACATCGACGCACGGATCGTTCCCATCCACTGCGAGGGGGTGCGCTCCAGGCTTGTGCAGACCGGCTATGACGCCTTCTGGCATGCGGTGCTGAAGTACCTGGTGAAGAAGCCGGAGAAGAAGCAGACAGACCTCGTGAACGTGGCGAGTATGCTCTCGTATACCTGGCAGGACCGCCTTGAGATCCAGCGCCTGCTCGGCAAGATCGGACTCCGTGCAAACCTGATCCCGGAGTTTGCAACGGTCGAGCAGTTTCAGCAACTCTCGGAGGCCGCCGTAACCGCACCGCTCTGCCCAACCTACACCGACTACCTCTCGCGCGGGCTCGAACAGGAGTACGGCGTGCCCTACTTCATGTATCCTTCGCCGATGGGCATCACCAACACCGACGAATGGCTCAGGCAGATAGGGAAGTACACCGGCAGGTCCGACGAGGTCGAAGCCCTCATCGAGGAGGAGCATCGGATCTGGGAGCCGAAGATGCAGGCCATACGGTCCGAGTTCGATCGGATCGCCGCAGAGAAGGGCAGCAAGGTGAGCGTTCTCGGTTCGCTCGGCCAGGGGCGGCTGCTGGCGCAGATGCCCTTCTTCGACGAACTCGGACTGACGTCGCCCGCGGCGATGTCGCAGGACTACGACAACCTGATCCTCGAAGAACTCGAGGAGGTCGTCTCCCGGGTCGGCGACTTCGACCTGCTGGTCAATACGTTCCAGGCGGCGGAGCAGTCGCATATTACGAGGAAACTCGACCCCGACCTGACGCTCACCTGCCCGTTCCAGGGAGGAGCGTACAAGCGGATCAAGGGTGCGACCCGGATCCACGCCCTGCGCGGCGACCCGCATCCCTGGAGCGCCCAGAGCGGCTATACGGGGGCGGTGGCCTACGGAAACTTCCTGCTCCAGGCGTTGAAGAGCAGGTCGTTCCAGAAGACCCTCAAGGAGAAGACGAAGGACAGCTATCGCGACTGGTGGTTCAAACAGGGCAACCCCCTGTATTACATGAAGAAGGTGGTATAATATGACGAATTCGGAGGCAAAAGGGGCATATGGCCCGAAAGATGCCCCGGAGCCCTCTGCAATCGAGGCCCCCAGGTTTTCCTGCGCCCTCGGGGGAGCGCTTGGCACGGCGGTCGGGATCTACGGCGTTGTCCCCATCCTTCACTCCGGTGCAGGATGCGGTATCGGGCAGCTCTTCGGGCAGCTCTATGCCGGGGGACAGAACGCCGGCGGGCCGCAGGGAGGGACCAGCACCCCCTGCTCTTCGCTTGTGGAGCACCATGTGGTATTCGGAGGAGAGGAGAAACTCCGGGACCTGATCCGCGCCAGCACTGAGTTGATGGAAGGAGAGATCTATGCGGTCATAAACGGCTGCGTCCCGTCGCTGATCGGCGACGACGTGAACGCTGTTGCAAAGGAGTTCCGCGGGAAGAACGATATCTTCTTTGTGCGGTCAGCCGGGTTTGCCGGAAATTCGTACGAAGGCTATGAGCTCTTCTTCGAAGGGCTGATAGAGGACCTCCTCAAGCCGGCGGAGGAGATCCGGCCAAAGACGGTGAACGTCTTCGGCATCGTCCCGTACCAGCATGTCTTCTGGAAAGGCGATGCGAGGACCATCAAGAACCTTCTCGCTGAGATCGGGATAACGGCCAACGTCTTCCTCGCGGAGTTCGACGGAGCGGCTCAGCTGCTTGAGATCCCTGCTGCGGAGTACAACATCGTGCTCTCCACCTGGAACGGCCACCGGACGGCGAGGCTGCTGGAAGAGAGGTTCGGCACGCCGTACCTGACCTTCCCGTCGGTCCCCGTGGGGCCGAAGCAGACCGCGGAGTTCCTGCGCAGGGTGGCGAAGGTCTTCGATATATCGGAAGAGATTGTCGAGCGGGTGATCGCACGGGAAGAGCAACGGGTGTACCGGTTCATCGAATACGGAGGCGATGCCCACATGCTCGTCCGGCCGCACCCGTTCTTTGCGATTGCGGCGGATTCGGGGACTGCGATCGGCATCTCGCGCTTCCTCATCAACGAGCTCGGCTACCTGCCGGATATCGTCCAGATCACCGACGACCCGCCGGAGGAGGTGCGTGCGGAGATCGTCAAATGGCTCACGCAGGACCTTGAGACCCCTCTCACACCGGAGGTGGTCTTCGAGACGGATGCGCACCTCATACGGCAGAACTTGAAGGGCAGGCCGTTCCTGTTCCTGTTTGCAAGTTCCCTCGAAGCCCCGATCGCTCTCGCGGAATGGGGCGCTCTCCCCATAACCGTCGCGTTCCCTGCGTTGAACCGGCTCATCCTGAATCGGACCTACGCCGGATTCGACGGAGCCCTGACTCTGTTTGAAGAGATCATCAGTTCGTTTGTCGGGCCCCTGTGACGGAGATCTCCGTCTTCCTCTCTTTTTTCCGGGTGTGGGCGATCGTCATCGAACGCGCCGGTGCAATTATAGTAAGCGCCCGGAGTTGAGGTCTCCGGCATGAAAAAAAAGTGTTCTGGTCTGTCCGCAACGGGACAGGGGAGGACGTTCAGGAGGATACGTCGATGAAACGCATAGGAGGCCGCATCATGCGGTTACCACCTCCGGCTCCGGGACGTTCAGCCCGTACAGGCTCTGGCGGGCATCGATGAAGTAGTGGCGCTCTATAAGTATCTTTTCTTCTTTGAGCCTGCTCAGGGCGTATCTCACGGTTCGCGCCGGCAGCGAGGTCTCGCGGATCAGGTCTTTCTGGGTGAACTGACCGCCTGTTTCGAGGACCTTGTACACGAGTTTTGCCGACGGCGGGAGGTGTCCGATCTTTGCCAGTATCTTCTCATTCACGTTGCTTTCATTGACAAAAACGATCCCTCATAGTGGAATCACCATACTCAGGTAGGGATTCACAATTGTTAACTTTTTCGATCCTTCCTGCTATGGGTTCGATGGGCCGTCATCGTGGCATAACCGTGATTAGAGGCAATTCAGGCCGCATAATCCCGAATTCGCCAAAAATTGCCGGTATCGGTGCGTGGATCATCAGGGCTCCGTATGCATCGAGGGGATGCAGCTGCCTGCAAAAAATTCTCGCCGCGCATTTGGGGTGCATCTGCGGCAGTTCATGCAACAATCGCCATACGTCCCCGATATCGGGTAGAAGGCGGCAACGATCCACCCCGGCGCATCATTCGAGGATCGTCAATTCGAACCTGCCTTCCATGCATGTGGCGGCAAAATCGAGGAAATCCCTCATATTTTCAGACATCTCCGACGAGAGCGACGGCGAGACGTAGACGATGATATGCGGGTTCTCCCTGTTCTTCTTTAACTCCAGGTACAGGTCCCTGAAGATGATGAGGACCGTCCTGAAGTTCACCCTTCTCGTGATCCGGATGTGGCCGGTGCCTTCCGAATCGATCAGGACCCGGTAACTCGGCGTCTTTCTAAAAAATGGGTCTTCTGACTGCATATCCTGTGCCGTATCGTTGTCTGCTCCTCTGCTCCTGCACAGTGTCTGTACACTGGTGGTACTGGACATTCCGTAGACCGAGCCGATCAGGATGGGGCAGAGCACACCCTGATGCTGTAACTATGGGGATCAGCATGATTCGGCCCGACCGTCAGTTTACCGACGCACGCTTTCCTGTGGATGGCCGCCTTCCTCTCTCCTCCCACAGGATCACCTTGTGGGGCGGAAAACCATTTATGCGCTGGTGATTCAGCAAGTTCTTGCGGGATAATTCGGATTTTTTCCTGACTGCGGCAAATGTTGCGGGATGTCTTCTCATCGTTCCGGCTGCTCCAGCTCCTTCTGGTACATCACGACGTCGAGGACCTTTCCCGCCACCTCTCCGACGTTCCGGAGGTGAGCGCATCGGGAATACTCCGCCGCCTCAAAAAGCCTGGTGCTCGCACGGTTCTCACCCGTGGCCGTTCCCAGGATCACACGTATCCCCGCCCTTCTTGCGTGATCCTCAAGGAACGAGAGAGCGATCTTCCCGATCCCTCTCCCGGTATACTCCGGTTTTAAGTAGATCGAGATCTCCGCCGTCCTGTCATATGCCCGCACGTTTTTGTACCTGCGTATCCCGCAATATCCCAGGACATCTTCATCATCCAGGATCAGGTACGCCCGGTAGACCGGATCGCCCGGCGGGAAGTCCCTGCTCAACTCCGCCGGGGTGATATCGCCGTCGTGAAACGTTGCGGTCGTGTGGAGGCTGTAATAGTTGTAAATCTCTGCAATGACCGGGAGGTCCCCTTCCCGCGCCAGCTGAAATCTGATTGCCGTCTGTTTCACCGCCTCTGAGCTGTATGATCCCGGTGTGTCGGTGCGATATCCGCCGAGATCTCGGCTGCAAATCGCACGACTGTCCGTTCGTATCCCGCCGTGGGGGTGCTCCGTACCCCCACCCCGTCGGTATCAGCGCCCACGGTACCGGAGCGTCTCGCTCTCGCTGAGGAGATGGACGTCAAGCCCCGGCATTGCCTCGCCGAGCCCGCGGGAGGCGCCGGCGATTGCCGCCGGGTCGTCGTAGTGATTCACCGCTTCCACGATCGCCCGTGCCGTCCGTTCCGGGTTGGCCGACTTGAAGATGCCCGAGCCCACAAAGACCCCGTCGGCGCCGAGCTGCATCATCAGCGCCGCATCCGCGGGGGTTGCAATCCCGCCGGCCGAGAAGTTCACCACGGGGAGCCTGCCGAGACGTGCGGACTCGATGACGAGTTCCGCCGGCGCTTCTATCTCGCGGGCGCGGTTGATCAGCTCCTGCTCGCTCATCCCCTGCAGGAGCCGGATCTCGCCCATGATCGCACGCATGTGCCGGACGGCCTCGACGACGTTGCCGGTACCGGCCTCGCCCTTGGTCCGGATCATCGCCGCACCCTCGTCGATCCGCCGGAGGGCTTCCCCGAGGTTCCGGGCGCCGCAGACGAACGGGACAGTGAACCGCTTCTTCTCGATGTGGTACTCCTCGTCGGCAGGCGTGAGAACCTCGCTCTCGTCGATCATGTCGACGCCGAGCGCCTCGAGCACCTGCGCCTCGACGAAATGGCCGATCCGTACCTTGCCCATCACCGGAATCGAGACAGCATCGATGATCTCCGCAACCTTCTCCGGGTCCGCCATCCGGGCCACGCCGCCTGCCGCCCGGATGTCGGCCGGGACGCGCTCGAGCGCCATCACCGCAACGGCGCCCGCTTCTTCTGCAATTCGTGCCTGCTCGGCGTTCACGACATCCATGATGACGCCGCCCTTCTGCATGGACGCAAACCCCCTCTTCAGGAGTTCGGTACCGAACCTGAGATCTTTTAGATCCATACTCTCTTCCTCTTCAGAATGTTGCTCAATTCAAAACCAGAATC
>Ga0265294_10000755_pt1 | contig 43533 bp, 49 predicted proteins | sample MunlanPumphouse3_FD_192504 | JGI IMG/M metagenome (GOLD analysis project Ga0265294, IMG submission 192504) | Groundwater microbial communities from a municipal landfill in Southern Ontario, Canada - Pumphouse #3 | ecosystem: Environmental > Aquatic > Deep subsurface > Groundwater | place... | reverse complement strand
AAAAATGCTAGAATGGATTCTATGGTACAATACCAAAAGATATCACTGGAGCTTGAACTTACAATCTCCTGTGGATTATTTAATAAAAAATGATATGATTTCCAATATGAGGTGGACTAGCACACCTTCTACATCCATACCTCACATATAAACCACCATAAAACAAAAGTCAATAGACATATCTATCTATCTATTATAGAATGAATTCAGTAAACTAATTTTTCTCCATACGATGCAAAAAAAAACAATCCTGAAATTTTTCGCGTTTATATTTTTAATGACCGCTGTTTTTATTTCGGCGTTTTTCTATGAGTTTATATCTGCTAGCAATAATATATTTGCAGACGATGAAGAAAACCAGCCCTCAATGGTCAGACAATTAAGCGATATGATTATAAACCCTAGTGAGCAATTAAATGGCGAAGAAAATGGACAAATCAATATCCTGCTTTTAGGAGTAGGTGGCGAAGGTCATAGCGGTGGATTTCTTACTGACACGATTATGGTCGCTAGTCTTAATCCGCAATCCCACGAAGCAGCGCTTCTTTCCATTCCTCGAGACCTCTATGTCGAAGTCGAAGGCACAAATATTAAAAGCAAAATTAACGCCGTCAAAACGCTCGGCGACAACAGTTCCGACAAAAATGGCACAGAGCTTCTTGAACAAACGATTGAAGACGTCTCTGGATTACATATCGATTATTATGTCCAATTAGATTTCAATGGTTTTACCAAAATAATCGACACCGTTGGCGGAATTGATGTCTATCTCGAAAACGATATCAACGACCCCGCTTATCCTGATTTTAACCAAGGCTACGACCCTTTCTATATCGAAAAAGGCTGGCATCACTTGGACGGCGCCACTGCTCTCAAGGTTGCGCGTTCTCGCCACAGCACTATGGGGGATTTTGATCGCATCAAAAGACAACAAGAAATTATCAAAGCCTTCCGACAAAAAATCTACGAAAAATATGCCAGTGCTGACATTTTGACCTTTCGCGAAATATTTCTTTCCCTTTCAAATAATATGAAAACTGACATTGAGCCCAAAGAGCTGCCTCGCTTCTATCAGGTTGTTAAAAACATAAAAAACCACAATTTCACTGCCAATACCGTTGACACGCAAAAATATCTTCAAAAAATAAATGTCGGACTGGGCTATACGCTAAGCACAAAAGAAGGAGATTATTCGGCTATCAACGAGCTGGGAAAAAATATTTTCAATATGCAAATTCCAGAAAACAAAAAAACAGCGATTGCGCAAGAAAATACTCTCATCGCCATCCAGAACGGAACAACCTCGCCCGACCTCGCAAACATAATCGCCAAAGACCTGGAAGATATGGGTTTCAGAATTATAAGCTCGGTCAATATTCAGGAGCCTGAGTCTGGGGGCGTAACCATCTATCACGCAGCAGCCACAGACAAACCAGAAACACTTTCATTTCTTACTGAAAAATTTTCCGCAAAAACAGAAGTAAAAGAAGACGATGCCACGCGTGCCGACTTCATCATAGTCCTTGGAAAAGGATTTTGATATTTCGATAAAAAATGTTATACTAAAATCTAGAAATATAATTTTATATATGAAAGCAATCGTCGGACTTGGAAATCCTGGAGAGGAATATGAAAAAACCAGACACAACGTCGGGTTTATGACTCTTGATAAGCTTGCCGATTTTTATAAATTCGAAAGCTTTCGTCTGGAAGAAAAATTTGAAGCTGAAATCTCTCAAGGAAAGATTGATGATGAAAAAATGTTCCTGATCAAACCACAAACATTTATGAATGCTTCAGGGAGAGCCGTTCAAAAAATTCTGAATTTTTATAAAATTGAAACAAAAGATTTAGTTGTAATTCATGATGATCTCGATATTTCATTGGGAGAAGTGAAGCTGGGTTTTGGAAGGAGTTCAGCGGGACACAAGGGAGTGCAATCTATTATTGATTTTATGAATTCAAAAGATTTCAACAGGATTAGAGTCGGCATTAAAATCGAAGACAGGAAAATCCCTACCGAAAAATATGTTTTAGGAAATTTCACAAAAGAAGAAAATGACACTATCAGTAACATTATAAATATCTTGCCTCAAACAATAGAAAAAGAGCTTATTAAATAAGCCCTTTTTTCTTTTATTAACTATCGGACACTATCCTGCTTATGAGCTTAAAATTCGATTTACGTGAAATCTTATCTTAATTTGCAGTTACTTGTAAAAGACCTAGGAGGGGTGGCTTTTATTTTCACGCTCATAAACAGGATAGTGGACAATAGTGATGAATTCAAATGTGTTTAGATTGACTCAATACGTGCAAATTGCAGACACGGTCAACTAACTGCAAATGTTATCATATAATATTATTTATGTCAATCCCTGAGAAGAAATATTACAACGCTTTTAATCTAATGCCTCAAATCGGTCCAGTGCGCTTTCACAAGCTTCGCGCTCATTTTCCGTCTATGAAAAACGCATGGGAAGCCACCTACGCAGAATTAAAAGAATGTGGACTGGAAGAAAAAATCATCGAAAGGGTTGTTGAAGCAAGAAAAAATATAGATCCAGACGCCGAGTTTGAAAGACTTGAAAAAGAAAATATAAAAATCATCACGCAGGATGAAGACTTATACCCAAAAAATCTTCTTGAAATTTCTTCCGCTCCAGCGATGCTCTACGTCAAAGGCGAAATAATTCCCGACGAATTTTGCATCGGCATCGTCGGCTCTAGAAAAATTTCTGATTATGGAAGAAGAGTCGCTGAAGATTTTGCAAGGCAACTTTCACAAAACGGTGTGACGCTTGCCAGCGGAATGGCTTACGGAGTGGACACCATCACACACCGCGAATGTTTGAAATCAAAACAGAGAACCATCGCTGTCCTTGGCAGTGGCGTTGATGAAAAGAGTATCTACCCCTCTTCCAACCGTCAAATCGCCAAAGAAATCGCAAATTGCGGCTGCGTTCTCAGTGAATATCCGATCGGAACTCCCCCACTCAAACAGAATTTCCCCGCCCGCAACCGCATCATCAGCGGAATAGCTAAAGGTGTGCTGGTTATCGAAGCCTCGCAAACTTCCGGCTCACTCATCACCGCCCGCTTCGCTCTAGAGCAAAACCGCGAAGTCTTCGCCGTGCCGGGGAACATATATTCCAAAAATTCCGAAGGCACCAACAGCCTTATCAAAATGGGCGCCAAATCCGCCTGCAAAGTTGAAGATATTTTGGAAGAATTCAATTTCGAAATGAACCCCGAAATCCGCGAAGCCAAAAAAATAATCCCCGACAGCCCGGAAGAAGAACTGATTTTGAATAATCTATCTTTCGACGAAGCCCTCCACATCGACAAACTCGCCACTAAAACGCAAATAAAAACCTCCAGTCTGTCATCAATCCTCACCCTTATGGAAATAAAAGGAATGATTCGCGACATCGGCGGAATGAGATATATAAAAAAATAGAATCGGATAAGTTTTCCGATTCACATTGTTCCCTTCACGCGAAGAAGAAAATTCAACGCGATAACAAAGAAAGAAAACAGCATTATTTTTATAATTGTTTTTATTTTTTCACCTCCTTAGTGTTCACCAACCGTAAGTTTCCATACGGCATCAGATTTTTTTGAATCTTCCTTAGCTTTTGCTTCAAAGCCTTTTTTATATCCTTGATGCCAGCCAACTATATAAACTAAAATACCAGCCAGTACAGGTATAAAGTAAAAAATAACTAACACTTTCCTCCTCCTAATAGCCTAAAGCTATTTTTGTTTTCAATATAAAGCCTTCGCAAAATATGTCAACCATTTTCCCCCGCATCAATCTCGCCCCTTTGTCATTCCGCAACGCAGTGGAGGAATCCCTTGAACTTTATCCATTGCATAAAAACATCGCTTTAACTAATCAATTCGTCCAAGGGATTCCTGGCGGAATGACAAAAAATGAGGGTTTTATTGCAGGAGAAACCGCCTATGCTTTTGATTTGGTATCCAATGTTATCCGAGAAGAACTAAAGAAAAGGCATTAAATTCTCGAATTCGGCACTCTAATCACGGGTCATACGCAATGTATGGTTTTATCTGATGTCTTTGATTAGACTTCTGTATGGCTTTATTAAGTAGCTCAGACATACAAAGCTTCTTTTCCTGTGATAAAACTCACATTTTGTCATCCTTGTAAGGATCCCTTAAACTGTCTATTCACTTGAAAGAGTAGATATAATAACATTTCTAAAGGGACAAGGGATTCTTACTAGAATGACAAAAATTATGGCCCTATAGCAGGAAATGCTATTTGGTAGATTTGATAAAGTAACTTTGAACAATAACTCAATTGCGGGAAGTGTTTTGACCTTATTAGCTAGAACCATATATTGCGTATGACCCCTAATCACCTTTAAAAACAAAAATGCCAAGAAGAAAATTTGATTTTTATGTTTATATTATGACAAGTTCAAGCGGCACGCTATATGTCGGCGTAACCAATAATCTAGCAAGAAGAGTATCGGAACACAAAGAAGGCAAAATCAAAGGCTTCACGGAAAAATATAGTTGCAAGAAATTAGTTTTTGTTGAGCATCATCAGTATGTTTACAATGCCATTGAGAGGGAAAAAGAAATAAAAAGTTGGATGAGGTATAAAAAAGAAGAATTAATTAAATCGACAAATCCAGACTGGAAAGATTTGAGCGATCAATTATAGAAAACTATCTTTCTTTTAATATCCGCGGTTATCTTATCATTATTTCAAATATTATCGAATCAATCACTATTTATATTTCACAAAAACCATCATTTTTGTCATCCTTGTAAGGATCCCTTAAACAAAGGATTACAAACCAGATAGTATCTTCTGCGAATAGTATCATTTAAGGGATTCCTACTGGAATGACAAAAATGATGGTTTTATCACAAGATAGAGCGTTTCATTTTTTTAGAATATAATTATCTTTTATAGGAAACTCTAAAAAACTAAGAAATGCTAATTTTTAAATTTATCTTTTCCTTCTAGTCCTGAATTCCCGCCGGAACTTATTCTCATGAAGGCGGGAGCAGAAATAACAAAAGCTATATTTTTTGGATTTTTTCAGAGGTTCCTAAAATCTAAGATTCAGTTTATGAACAGAATGTAGTCCTCCACGTTTGACACTCCCACCCCAAAAAGGTAAAGTAAAAAATGTCATAAGAACTTTCAGCAATTTATTTTATGCATATGTCAAAAAAACTTATCATTGTTGAGTCCCCTACAAAAGCGAGGACTATATCAAAATTTCTAGATAAAAATTATGAAGTCAGGTCTTCTTTTGGCCATCTGCGGGATTTGCCAAAAAGCAAATTGGGCGTGGAAGTCGACAAGGATTTTGAACCGGAATATGTCATCAGCCCTAAAAGCAAAAAAATCGCTTCGGAACTCAAAAAACTCGCCAAAGAGTCTGACGAAATCATACTCGCAAGCGATGAAGACCGTGAAGGAGAAGCAATTGCTTGGCACTTGGCACAGATTTTGGATATCGACCTTACAGGAAAAAGCAAGACTAAAAAGGGCTATAAACGCATTGTTTTTCACGAAATTACAAAAGGAGCCATCTTAGGAGCGCTTGAAAATCCGCGTGAAATTGACCTCAATCTAGTCAATGCCCAGCAAGCGCGCAGAATCCTCGACCGGCTCGTCGGATATAAGCTATCACCATTTCTATGGAAAAAAATCCGCTACGGGCTTTCTGCTGGAAGAGTGCAATCAGTTGCAGTGCGACTCATTGTGGAACGTGAACGAGAAATCCAGAATTTTATAAAAGATGAATATTGGGAAATCAACACCGACCTTTCGAAAAAAACAGAAGAGACGAACTTTCTCGCAAAACTCGTAAAAATCGACAAAAAGGCTCTTAAGAAATTGGACATCAAAAACGAAGAAGAGGCAAAAAAAATCAAAGAAGATCTCGAACAGGAAAACTACATAATCGAAAAAATTGAGAAGAAAGAGACAAAGAGAAATCCCCTTCCACCATTTACAACCAGCACCCTTCAGCAAGCAGGAAACAATAGACTGGGCTATAGTTCAAAACAAACAATGATGATTGCTCAACAACTCTATGAAGGTATCAATATCGGCTCAGGAGGATCTGTGGGGCTTATAACTTATATGAGAACCGATTCACTGAACCTCAGCAAAGAATCCCTGGAAAAGGCAAAAAGCTACATCACAAACCACTTCGATAAAGAATATTCCGAAGAGAGAGTTTTCAAAACTAAAAGCAAGGGCGCACAGGAAGCTCACGAAGCCATTCGCCCGACCGATCCATCAAGAACGCCAGAAAGCATCAAGGAATTTTTGGACCCGAAACAATATAAATTATACACACTCATCTGGCAGAGAATGGTCGCCTCTCAAATGGCAAGCGCTATCAGCGACTTAACCACCATTGAAATTTCTGCCGGCAAATATACACTCCGCTCCAGTGGCTCGATTATTAAATTCGAAGGTTTCTTGAAAGTTTATCCAATGAAGAGTGAAGAAACCACTTTTCCAAAACTTGAAGAAAAAGAAGAATTGAAACTTCTAAAAGTCATCGCCGATCAGCACTTCACTCAACCACCAGCGCGCTATAATGAAGCTGGACTGGTCAAAGCTATGGAAGAATTCGGCATTGGTCGTCCTTCCACCTATGCGCCGATTATCAGCACCATTCAGGACCGCGGCTATGTTAAAAAAGAGGAAAAAAGATTTGCGCCTGAAGAAATCGGATTTATCGTCAACGATTTTCTAGTTGAACATTTCCCCAAAATTGTGGACATCAAATTTACCGCCAAAATGGAAGAAGACCTAGACAAAGTGGCAGAAGGCGAACAAGACTGGAGAAAACTTATGAAGGAATTTTATACCCCATTTATAGAAAACTTGGACATCAAAGAAAAAGAAATCGACAAAAAAGTTGTTACCGAGGAAAAAACTGACGAGAAATGTCCAGTGTGCGGATCACCGATGATCATCAAACTCGGACGCTTCGGGAAGTTTATAGCCTGCACCAACTATCCGACCTGCAAAACCACCAAACCGATGGGCGATGAAAAAAAACTTGTTGAAGAATTCTCTAATGAAATATGTGATAAATGTGGCAAACCAATGGTCGTTAAACGCGGACGCTTCGGCGCTTTCCTCGGTTGCTCTGGATACCCTGAATGCAAAAACATCAAATCTATGGCCAAACCGACTGGCGCCAAATGCCCAGAATGCGGCAAGGGAGATATTGTCGAAAAAAAATCCAAAGCCGGCAGGAATTTCTATGCCTGTAACAACTATCCTGATTGCAAATTCGCCCTCTGGCAAAAACCGACTGGAGAGAAGTGTCCAAAGTGCGACAGCCTGATGGTCTTTGCCGCCAAAGACAAACAAATTTGTTCAAATAAGGAATGTAAATATGAAAAAGAAAGTTAAAATATTTTAATTATTTTAAAAAAATTATGGAAAAAAAGATGAAACATAGCACGACAGACGATTCAAAGGAAAAAATACTAAAGTTAAATTATTACCTGGGGGCACTATGGATTATATTGATAATAAGTTCACTCATCTTAACACCTCCGGATTTTTCCAAACCGAAAGACTGGATTATCGCCGTTATTATCGGTGGCTTTTGGCTAGGAATAGCAATCCTCTTTTATAAAGAAAATAAACGTATAAATAAATAGTTCTTTACACAAAGACTATAAGCACGAGAAAAAAGTTTAAAATACTTGATATCCCAGTCATAATACTTCACAATCTCTGTCTGTCATTCCGGAATTTCATGTCATACGCAATATATGGTCTTAACGGAACCGCCAAATTACATTACATAGTCAAGATATCTTTTTTAAATAAGATATTCTTTTTAAGGGTAGCGTCTAAACTCTTTAAATAGGTAAATCTCAGAACCGCCCTATCAAAGCTACTAAATAGAATCTCTCGCTACAAAACAATCCTTTTTGTCATTCTAGTAAGAATCCCTTGTCCCTTTGTGAGTATCATAATAGCCACTATTTCGGTAATAGATAGTTCAAGGAATCCCTACGGGATGACAAAAGGTAGGTTATATTGCAGGAAAAAAGTTTTGTATGTTTGAACTGTTTATTAAAATCATATAAGAATTCAATCAAAGATTTTAGTTAAAACCATATATTGCACATGACCCGGAATTTCGCTACTGCGAAATATCTGGAATCCCGTAGCTATGCAAGACAAACATTCTGTCAAACCATATCATAAAGTATTATTGACCTGATGTGGGGATCCTGGATATTTGCTTCACAAATTCCGGAATGACATTTTTTACTTATATGCCTAGACCAACAAAATAGCCTATAAAAACAACTATGCAAAAGAATAAAAAATCATTGGGCGTCATCGGTGTCGGACAATTTGCTGAGTTTTTCATTCCGCACCTAAAACCTTTTTTCTCCGAAATATATATAACTAGTAGAACAGACAAAACAGAAATTGCCAGAAAGCTCGGTGTGAGAAATTCCACACTTGATGAAGCTTGCGCACAAGATGTCATAATGCTTGCGATGCCGATTTCTCAGATCACACCAGTTTTAAAAAGTATAAAAGACAAGATTAAAAAAGATGTAATTGTGTTGGATGTTTGTTCCGTCAAAGTTTTTCCCATAAAAGAGATGAAAAAAATTCTTCCAAGAGATGCACAGATTCTCGGTACCCACCCCCTCTTCGGTCCGCAAAGCGGCAAAAATGGCATTAATGATCTGCAAATCGTGCTCTGTCCGGAAAGAATAAAAGAAAATAATTTCAAAGAGATAAAAAATATTTTTATCAAGATGGGATTGCAAGTCAAGGAGGTAACAGCCCAGAAACACGACGAAATTATGGCTTATACTCAAGCACTTACGCACTTTTTCTCAAGAGCCGCCACCCAGACAATTCCCCTGGAAGATTTTGAATTTACAACGCCATCAGCCAAAAGATTGCGAAACATCATAAATGAAGTAAAAGACGACTCCAAAGAATTATTTATAGATATGCAAACGAAAAATCCTTATGCAATCAAAACGAGAAAAAAATTTCTAAAAGAACTCAACAAAATAAACGAAGATTTATGCAAGAAAAAATAATAGGCGTTTCCGGCGCCATCGGAAGCTTTTCCGAACAGGCCGCACGAGAATACTGCCGCAACAAAAATATTGAAAACTACAAACTTGAATATCTCATTTCCGTAGAAAATGTTTTAAACACGCTCGCTAACGAAAAAATCGACATGGGCATTTTCCCCATCGAAAACTCCAACGGCGGCATCGTCATCGAAAGCGTTTATGCGATGAGCAGATATATCTTCAAAATCCAAGAACTTTTCGAGATTCCAGTCATCCACTGCCTCTTGGCAAAGCCCGGAACTGCCCGAGAAGATATCAAAACCATCGCCTCCCATGACCAAGCAATCAAACAATGCAAGATGTATATCAAAAGAAGTTTCCCAAACACGAACATCCAGCAGAGCGACGACACCGCCAAAGCCGCCAAAGACCTCTCAGAAGGCATCCTATCACCTGACGCTGCCGTTCTCGCCCCCGAAAGCTGCGCTGAGCTCTACAATCTCGAAATCCTCGAAAAAGGCGTGCAGGACCTCAAATTCAATTTCACCAGTTTTTTGACGGTGGAAAGATAAAACTCCCTATAAAAATAGAAAAAGACATGGGAATTTGCGAAATTATCTTCGCAAACCATGTCTTTTTTAAATTGTTTTTGTATTTTCTTTTTCCAAGATGCTAAGTCTTATTTGACCAGCTTCTTCAGAGAAAACCACTGATTTCATACCACCCTCGCCACGCAAATTACAGAAATCTTTGTAGCTGGACTGAAGAAATAAATTACACGCATTTAGCTCTCCTATATAATAAATTGCAAAATTTAGAGATCTATAAAAAGTTTCTATAAGCTTTTTTTCCTGTGCATTTTTCGCTACTTCAAGTAACTCTTTTATTTTTTCTAAATACTCATCTCTTTTAGTAAGACTTCCTTCTATCTGTGAAGCTTGAGCTTGCATGTTCTTGTCACCTGTCTATTTTTGTAGATTTTAGTTTTTTTTGACTTTACGAATGAGCAATATGATAAATCGATATTTCAGATTTACCTCTCGAGCCTCATAAGACCTAAGAGCTAAATCCGAAGTATAAAAAAACAACCCTGCGATAGGTCATTTATTGAAACTTACGACAAAACGACCTATCTCCTAGAGTTGGCTAAAAAAGAAAAAGAAGAATTGGTTGCTTGCGTTGTAATCCATAATCAAATTTTAATCTTGAAAATATTATAGCTCCACTTATAATTTTGTCAATAAAATAAGGCAGTCTAGGTTTTATTTTTTACCCAGAGCTGCCATTCATTTTCTCCGTAACAATCTTTTTCGCACGAAGAGTTGTAATCAATTTTTTTACTTTCTTTTTGTTTTCTTCCACACTTCTATTATCTCCGAGCCACTCAGCTCTTCTGGCTTTTTTAACATATCTCCTAATGTCACTCTTTAGAGCATTTACCCCTTGTTCTAAATCTTTAAAAGGTTTAACCTTTATACCTATATTTAAGCCTCCTGAGCAATTATATTTTTTAGCTGTCCAAAAACAGAATCTTTTGCAGTGCAGTTTTCCTCTAAAAACTTTCTTATCTCAACAGCCTGCCATTTTCCAGCAGAAAGTTTTTCAAAAAATATTCTAAAACCCCTGAGGTTTAAATTCCCTTTATTAATTTTTATAATCTTTATGCTGTTCCAAAGGTAATTAGAACCGATATCCCTTTCTCCAGAAACAAAACTCAATGGCCCGATTATTCCATGTTTTCCGAAGAAGAAAGTGGCTATAATATTTAGATAATATTTAGCCTCTGAAATCTGCATATCGCAGATAGCAATTGTGCTGTCATCCAAAAATACGATTTTAGAAAAGATTTTTGCCATCTGTTTCAAGATATCAGGATCACTATTGTTGCTAAATATTTTTTTATCATTCGAAGCAAAACCAATGGAACAAAAATTTCGAGAAATCTTTTCCGCTAAAAACAAAAGCATTGTTTTTACATAATCGTCTCCATATTGCCTTACCATTTTATGCACCTGCAACTTTGTCTTTTTTGTTTATTTTTTAATGAACTTCTAAGTAAGCCAAAATAAATTTAAAAAAATCTTACGCTTACTTCCGAGTTTTCGTCCGTTACAAGACCAAAACTCAAAACTAAGCACATAAAAAAACAGCCTTGAGATAGGCTATTTTATTTTCACAAATTACAGCAAAAACAACCTATCTCAGATGACGGCTAAAATAAAAGAAAAACCAGTTGCTATTGTTGTAATTCATAATTTTCAACTTATAGAACCATTATAATGCAAATAATATTCTTGTCAACGCACCTATTTATTTCTTACATTTATTTCTTACCAAAAACCACTTTTATTCTCTCCACTCCATCTTCCAAATCCTCCATCGAAGCGCCGAAAGAAATTCTAAAATAATTATCAAAACTATTGCCGAAAAAAATACCCGGAGCAACAGCAACGCCCGTCTTTTCAAGAAGATGCTCGGCAAATTCTCTCGACTTCATATTCAAGTCCGCAGGAATTTCAGCAAAAACATAAAACGCGCCTTCAGGCTTTTTATATTCAATTCCCATTTTTTCTAAACTCTCACACAAAAAATTTCTTCTCTTCAAGTATTCATTTTTTGTCATTTCTACAAATTCCAGAAAATCGGAAAAACGATTAAGCAAAACATCTTCAATTACCATTTGAAAAAAAGAATTAGTATTCCCACTGACATTGCTTTTAACCTTTATCATATTAGTAATTATCTCCCGCGAAGACAAGGCAAAGCCCAACCGATAGCCTGTCATAGAAAGCGTCTTGGAAAAACCATCGACAATAATAGCCCTTTTCTTCGCCTCTGGAAAATCAGCGATAGAAATATGTTTCTTGCTATCAAAAACAGTGGAATTATAGACCTCATCAGAAATGATAAAAAGGTCATTCTTTTCCGCCAACTCCACGATTTTTTCCAGCTCTTCGCGTCCATAAACAGTCCCCACCGGATTATTTGGACTATTAATCACAATTGCTCTCGTTTTTTCACTCACAACCCTTTGAATTGCTTCAACATCGAGACTAAAATCACTTTTACAATCGACAACCACGGGACGGCCTCCTAAGAACTTAATTTGCTCAATATAGGTCGGCCAATGTGGGGCGATGACAATCACCTCGTCATTCTTGTCTAAAATCGCGGCAAAGGCCAAAAATAGCGCCTCCTTGGCTCCATTGGTCACAATCACCTCCTCCTTATCGTAATCCAATTCGAAGGTCTTTTTTTGCAAATCAGCAAGAGCAGAGCGAAGTTCGTTTGTTCCGCCTGTGTGATTATAAAAATTGTTTTTATCTTTCTCGCTCACAATCATTATCGCCTCTTTCACAAAATCAGGACAAGCAAAATCTGGCTGTCCTAGATTAAACTGCAGAATATTCTCTCCACCAGCGATTCTATTTTTAACAACAGAATCCCACTTATTCAAAAAGGATTCCTCAATGCCTAAAGTCTTTTCAGAAAAACGCATAATAATATGATTTCATAATTTATATCATATATAATACTCCATACGCCCTAAAGGAGTCAATAAAGAGCTCTGCCATCAACTTCAATATCAATAAGATTTCACATAAAAAAGCAGCTTCTGGAAAGAAGCTGCTTAAGTCCAAATTCTCAATCTGCACAGCACGCACTAGTTTGAAGCGGTCGCATATTCTGCAGGAGCAGCTGCCCCTCGCATTCCCATTCCCCTTTTCTGAGCTTTTCTTTCCTGGAAAGGAAAACCTAGCTCATCTAGGATTGCTTTAGCCTCTTCCATCTTATCTTCAGATTGCAAAATCTTAGCTTCGGCAAATTGTGAAAAGTTGTCTGCGTTGACAATTTCCAAAATTTTTCCACCACCACGTTCATCCATCAAAGATTTCCATGTTTCATAATCACCGCTTTCGATAGCTTCATCAACTGCCTCGTGATTGTCCTTGTCCTGCATTTTCATTTCACCACGTTCACCTCTTTGGTTCTCGCCCATTACTGGATTAATACCCAATTCTTCCATAATAGCCTTTGATCCATCCAGGTCTCCAGATTCTCTCAATTTGAAAGCCTCGGCAAATCTTGCAAAGTTTTCTTCAGTAACATTTTCCAATATTTTGGTATTACCGCAAGTTTCTACGGCAGCTTTCCAAGAAGCATAATCACCGCTTTCGACAGCGATTTTTTCCGCTCGATAATGCTCTTCTGAAAAATTTTCAGCAGACATTCTCTTCTGCCCCGTAGCTTCATTAGAAGCATTAGCAGAAATCACAGCAGAACACATAACTAAAGACACAGCTGTCAAACCAATAATTTTTTTGTTTTTCATAATTTTTGATTTTAATAATTTAAACTTTCAGGCGCCTTCACACTAATTAATACGCAAGAAGATTATCTTTCTTTCAATAAAAACCAAAAATTAAAATCGTCTTATTTACCCTCACTAACAGAGGAAAAAACTCGAAACTTAGGGTCTTCGTTCCTCACAAGAGGTCGAATTTCTTCTGCTACAAAAAGATTCTTTTCATCTCCAACCTTACCAAAAACCTTTATCATAAACCCCTCTTTAACAATAAATTCACGAAAATATTCCGCATCACTGGCATCTACTGTCCAAACGACGTGATGGGGGTCATCAAGCTCCAATATTTCTCCGTTTTCAAGGATTGTCAGCACTTTGCCCGCTATAACCCCTCGCTCTGGTTGAAACCAAATTTCTTCCTGATTATTTTTAATATTCTTATAGAAAGGTGCCCGCGCAGCAAACTCACTTTCAGTCTGTCTGCCAGCACCGATACTATAGAGCAAACCACCAATCACAAAAGAAAGCGCCAAACTCAGAACTAAAATTTTAGCAAATTCATAACGATATCCAGTTTTAGTATTTTTGAGATAGAGATAGGCTAGCCCGAGAAAAGCCAAGAAACAAATCAACCAAAAATAGGGCATCGTCAAAATTACAAACGTCAAAAAATTCTCACTCAAACGATAAGACACATCCCAATCATTAATTTCCCAAAAATGCAAAATAACAGAAAATGAAAGCGCTCCTAAAATAATGCTAGCACCAAAAATAAGCCAGACAAGAGAGTTTTTAAACACAAAAAGCCACCTAGACTTCGGCTTAATCTGTTCTGTTTTTATCTTTTCTAGGATTTCTTGGCTAAAATCTTTTTCCATATATTTATAAATTAATATCCTGCTTTTCGAACTCCTGTTGGAAATTCTTTTTCGCTCGGCTGATAAGGGTCGCCACCGTTCCCATCGGCTTTTTGAGAATATCCGAAATCTCGCTATAATCCTTATCTTCCCAAAATCTCAGAACTAGCACTTCGCGATACTTAGGCTCCATTTTCTCCATCACTTTTTCCACGTTTTCCCGAATATAATGCGCGTCAATATGTCCATCAGTGCGCATATCAGAAGCCAAGTTATTAAGGAATTCATCGTCCAAATTCATAGCACTCTGCGGACGAGCCTTTTTCTTACGATAATTATTAATAACCTCATTATGAGTAATACGATATACCCAAGAAGAAAATTTTAAATTATCATCAAAAGAATTAAGATTTATATATATCTTAACAAAAACCTCTTGGAGAACGTCTTCTGCGTCTTCTTTCGAAAATCCAGAAATGCGCAGAATATAAGAAAGTAATTTTTTTTCATATCTCTCCACTATATACAAAAAACAATCCTGATTTTCCAGAGCCAACACAACCAGCTCCTCATCAGTTTTTTGAAAACACAAATCAGTTAGAGAGTCGTTTCTCATATAATATATTACGTAACCTATCAGTTTTTCTTTCGGCTATCTTTTCTTGAATATCAGTTCATCTACTGGAAAAAAAACTAAGGCACCGATAAAATTAGCAATCATCGTCTTTGTCAAATCGCCGTAAGGCAGACAGGCGATAACTACATACAGAATTGGAGTGCTGAGTTGCCAGCGCAGAACGTAAAGGAAAAGCTTCTGCATCTTTTTTTCCATTTCTTTTTATGATATTTATAAATTATCAAACCAAATGGATTTTATCATAAAAATAAATCGGCAACAATAACGTTGATAAAAAGTTGACTTAAATCTATAAAAATTTTATTATTATATCTATAAAGGTCGAATTCTTTAAATTCCTTAAAAAACCAAAAATATGCAAAAACTAAATATGGTGGACTGGCTGGCTCTAGTTCTGGTTTTAGTGGGAGCATTGAACTGGGGTTTAGTCGGAATACTTGAATTCGATTTAGTGGCGACTCTGTTTGGAGATATGACAATGCTTTCCAGAATCATCTATGCGCTGGTTGGTGTTTCTGCCCTCTATATAGCTGCCATCTCTACAAGCTTCAGTAAAGACTAGCTGTAAAAAAAGTAGGAAGTTTCATATCTTCCTGCTTTTTTTATTTGTCATAGAATCAGTCGTTCTAACATAAAAATACTGAGATGAAATTCTCAAATCAAGAAATCGATGACAAATAAACTCAAATTCACAATCTCCAAACTGGACAAAAATCTGCGGAGATTTTTTCAGATTTCTCAATTTCCATTCAAGAAAAATTTCCTTTTTTCTTCTTCAAAACGCTCAATCGCATAACGGAGCATAGTCCGCGGCATTTTTCTATAGTGTTTCTGTAAAAACTTTTCTTCTGTCAGCAAATCTCGTTTGCCTATTTCTCGCAACATCCAACCCACCGCCTTATGAATCAAATCATGCTTTTCGTTCAATAACATTCCTGCTATTTTCAAACTATCGCCAAAATCGTCTTCTTTTATAAAAGTGAAGGTTGCGAGCACGGCAATCCTTCTTTTCCAAAGATCATCTGACACGGCTAATTCATATAAAACTTTTCTATCCTTGTGCAAGAGATAGCTCCCTACTATATTAGGCGCGGAAAGATCAACCAAGTCCCAATTATTTATCCTTTCAGCGTTTTTAAGATAAAAGTCAAAGATATCTTTTTTATCCGCCTCATCCGTCGCTCTTTCATATTTTTGTCTCAAAATTATCAACGCGCAAAATCTTTCCTCGTGAATGTTACTTTTCAGGAGTTTCTCCAGATTGCTAAAATCGAGATTAATATATTTTCTGCAAATTTCTCTCTGTGCAGGCACTTTAATTCCCAGAAAAATGTCTCCTTCTCCATAATCCCCCTTACCTGTTTTGAAAAATCGTTGCAAATTCTTTGCCTGTTCGGCATTTGCGTTTTCCCTAAGCTCACCCCTTAAATCTTGAAGTTTATATTTTTTTTCTTTCATTTTTTTATTATTACTCCCATTTTATTTTAGCAGAAACAACAAAAAAGAAAAAATTAATCCAGAATACCACCTCGCTCTTTTTGAAGAGCAAAGGATTAAACCATATATTATCAAATCTTAATACTTTTTCTAAAATAAAATTTATCTTTTATAGCCCTTGCATAAGTTGCCTAATTCGTCAGCAGTTTTTTCTAAACAATAAAAACTCTTATTCAGAATTTTAAAATCTCATCTTTTATAAAACATCCAAAGTCCGCAAAATATAGCGACCATATGCTACTAAAATAATATAAATAAAAAATAATAAAAATATTGAAGTGCATAACGATGCTTTTATTATAAAGAACGCGACTTGATTCAAAAAGATACTTTTGAGATTCGAGCACAACTATAAACAAGACAAATGCTCCGTTTATTTGGAGCATTTGTCTTTCGATTATTCGTTAACCTTAACTTCAACAACTTTACTTTGTGCTTCTGGTTTTTTTATAAGTTTTACAGTAAGCCTGCCGTTTTTAATTGCAGCTTCAACCTGATTCAAGTCTACGCCCTTCGGAATTTCGAATTCCCGATAAAAACTGCCACTGCGTCTTTCTATACGATGCCACGTTTTGCCTTTCTCTTCTTTTTCTTCTTCGCTTTTTCCACTAATGACAAGATCATCTCCTGCAATTTCTACTTTGATATCTTCTGGCTTCACGCCTGGCACATCCGCTATTATATTAAACTCTTTCTTTGTCTCAACAACATCGACCGTAGGAACCCATATATCCAGATTTGGATAAAAATTCTTATCCAAACCGGACCAAGACCTAAACCAGCCTTCTGGAAGAATTTTTTCCATAAGGCTATGCGATGCCGGCCAAAATTCCATTTCTGATTTCATCGGCTCTTTTCTGTGTTCTGTTTTTTGAATCGGAAGTTTCATATTAATCACCTCCTTTCCTTAGAATAGAAAAAGAAAAACTTAAAATTTTGCAAATAACAAATCAGGCTGAATAAATCATAACAAAAAGTCCAAAGCAACCAAAACGTAAAAAAATAATAGTCTATTTTCCCTTAAAAATCTTATAAAAATATTCATATCTTCCTGCAATTTTTTGCGACGCCTCCCCAGAGGTTATTTCCCCAGCCTTATATTCCAAAAGAGCGTCCCAAAAAATAGTTCTTCCGACCGCAAACCCCACAACACCATTAACATCGGCTCCGACTTTGAGCCACTCCTCGACTTGTTCATCACTGGCATGACGTCCTAAAATTATTATATTCGATTCTCTATCTCCCGCACAAACTTGTTCAACAAGCATTTCATAATCCTCTTTTTCTTCCAATCCTTCAATTTTCCAAATGTCAGGCTCAATTTCCCCATCTTGAAACTCCTCAATCATCAGCTCCATCAATTGAGGTCTCATCTCCCGATCATATGCGTCTTTATCTCCCTCCAAAATTTCCATCTGCTTTTCTGTTGCTGGCACTAGGGGCTCTAACATAAATTTATACCCCTCTTTATGGCAGAAATCACTCAGAATCTTCAGTTTTTCGATTTGTCTCATATTTAAATCTTGATCTCCATCTGGATTGTAACGGACCAAAGCCTTCACATATTCCGGCTGATATTTACTAATATGCTCACGAAAATTATCTCCAAATTCAAAATCAAATTCTTTCTGCCCACTTTTTTCAGCGCAGATAGAAACCTTATAACCATTCTGCTTAGCGTCTTTTATAATTTCATCTCCGAACTCTTCGTCCACCAGAATCGCACCGCTTTCCTTCGGTACTACGCCATTTTCCATTGCGATTTTAAAACCATTATAAATTATTTCTTTAAAAAATATCACACGATTCATTTCTTCTGGAGTCGGCTTTCCCAAAATTCCAAACATTTCTTCTACAAAAGACCCACGATGATCAAACGGCAAAACAAAAATTTCATTTTTTTCTGACATTCTTTTTGATTATTTTATAAAGAATAAAAGCAATAATCATATTATAACATCATTCTCAATTAAATGAAAATTATGAATGGTATGCCCGAATCCGACACACAAAAAATCTCAAATTATCTCATCTTTTAGCCTGTATTCAGTCCGTATCTTCAGAAGCTTTATTATAATAAAATTTATACTGCGATATCTTATCCAAATGCCAAAGTTCTTTCCAGCCAAGATTCCCCACACTGGCATCAAAAATCTCACAATTCAAATTAATTGCCCTTTCAATTCTTTTGAGAAGCATAAAAGTACCAAGATTTTTAAAATTACTTTTATTCACACCAGAATTTAAACTAACAAAAGTTTTCCCGTATTTTATGCCAAAAGAAACTCCTTCTTTTTTCTCACTAATTTCGGTCGAGAACATCACAATATCAAACCCGCCTTCCAAAATATCATGATAAATTTGAGAGCGAAAAGGTCGAAAGAAAGAAGACTCTTTCCCAAAAGTTTGTTTATTTAATTCTATCAAGACATCAAGATCATTAAAATCATTTTCCGAAACAACAGGACCCAAAAGCTCAATATCCCGCATTTTCTTCCTTAATTTAGAGCGAGTTTTTGAGCTGAAAGTCTTTTTAAAATAATCATCAAGACTACCCAATCCTTTCAAATCGATTATAAATTTATAGTCCGAAAAATCCATAGAAATCAATTCATTATCAATTATGATATCATCCAGCCTCGCTTCGTCTTTAATTTTTTTATAGAATTCAGGAATATATCTTTCAAAACCCGATTTTATAAAAACATGATTATCCTCCATAAAACTGCCACCAAAAAATTCCAAATACTTCTCATCGCTGTTATATTGTAATGCCAGCAATCCCACTATAACACTATCTTCTTCTCCAACATAAAATCGCAAAGGATAATTGAAATATTTGTAAAAAATATAACGAAAATCCCAATCTTCATAGATATTATCCTTGGGACTCAATTCATTCCAAATCGATTGGGCTTCAATCAAATCCGAAACGACCCGAATAGAAAACATATTTTTAAATTACTAAATTAAATTCGCTTGCAAATGATAATATGGCGGACGATTTTTATACCGCTTAATAGCCATTCTAATAATTTCTTCCAGAAAATCGCCATATTCCATCCCAGTAAGCCCCGCCACTGCAGGAACACACGACATCAAATCGATTGTGGGATTAGGATTAAGTTCCAAAACATAAGGATTTCCATTCTTGTCTACTCTAATTTCAACTCTTCCATAATCATGACAATCTAGAATGTTATAGGTATCCAGCGCAATCTCACTAATCACTGCCTCTAACTTCTTGCTTATATTCTTTGGCGGTCTTTGCACAGTAATATATTTTTTATAGAGTTCTTCTTCTCCATACTTAGATTCAAACGGATAAATATGCCAATAGCCCTCAGGCATTTCGTCAAAAACCGAACGCGAAAGAGGAAGCACCCGCAAATCATCTTCTTCGCTTCCCAAAATCGAAACGTCATATTCATCCCCTTCTATATATTCCTCAATAAGTGCCGGTCTTCCCAGTTTTTCCACCACACACCAAAGCTGTTTCTGAAGCTCTTTCTCGTTAGTCACTATAGAGTCATTAGTAATCCCGATAGAATTATCAGTATTGGCAGGTTTCACAATCAATGGATATTTTAGGTCCTCCCTGACTTTGTCTTCCAGCGAATAGATGTAATCCCATTCAGGAGTAGGAATTTTGTGATAACTCAAAAGTTTTTTCACACGAATTTTATCAATACACAGGCTCAGTGTGAAAGGATTTGACCCCGTATACGGAATTTCCAGAACATCAAGAAGAGACGCAACATGTGGCTCCAAAAGACTTGAATTGTTAATTCTCTCGCAAACATTAAAAACCAAATCCACGTCACTTCCTTTCAAATCATTAAATGCCTTCGACACGTCGTTAAAGTCAAAGAAACTTACCCTATAGCCCCTATCTTTCAACGCCTTTTCAATATGCAACCCGATTGAGGTCAGCTCCGTTTCCACCGTCCCATCACCATCTTCATTATACAAGTTACAGGCTATTCCGATATGCAGACTTCTCTGATCTTCAACATCCATTCTCTGGATTTTTTCTATTTTCTCGCTTTTCTTCTGGTCTTTAGTTTTAAAAACTGACGGAGAAAACCGATCTTTACGCATCGTTTTACCGATAAAAGATGATGAATGAAAGCGCGCGACTTCATATTCAACCAGTTTTTCGGCTTCTTCCATATTCTCTTCCGCCTCAGAAGAATTGTCTCCCGACACAGTCATCCACCCCAAATATTCATATCCTTCCGGCGGCGCCATCACAGTGTCCCCAACTTTCTTGAAAAATTTTATCTCTTCAATATAATCTTTTTCTTCCAGCTCAGGATCGATATCCAGCTGAACGATTACTCCTGAATAATCAGACAAAAAAGTTTTAGCCAATACATATTTTTTAGGCTCAATTATTTTTGTTTTTGGTATATATATCCCAAGCGCAATTTTGACCGCGCCCTCAATGAGGTCCATTCCCCAAACTTTTTTCACACTAGAATACATTTCGTCTCCACCCATCCGCAAATTAGCCTCAATCGGCACAGTCCCGTGTTTAGTAAGCTTCGCTTCAAAGTGGATACAACCATCGCGCACTCTGAGTTTTTCCAAAGTTTCCTCCACCGTCGCTATAGTATTTTCCTGATCATCATCTGGAAGATTAGAAGGTGTCAGCCGATAGGTCTCGATAAAAAACGGCTCATGCGTAGCGCTATTATCTGAAATGGCAAAAAATTTCACGATTCCATTCTGTACCAAAACATCAACATCCACCTCACTGCCATCGATATACTCTTCAACCATAATTTGCCTACCGCTGCTAAGGGCGGACTCCACTTGCTCAGAAAGCGAACTTTTCACATAATGATACTCCTCTTCCAAATCTTCCGCCTTTTCCACTTTCACCACAAAAGCGCTGCTCGTCCCATAAGAAGGCTTAATTACAACTGGAAAAACAAAATTCTCTCGGACAAAATCCAAGTCTTTCTCTGCTTCAACAGTCCGATGTTGAGGTGACAAAATGTCGTTCTCTTCACAAAAATTACGAAACAGATTCTTATTGCGCACGCCACTCGCCACAGCATATGGAATTCCAATAAAGCCGAACTTATCAACGATCTTGGAAGTCAAAAGCACGTCATCCTCCCAAAAAGTCAAAACACCTTCAATTTTGCACTCGGGATTATCTTCTATGAATTTTTGCACTGCCTTGAGCGATTCCGCATGATGCGTCGTGTCTGCCAAAATCCACTTATCGACATAAAGCTCGGCCCAATTTTTTTCCGAATTAAGCACCACCAATTTAATTCCCAGCTTTTTAAGTCGCTGAAATATAAATCTTTTCTTAATAGAGCCGGTATTAACCAAAAGAATGCTTCTACCTTCAATAGTATTGTTTTTGTAAAAAACCCTATTAGTTATGTTTTTGCTCAATTTCATAACCCTTTTCGCCGCTTTTTTCATATGCCTTAAATATAAATGTTTTAAAAAACAAAAGAAGACTAACATCAAATATAGTCTTCTTTTAGAAGTTTATAAGAATAAGTCTCCGATTTATCAAATACTCGTTTATCGGGAGGAGGCTCGTCGCTGTCAATTGTAAAAATCATAATTTTAGCTAACTATAAAAAAACAGTCAGTAATATCAGTAACTACAGTATAGAATAAAAATTTTTAAAGTCAATTATATTATCTTCTCCAAATCACCACCCAGCACAACTGGCTGCATCACTTTTATCTCTTCAGAATAAAGCATTTCTGGAATTTCGTTCAAAAGAAAGATTTTTTTCTTCAAAATATGCGCAAAACCCATTTCCAAAAAAGTGTTTCCACCGATATAATTTTTTATATTGTTTTTATCGAGGTTCACCACAAGAATTGCATCAGCATTTTGAATAATATCCCAATAAGCTCGAAAAGAATCAAATCTAATGGCCTTTTTGTGAAAACTCCCCTCGGCCTTTTCCTTTTCGATCTCTTCGACAGAAAAATCACCATTCCATATCCTTCTCGAACTGAGAGGAATCTCCACCTCAAAACCCAAGTCCTCCAACTCGTCGGATATTTTCTTAAACTCATTCGTAAATTTCAAACTTCCACAAATCGCAATTTTCATTTTTTATAGATTATACAGCTAAATCTTTTTTAATATATTCAAGACAATCGGCAATTCATTGATATTATCATCTCCGCTAAAGTGTCTCCTATTTTCTTCAATAAAGATTTTAACGCTCAAAGCTTCTTCAAAAAAAATTTTGTTTACTTCCAACGGAACACAAGGGTCATTATCAGAAAATATTGCGAAAAAGTTTTCAGACTTTTTCTTAACTTCTTGAAAATTTATCGAATCCTTGTTCCATTTTGCGGCAACTTCTTTTTCTTCGAAAGTTTCCAAGCCAAAAGATTCAATCCAAGGCGCTACCATAATTACCCCGCCACAAGTTTCTCCCACATCAGTTTTTTCTAAGAATCTCAAAATAGCCTGGCACCCGATACTATGTCCCACAAAATATGTATTTTTATCAAAATCACCGACCAATTCTCGCAAACGATTAGTCCACTCCGCTATTTGAGGATTATCCGTATCAGGCATTTCAGGAATTAAAACTTCAAAACTTTATTTCTCCGCTTCTTTTCCCAACCAAAAGAGCCAACCCTCATTTGGATATCCTCCCCAACTATGGATTATAAAAAGTCTTTTCATTTTGAATAATTAAAATCATATCTCTAAAATATCACTCAACAACAACTCGAATTTATCATACCCCGCCGCAGAATTGAAATGCCCCGCGCCTTTAACGAGTTTTATTTCCACACCCAATCTATCCGCCAGCTCTTCCGCTTTTTTTATCGGCACATAAGGATCACTGTCAGAATGATAGACATAAAAATTCTGACAATTATTTTTTATTCGCACCCAATCGAAATCTTTATCGACAAAACTTTTATTAATCTCATCAAAATCTTTGTTTCCCAAAAAATCAATAAAACCCGAAGCAAAAAAGCATGCCTTAACAGGTTTTTCCAATTTTTTCAGCACGCTCAAAATAAAAGCCGCTCCCAGACTGTGGCCTATAAAAACAGTCTCCTCTTTGAAATAATATTCGTATTCCGCAAAAACCTTCATCCAGTTTTCAAGGTTTTGCCCCTCGGGCGTAGGAAAATTCGGCACAAAAACGTGATAATTATTCCGTTCAAGCTCACCACGAAGCCACGAGAACCAATTCTCTTCCGAGCTTCCATAAGCACCATGAATCATAAAAATATTTTTCATACAAAACAAAAGGTTACAGATTTTTATATTTATTAAAAGTATTATATAATATTCTTAACGAAAAAGAAAGAAAGACTTTAATCTTTCTATAAAAAATAATAAAATCATATGAAAAAACTCTTTGCTGTGCTGACCGCGTTTATATTTCTCGCTCTTCCCGCTCATGCGCTCGACATCGCTGACGGCGCCGTCATCAAGACTACTAATAACCCAGATGTCTATATCGTAAAATATGATAACGAAAAAAACTACAAACGACTGGTTCTCAATCCGCAAGTTTTCGAAAGCTATGAACATCTTCACTGGGAAGATATTCTAACCGTCGACCAAGAAACCATGGACCGTTTCACGACATCCGACTTAGTGCGGATGGACGGAACCTCTGAAATTTATCAGCTAACACTAGACGGCGACACTGGCAGTAAAATTCAGATAGACAATTCTGCCGAAATTGACCTTGATAGTATATACACAATCAACAATACCGATTTTGAAAACTATTTAAACTCATCAAATGCGGAACTATCTGGTCCTTATGAAATTTATAGAGTCATCGATGGCGACACTTTTTCAATCACGATTAACAGCGAAATCCAAACCGTACGCTTGATCGGTATCGACACGCCCGAAGTTGCCAGCGCAGTAACCGCCCGGGAATGTTATGGAGAGGAAGCATCCGCCGCCGCCAAAGGACAGCTGACTGGCAAGAAAGTATACCTAGAATCCGATACTGTCTCCGGCGATACCGACAAATATGGACGACTGTTGCGCTATGCTTATCTGGAAGACAATACGCTTTTCAACAAATGGATGATCGAAGAAGGCAACGCCAAAGAATATACCTATGCTGGACAAATTTATAAATATCAAACTGAGTTCAAAGCAGCGCAAGCATCTGCACAAACTACTCAAAAAGGACTCTGGGGAATTGAAATCTGCGCCCTCTCAGACGTAAACTCAGAAGAAGATGCTTATGTCTGCTCTGCCGACACTTATAATTGCTCCGATTTTGTAACTCAAACCGAAGCGCAAAACGTCTATGCCTACTGTCTTAACCAAACCGGCACTGACATTCACCACCTCGATTCAGACGATGACGGAGTAATGTGCGAAGAATTGCGATAGCATTAATATTTTATATCTGTCATTGCAAAAAGAAGGCACTGCGACAACGTGGCAATCCTTACACTATACCAAAAAATATATTATGTAGCTTTTTGTGGGTTACATCAACGAGATTACCGCGTTGGAACACTTCCTCACGATAGCAAATATCATCTGCTTTTATCGATTTAAAAAAGAAACGATTTCTAAATCGTTCCTTTTTATGCAAATTATATCAAGTTCTAATAAATCTCCATATATCTTTCTTTCTCCCAATCAGTCACATGAATTCTGAATTCGTCCCATTCCGTCATTTTAATATCGTAATACCTTTTGAACATATCTTCCCCCAAGACCGACTTAATAAGTTCATCTTTAGAAAGTTCATCCAGCGCCTCGCGCAAATTGCGAGGAACAGTGTCAATGCCACGGTTAACAATTTCTTCTGGTGTCATCTCGTAAGTCGATTCCTCAACTGGCTTGGGTGGTGTCAATTTGTTTTTTACTCCGTCCATCCCCGCTGCCAACATCACCGCATAAGCAAGATATGGATTACAAGTCGGATCCGGGCATCTCAGCTCGCAACGAGTGGAGTTCGGAGAGGCTGGATTCACTCGGGGGATGCGGATTAACGCGCTACGGTTGGTTCGCCCCCAAGAAATATACACTGGCGCTTCATAACCGACCACAAGCCTCTTATACGAGTTCACAGTTGGGTTAATAATCGCGTTCATCGCCTTGATGTGTTTGAGCTGCCCTGCAACAAAATTCTCCGCGATTTCAGAAAGTCCGTATTGGTCTTGTTCATCAAAAAAGGCATTCTTCCCGCCTTTAAACAGACTTTGGTTTGTATGCATCCCTGAACCGTTAATCCCTTCGAACGGTTTTGCCATAAAAGTCGCATGCAAGCCCAGCTCTTTCGCGACCATTTTGAGAACATATTTAAAAGTAATAGTGTTGTCGGCTGACTTGATCGGACCGTCATATTTGAAATTGATTTCATGCTGACCGTTAGCCACCTCATGATGAAGCGCCTCCACATCGATTCCGAAATCACCAAGCGCAATTCCCATCGCGTGCCTCGTTGCTGCATCACCATCGATTGTCTGGTCAAAATATCCGCCTTTGTCGTGGGGCATCTGTTCAAGAGAACCGTCATCATTTCTCTTCATTAAAAAAAATTCCACTTCCGGCGCCACGCAATAGTCAAAACCCAATTCTTTTGCTTTGTCCATTTGCTTTCGCAAAATATATCTCGGATCGCCCTCAAATGGTTTCCCATCAGGTGTCAAAATATCACAAATGACTCGCGCTTCCGTGTGTTCATTTCCCTTTGACCAAGGAATAACTTTGAACGTAGACATATCAAGTTTCAAAAACATATCGCTTTCAGAAATTCTGGCAAATCCGTCTACAGAAGAACCGTCAAACCATTTACCATTTTCTATCACCTCTTCCAACTGATGAATCGGAATAGTTACTGCCTTAAGCGTTCCCAACAAGTCAGAAAACTGCAAATGAACAAACTTAACCTTATGAATTTCAATTTCCTTTCGCACCTCTTCAGATAACATAATTTTTCTAAATTAAGATTAATAAAAACCAAAAAATCAAAATTACCGCATAATTTTGACCTCCTTCTTTTGGACTGCACCTCACAGACACTGTTTAAAGAATCAAAAAAAGAGTGTTTTTTTTAATTCTTATTTTTTAATATTACCTATACATTTTCCCACTTTGAAAAAATATGTCAATGAGACAAGACCGTTAACCCATCTGCACTTCTCGAAGTATATTTTTATTCAGATAGAGCTGGGGCACTCCCCTCTTGGAAATGAGAGAGGTGTGTTAAATCGACCAATTACTGAAGATTTAAATCTTACAGAATCAATTGCCACGTAAGATTAAAGCTACTAGTCGCAGACTGCCCCCCCATCCAGCGCCAGCACCCCCTCTATGGAGAGAAATCATAATATATAATATCAAAAATTTTAACTAGAACAAGGGATTTAAAATACAGATAAGAAAAACACCTTAAAGATCTGCCCCCAAGTCATTGACAAATAAAATCATCTATGCTATATTTATCAGCAGACTAACGACAATTCTTTTTCAGTTTATAAAAAATCTGACCTTAAGGATAATCGGGTCGGACTTTTTATTTTTTATAATGTATAAATGGAAACAAAGACATTCAATGAACTCAGCATAAAGCCTGAGATTCTAGAGGTGCTTAGTAAATTAAATTTCAAAGTACCTACTCCAATTCAAAGCCAAGCTATTCCTGTTGCGATTCAAGGCAACGACTTAATTGGAATCGCTCAAACTGGAACTGGCAAGACCTTGGCCTTCGGTATTCCTACTATTCAAAAATTGCTCAATTCCCGAGGCTCCGCCCTTATAATTCTCCCAACAAGAGAATTGGCTTTGCAAGTAGACGAAGAGCTAAGCAAAATTACTCGCGGTTTCAACTTGAGATCAGTAGTGCTTATCGGTGGACAAAATATGAACAAACAACTTCGCGACCTTAAGGCGGGACCACGTATCATCATTTCTACTCCAGGAAGACTTATAGATCACCTGGAGAGAAAAACCGTTCGCTTAGACAGAATCGAAGTGTTGGTTCTGGACGAAGCCGATCGCATGCTCGATATGGGTTTTGCGCCACAAATCAAAAGAATTCTACAAGAAGTTCCAAAAGAAAGACAGACAATGCTTTTTAGCGCGACTATGCCTGCGGAAATCGTTAACATCGCCAATCAATATATGAAAACACCGCTTCGAGTAGAAGTGGCTCCAGCAGGAAGTGCAACTGAAAACGTAACCCATGAAATATTCTTCGTAAAAGAAGGTTCTAAATTATCGCTCCTGGAAGCAATCCTTAAAGATAAAAATGGCAGCATTTTGGTTTTTTCAAGAACTAAGCATGGCGCCAAACGAATTGCTTTTGCACTCCGCAAGATGGGGCACACCTCGACCGAAATTCACTCCAACCGGACACTGGCACAGCGAATGAGCGCGTTGGAAGGATTTAAAAAAGGCAGATATCAAATTATGGTTGCCACTGACATTGCCGCAAGAGGCATTGACGTCAAAGGAATTGAGATTGTAATCAACTATGATTTGCCAGACTCTCCAGAAGATTATGTGCATCGAATTGGAAGAACTGGACGCGCAGAAAATCTTGGACATGCAATTTCATTTGCAACACCGAGACAAGCTTATGACATACGAATAATTGAAAGACTTATCAAAAAAACGCTTCCTGTTTCCCAATTACCTGAACTAGCCAAATTAGACGCCTCCATATTAGAAGGCGCCCCAGAAAGAGGCGGTGGCAGAGGACGAGACGATCGCGATGTTAGGAGAAGTTTTGAAGGAGAAAGCCGTGGACGAACTGCATCTGGCAGCCGTTATGGTAGACGATCCGCTTCGACTGGTTCTAATCGAACCGAAAAAAGAGAAGATAGAAATGCTTCTAATTCTACAAATGCAAGACGAGGATTTCTTCCGAAAAGATCAGGTTCCGATTCATACGAAAAGACAGCTTCTTTTGCACAAAAAGGAAAAGACTTCTACAAAGATTCTAATGGTGGCAGCTTTTTCGAAAGTTCCGACTACAAAAAATCAGACCGAGAAGACACACGTGCGCCAAGAGCCAATGGCAATTTCCAAGCAAAACGCAATGAGAGTTCAGACAGAAAACCTTATGGACGCACAAATCAAAAACCTCAAAGCCATTCCGGCAAAAAAGGATATGAAGGTTCAAAGGACACACACAACACTCGAACAGGCACGGCACGAACAGAAAAAAGATTTTCCCCTCCTGAAGAAGGACATCAAGATTCTTATGTTAAGGAGCCGTTTATGAACGCTGACAAAGACCCGGCCTACCGAAAACCTTTCGGAACATACAAGTCTGCCCAAAGAGGAAAAGGCAGCAATAACCGTGCACCGTTCAATAAAGGTCCTAGGAAAGCTCCAGCTCGAGCTTCAAGATAAGACATTATTATAGTATATAAAAACACCCATTCGGGTGTTTTTATATTAAGCGAAAACAAAATTCTTATTACCTCCTCGCAATATCTCCTCGCAATAACAGCCGCATTTCTGGACCACGACCGAAAGGTCGTGAACCACGCACATCAGAAAATTCTATCACCAATCACGTCCACTCCACTTTTATATATCTTTTTTTAAACTGACATTATTTCGTTTCAATGCTCATATAAAAAAATCTAGCTTCAAGATTCGCTTGATTTCAAGGTCTGACTTTTAAAACGTCTAAAAGAACGGACCTTTTGTGGGCTTCGTGAATAATATAAGAATAGGCTCTATTTCAAAAATGGATTTTTTATATCAAACAAAATCCGCGGAGTATGATTGTTCACTGCATCCTCCAAAACCCCATATTTTTCTTCATAAAGTTTTGAAACTGCACAGACACGACATTTTTCAACATTATATCCCAACGATTTTACCGCCTCAATAACCGTTTTTTCATCAGGTCCCTCGACTTCAATAATCGGCTCCAAAAAAGGCCACTCATCAATTACCACTTCACAATCCCCTAGTATCCACGTTTCGCGACGTTTTTCGCTACGAGCCTTTTCTCGCGCACCCATAAATTCCAAAAATTTACAAGCTTCATTCGCGCCGTCTGCCAAAAAACAAAATTCCTGTTGATCCGTGATTTTTTCGCCATCAATAATTTTCAAACTCATCGTAACATATTCGTCTTCTTCTCGGACTCGCAACCAACCTCCTCTGATTTCCCGCCCAACGGGAAGACTAAACATAATATTTTTCTGGACATAGGCGGCTTTCTGCAAAACCGCCCCGTTTGTTTCCAAACGACGCCGTGCATCACCAATTTCAATGTTTGGTATTTTTAATTCAAACTCTATCATAGTCTTTTATACAAAATAATCATTACGGCTGAAATAAAGTCTCAGGCACAAATTTCACTGACCTAACTTCTGCAAATTGTCTCGCAGTAGCTTCAATTTGATTCCATAAAATCCCTACCCGACAAGCACCGCCACTCGTTTTGTTTTGTGAATCTTTAAAAGTAAGAGTCAGCTCGCCTTCCTCGTTCAAAGAAGCTCCTTCTAACTCTAAGTCTTCAAGTGGAAATTCAGTAGTTATTCCAGCACCTTGCTCGCCTAACGTTAATTCCCCCTGGAGTAAAAGTTTGACCGTATCTTCAATCTCGGTAGCATCGTTCTCAGGAACAATTCTCTTTACTTCCGCTAATCCATCATTAGAACATTTAACCTCGCCAGTCACCGCATCTTTATCTTTCGATTCGTCATAATAGAAGAGTGAAATCTGTTGAGTCTGATTACTTTCGCCGAATTTCACCGGCACAATCAAACTGTCGTCATTTTCTTTCAGCCCTGAAGGGTTATCTTTTTCCAGAACAAGTTTCCCCATTCCCGTTCCAACCTGAGGCGCATTAAATTCCAAAATCGCCTCAAACTGAACAAATTCCTCCGTCATCCAATCCTCTTTCGCCTGAGCTATCGCAACCCCCAACTCTTTGCCATCCGCATCATAAAGCCTGATCGGAAAAGACGCTTCAAAGAACCAAAATCCGCGAGCCTCGCCCTTAATTATCATCGGACTCTGAACCGTATCGCTAGGTCGCGGTGTTGTAATGCGGATAAGGTCAGTCTTATCCATCTCGTTGCCAACATCCTCGACAAAAGTTCTCCCATCCGGCGTCTGACACTGACGAGGATAAGACTCGCTAATCGTATAACCTGCCCCCATACATTCACTAAAATCATTGACTACCGCAGATGGCAAATTAGGATTATTGTTTTCATCCTCATCTATTTTATCCCAATAATACCACAAAAAGATAAAAATTAACGTCAGAACAGCTACAGTAAAAAATAGAACCTTATTACTTGTTTTCATAATTTTTATTAAAAGTTATTTACTGTTTTAATTATACCACAAAAAGCTTTAATAAAAAAACATTTTTATTTTTCCAAACAGCTTAGAACAACCTCATTCCTTTTCAATCACCAACATTGCCCTTCTCGTCTCGTTAACCAGCTCATTAAACCCAGTTTTATAATCACGGACTGAACTCATAAAAACGTCATAATCATAACAATAGCCTGCACCGTATTTAGTTCCTGGATCATTGGTAATAAATTCCCTCTTAACATCATCGTAACCAATCACAACCATTTCATGAAATTCTGGACCTGGGGCCGTATAATGCGGATTTTGAAGTTTTACACCGTCGATAGGGATAACGATAAGTTTGCCCTCAGCTATTTCTTCTTTAATGTCCTCAAGAGAGATATCATATTTCACAAAAGCATTTTTATAACCGAGATATTCTTGCCACAGTTTCAATGTATCCGAAATAGAAAGATCATAAGCACCGTTAAAATTTTCATTCTCAAAATCAGACATTGCGACAATTTCCGAAAGAGCCATTTCTTGTGTCAGCTTCTCTCCCAAAATCCAATAATGCGCCATAATCAAAGACACTTCTTCACATCCGTGCTGCTGTCTCGGATCCGTCCAATCTCCAAATGGCGCCTGCGAAGTGAAAGGAACGCCGGCAATTGTTTTTGCTTCAGGAACAACAGCTACATTCACAGGAATATCTTCTTCGGTCTTATCGCTTTCGTTCGTCGTTTCATCCGTCGTCTCTTCTTCCTCTTCATCTGCCAAATTGCCAGAATTATCATCGCCGACATCCTGCTCAGAAACGGATATGTCATAACTTGTCTTTTCGTAAACAGAGTTGAACAATCCCATTATTACATCTCTAAAAAGATATAACCCTAAAAAAACGATAATCAACACTGACACAATCCATATTCTGTAATTTTTTTTATTCATATATTAAATATTAACAATTTGAACTGCCTTCGCCACTTCATCAGCTATTGAGGCCAAAAACACAGCAAAAGCGATTAAGTATAATATAAAAATTAGGTTAAAGAAAGCATCAGCAAAGAGATTCGTCACTCCTCGCAAAAATGCGCTTTTAATATTATGCCCAAAATCCGTCTTCATAATGTCCCCACTCCTAGACAAAACACGAATATTCAATGACAACAAAATCTTACTATAGATAAAAGCCCCACTAAAAATTATCACTAAAAAAAGCAACATAAAAACTGCAACAAAAGTTGCCCCAAACAAAGCCCCGTTTTCCACTCGAAGGACAGGTGGAATAAAAATCAGAGTATATAAGAGAACAAGAGTCAAAAATTTCCAAATAAAATACATTTTCATATTATATATTTAATAAATATTATGCTCTTGAAATGCAAAGATAGAAACTAATTTCTCTTCATTTAATCAAAAATTTTCTTTCTCACATAACAATACGGTTTTCTACCAGTCTTAAGATAATATTTCTGATGATAATCTTCCGCGACATAAAAAGTTTTCGCGGGGGAAAGCTCCGTTACTGTATTAATGCTTTTTTCCTTTAACATATCGACAATATTTTCTACAATTCTCCGCTGTTCCTCACCTATATAGAAAATCGCACTTCGATATTGCAACCCAATGTCCGGACCTTGCCGATTTCTCTGCGTCGGATCATGAATTTCAAAAAATAGCTTAACGAGTGTTTCAAAGCTCACCTTGCCCGCATCAAAAACAATCTCCACGGTTTCAGCGTGCCCCGTGTTGCCGACACAAATCTTGTCATACGTCGGATATTCTACTTTTCCGCCCATATAGCCCACCCGCGTTTCGATAACACCTTCCAAATTTTGAAAATAATATTCAACACCCCAAAAACACCCGCCAGCAAAATATGCTTTTTGTATATTATTTTCCATATTTTTTCCTAAAATCTAGCGAAATGGAATTAACGCAATGACGGACATTCTTTTTTGTTATTCCTTCTCCAGAAAATATATGCCCCAAATGCGCGCCACAATTTGCACAAACGATTTCCGTCCGCACTCCATCTGCATCAGGAATTCTATCAACTGCACCAAAAATCTCATCATCAAAACTCGGCCAACCGCAACCTGAAACAAATTTATCTTCAGACCGATAAAGTTCCGATTTGCACCTTTTGCAAGAATAAACCCCTTTTTCGCCGGAATTCCAATATTTCCCCGAAAAGGGGCTTTCCGTTCCTTTTCGAATTATCACGTCTTCTTCTTCTGGAGTAAGTTTTTTATAAGCTTTCTCCATATATTTTAAAAAAGTTTTATATCTTCATTATCTCACAGCAAGAAAACAAAGTCACTTTTCTTTTCCACAACACAAAGTGGTCATATCGACTGCAACACAAAAAATCAATTTTTCACCTTTTTCTTCCGTGCGGCATTCCCCTTTTCTATAATCTCCAATTTTTTCTCGCGCGACAATGACTTTATTCGAAATTCCTCTTTAGACGCCGTAGACCTGCTGCGAAATTTCTCGGAAAACAAAAGTTGCACCGGACGACGACACTTTGTGTATTTTGCGCCAAGTTTTGAAGTGTTATGTTCCTCTATTCTGCGTGCCAAATCAACTGTAATTCCAGTATAAAGCGTTTCGTCCGCGCATTTCAGAATATATAAATAATACATAAAATCCCGTTAGCAACTAAACCCTTACTTTTTATATTTTAACTAAATTATGACTGATTTGCAAAAAAATACCCGCACTTCCCGAAAGATGCTATAATTTAATGTAAGCACATCCCGCCCAACAGATTCAAAGTCCATCAAACTTTTCGTTAAATATATGAAAAAAATTCTAAAACAGTATTTCGGCTACGACGAATTTCGCCCTTTGCAAGAAGAAATAATCGATAACGTTTTGGCGTGCAAAGACACTTTTGTGCTGATGCCAACTGGTGGCGGAAAATCACTCTGCTATCAATTGCCGGCGCTCAAATTCGAAGGAATTACACTTGTCGTCTCTCCGCTTATCGCGCTTATGAAGGACCAAGTGGACGCGCTTCAGTCCTGTGGTATCCGCGCGGAATTCATAAATTCCAGCCAAAACACAGGAGAAATAAAAGAAATCTACAAAGAGGCAGAAAGTGGCGAAATCAAAATTCTCTATATCGCGCCGGAAAGATTTGCATTAAGAAGTTTCCAGACCTGGGTGCAATCTTTGCCCGTAAGCCTTATCGCGATTGACGAAGCGCACTGCATCTCGGAATGGGGGCACGATTTTCGCCCCGAATATCGCAATCTGAAATATCTTCGCAAACTATTTCCAGACGTGCCACTCATCGCGCTGACAGCGACTGCTACCAACAAAGTCCGCGAAGACATCGTCAATCAACTAGGTCTCCAAGAGGCTAAACTTTTCATTTCGAGTTTCAATCGAGAAAATCTTCACCTGAGCGTTGTGGAAAAGAAAAACGCTTTTCCCAAGCTTCTCGATATTTTGGATAAATATAGAGAAGAATCTTCAATCATCTATTGTTTTTCGCGCAAAGAAACGGAAAAAATCGCAGAGAAACTTACGGGCAACGGCTTCAAAGCCTGTGCCTATCATGCAGGACTTACCAAGGAGAAAAGAAAAAAAGCTCAAGATGATTTTATAAAAGACAGAATAAATGTCATCGTCGCCACTATTGCTTTTGGAATGGGCATCGACAAACCAGATGTGCGCCTTGTCGTTCACTATACTTATCCCAAAACTCTCGAAGGATATTACCAAGAAATCGGTCGTGCTGGACGTGACGGACTTCCGAGTGATTGTGTGATGTTCTATACTTACGCTGACACCCGCAAGCACGAATTTTTCATCAACCAGATCTATGACCAGGACCTCAAAAGCCGCGCCGAGGAAAAGCTAGGAGAAATGATGACTTATGGCGAGCTTACTACCTGTCGAAAAAAATATATCCTCCACTATTTCGGGGAAAATTTTGAAAAAAATAATTGCGGCAGTTGCGACATCTGCCTCGCCGATAGAGTGATGTTCGACGCGACCATCATTTCCAAGAAAATACTTTCCGCCGTCGTTCGGACCGATAACCGATTCGGCAAAGGTTATATCGCAGAAGTTCTGCGCGGGAAGAAGAATCAGAAAATATCAGCGAATGGCCACGATAAATTATCTGTTTTCGGTATAGTCGAGAATTTCTCCGAAAGCGAACTGGGACAGATTATCAATCATCTGGTCGGTTTAGAATATCTACGAAAAGACATAGGCAAGTATCCGACACTAGGCATCACGCGAAAAGGGATAGAATTCCTGAAAGGGAGCGAGATTTTAGAGATTCCGAAACCTCAGGTAGACATCATAAAAGAAGTCAAAGCCAGTAAACTTGATTACAACGCCGAGCTATTTGAAAAACTGCGAGAACTGCGAAAAAGACTGGCAGAAGAAGCCAATGTCCCCCCATTCGTCATTTTTGGAGATCAGAGTCTGCAAGAAATGGCCTATTACCTGCCGCAAGATAAAGACAGCTTCGCATGCATCAGTGGAGTAGGCGCGAAAAAGCTAGAAGACTTGAGTGAACCATTTCTTGGCTTGATCGTAGATTTTGCCACGAAAGAAAATCTTACTCCTATTAAAATCCCCGATAAGCCTTCTGCAAAAATCATAAAAAAACTAAAATCCGACAACGCTTTCATAACTCAAAAACTTGTAGCACAAAAAACACCTCTCGAGAAAATTGCAGAAAAACAGGGCCTCAAAATCAGCACAATCATAAATCATATAGCCCAAATAATCGACGCTGGAGAAAAACTAGATTTGGATTATATAGATTTCCCCCAAGAAAAGCTAACAGCGATTGCGTCTGCTTTCAAAGAATGTGGCAACGAAAAATTGCGACCGATTTTTGACTACCTCAACGAAAAATATTCCTATGAAGACATCCGCCTAGCGGGAATTATAATCAAAAACCGCAAAAAATAACAGATTCTCATCCGTATAATTACCCTACACAAAAAGTCACTAAAACTGCCCTTGCTACAGAAAGGATCTTAATATGATTCTATTTTTTTCTTCTGTGTTTTTTAATAGTCATTCGTCCGACATTAAGTATCACAAATAAAAACGAATAAAAGAATACCGCATCGAAAATAAAATATACCCATCGCAAATCAAAGAAATCGCCATATCCATGCCCAAGCAAATCCGCACAACTTGCCATCCACGGATATGGAGGATTAAGCGCGCTATCCACATAACCGCTAGAGATATATCGCATCGGCCATCCGCATGAAAGATTGTCTATTTCCGTTTTGTCAAACACCTCAACCCTTTTATACGCAGTAGCTATAGTAAAAAAAATCGCAAAAAACATATAAGAACAGGTTAATTTGATTTTTTTTAAATATAGTTTTCATAAGAAATCTTTAATTAAACCGCGCACATAGTTTAAATATACAACGACACCAATATTACTAATATTTTTTAAATAATAAACAGCTGTTCTTACGATAAATGATAGAAATAAGATTATCCAGATAAATGATTCCTATCCAAACAGCCCACCTGCATATTTTTCTCCACCATTCTTCTCAAGAAAATCTTTTTGCATTTTTGCCAGCTTTTTCCTGTCCATCTTCAGATAATCCTTCTTATCCTTTTCTGATTTCGCAATCAATGCCCGATCAAGAAGAATGATTTCTTCCTTTGCCCGAAGTGCCATTTCATTGAAACCCACTAAACACATACCAGCAAGCGAACGCACTCGCGAAAGCGCCACATAGCCCATACCAAATTCAAAAGTTTTACGTAAATCAATCTCCGCCGCGTCCAGGCTCATCCCTTGACTTTTATGCACCGTAATTGCCCACGCCAAGCGAAGTGGCACTTGTCTCACCGAAGCGAGTATTTCCTTACCATCTTCAATCACCCACTGTTCCGGACTAGCAATAATCAAATCGCCAGAAAAAGTTTCAACAACAGGATAACCACTATCCTCATCAAACGCCATCACTTTCCCCAAAGTTCCATTAACAAAACCTTTATTAAAATTATTTTTCACAAACATAACTATCGCACCTACCTTCAGCCCCAACGCTTGAGGGGCCAGACAATAACCTTTTCTCAAACTCTCTACCAAATTATGGACTCCATTCGCCTCCATTTCAAACACGGACTCGTCCTTATCAAGCTTGAACAATTCTTGTAAATTATATTCAGCTACATCAAAATTATGCGTATGCAACTTAGTCGGCTTAATCTCTGACTTCACAGGTTTATTGATCCGCTTTTGTAGAATCGCTAAAGTTTCTTCAGTTACAGAAGCATCTCTGATATCCTTCAAAACCCGCAGAAATTTCTTATCAGACTGCCGATGTTGTTCTTCTAGATAACAAACTTTCAAATCCATATTATTCCAAATCCAAGATTCCGTCACAAACCGCCCGTCTTTACCGCCACGTTTGACTGGAGGCAACTGGAAAAAATCACCACAAAAAATAACCTGCATTCCACCAAAAGGACGCATATCCTCTTTGAAAAGCTTACAAATTCGATCCACCAGATTCAACTGTTTAGCACTCAACATCGAAATCTCATCAATTATAATGACTTTTGTGAACGCCACACTGCGTGCCAAATAATCTTTCTTTTTAAGAACATTCATATGGTCAGTGTCCAAATCTTCCTCAATCCCCATCCCGCACCAAGAATGAATCGTTCGCCCGCCCAAGTGAGTCGCCGCAATTCCAGTAGAGGCAGTAACAGCCACCGCGACTCTATTTTGCTTGAGATATTCTATATATCGAGTCAGCAAAAAAGTCTTCCCCGACCCCGCCGGCCCAGTCAAAAACACATTTTTTCCTGTTTTCAATATTTCTAAGGCTTCTTTTTGTTTCATAATATACCTTCCTCAATAAAACAATCAGTTTATCATACTTCCTAAGGATAGCACGAACAGCCATAAATTTCCATCTCACATTCCTCACAACTGCGTTGCACTATAATCCCCTCTAATCTTCGTCTTTATTTTCACCCTGAAACAAGAATAATATTGCTAACACTGCGACCTCTTTATAAAACATAAATTTTCCAAACAAAAAACCTCTGCCAAAAAGAGGCTTTTATTCTAATTGAGGATTATTTTATTAATCTTATCCTAATCCCCAACACACCACATTGTTGCTCTTCTTCCGGAGTATAAATTTCATACATACTACCTTTGAGATAGTCTTTCTCATCCTCTTCATATCCCAAATATGCCGCCGGCAAATCCTCGATCAAATCCGCAAATTTTTTATAAAGCAGGAGCCCAATCACTTCTGTTCTGATTTTTTCCTCCGCATTCGTCATACTAGAAAATTCTATCTCATCCCCCACGCCAACCTTCCGCCTTTTCTCATCATAAATACGGAGCTCAAGAACCTTGTCGCCGTTCTTCATTCTCTCAAACGGCTCAGGTTGTAATCTCATTTGATGTAGCATAATTTTAGATTTAGATATAATAAACTTTTAAATCTTAGCCAGAAGCTCCCTAAGCGGACGATATTCTTTCGTCTCTTCGATTTCCCTTTTATGGTACTCGCCTTTAGTGAAAAATATTTTATAGGCCTTGGCATCACTATGTGAAGTTATAATGCGATATTCGTCATCGATAACTTCCAACGCCGCACAATTCTCCAATGCAATAGCGACACCCGAAGTCTTTTGCATCTTCTTCTCCAGCGCTGGAAGCCTTTCTTTTTCATAATCATAATGGGGGCAATGCAACGCTCTAATATAACCGAGACCTGAAACTTTTATATAACCGGCTTTACCATCCTCGACTTTTCTAACCGAATCACTAAGACCGTCACGAAACCAGCAAATCGAACCGGCACTGACCCCCGCCATCACGATCCCCTTTCTATAGGCTTGTTCAAATATCTTATCGACCCCGAGTTTCCGCCACGTTTTCATAAGTAGCAAAGTATTACCGCCCCCGACATAAATGACATCCGCGCCCATAATTTTCTCAGTCATCATTTTCTTGCTCAGTTTCTCGCGCGAAAGCAGCAGCACATCAACTTCGCATCCGAGACTACCGCCGAAGTGCCTATTTACATCCTCAACATAACCAAGAGCGTCTGAACTAGCCGTAGGAATGAACAGCAGCTTCGGTTTCTTCTTTCCCGTTAGCCTGACAATCTCCTGGTCAATTTCCATCGTCTCGACATAATACCCCGCCCGTCCGATTTCCCCTCCACCGATGGCAACTATCTTTCCCATGTATTTAAATTTAGATAAATCTAATCCCCCGTAGAGACGCAATATTTTGCGTCTAATTCGCCACATCAAAATTTTCCATCCCGCGTTCATAGACGCATAATTATGCGTCTCTACCGCCAAACCCGCTTCTTATTTACCTCCTCCTTCTCCCGAAAAGCTTTCTCTAAATCAATATCATAGCGATTAGCGATAGAAAACACAAAAATCATAATGTCAGCCATCTCCTCGCCCACAGAAGTTGTCTTTGAATTCTCATCCATCTTCATCTTCTCCGCCTTACGAATCGCCTTGAAAAGCTCACCCGTTTCTTCACCCAAATGAAGCGCCCGTTGCAAAGCCGTTTGATCCGTAAAACCGCGCTCTTTTTCCATTTCAACTACATAGTCTTGAAAATCCTTTAAGGTTGGATTCTCTCTTAACTCAAGCATAGTTTTGTAATTATATATATTATAGTTATAAGTCGCAACTATCAGAAAGAAAACTATAAAACCCCTCTTACCTTTCAAGATGTCCCGACAATATGTATTCTTTTTTATGTTGGATGATTTGCCTATATTTTTTATAGCTATGACTATACTGAAAATGACTGGAATAACAACCAAATATGCAAGAATATACCGATTCTTCAACAAGCTTATAATACTCTTCATCGGACTGATACTGATATTCAGACTGGAATGGCTGATATTTGAATAAAATATTCGGCTTATACCTATGGCACTTATCAACCTGATTAATAAGATTCTATCAACGTTGCGAAGCGATACTGTTTTCTTGGTCACTTCTTCAGGTAAATGAGCTTTTTTGCTATTTTATCAATATCGCTATCCCTACAATCATATTTAATCCCCCGGATTCCCAGTTCAGACGCCACATCCACATTTTTCTCCGAATCATCAAAATATATAATTTCCGTATCAGCAGGAAGAATCTTTTTCGCCATCTCATACATCCTTAAATCAGGCTTTCTAAATCCAACTTCATAAGATTTTATTATCTCATCTTCTGTGAAAAAATTATTTATATTGTGATATTTCGACACCCCCTCCCAATGCAGAGGAGAAATATTTGAAACTATGACTTTCGAATCATCTTTTATTAATTCCAGAAAATGAGAGATTTTCATATTCTCGGTAAAGATATCCGACCAATCCCTGGCAAAATCTTCATAATCCATATCCAAACGCGTCCGCTTTCTAACTTGCTCAAAAAACTCCGATGAACCCACAACGCCCGTTTCATAGTCGATAAACAAATTCCTGCCATCAACATTCTGATCAAAGATTTTCCCCCTTATTTCCTCGCCTCCGAAAGGAGAAAACTTTTCAAGCCTTCTAATAGCTATACCGAGATCAAAATCAACCAAGACTCCGCCTATATCAAAGATAAAAGAATAATTCATAGATATGTTATTATTTTATTTATTGATTATAGAATACAATATACCGAGGGAATTTATAAGCGTTTTTTATGCGCTCCTTCACAGTGTATATATTCACCTCAAATGTTTCCGAGATTTGCTCTTGCATTACCCAAATATTTTCATGTTCAAAATCATCGCAAACCCCCTACGTCCCTATCTTTTTACCGACAAGAGCGTAGTGACTAATGCCACCATTTGATCTTTTTTGTCTGGACTGCTTTCTGCGATTAAAAGAGTGAGTGCCGTGAGTGCGCTTGGGTTAATATTCCTCGCCCCTTTAATTCCCGCCTTACGCAAAAACCAAACAAAAGCAAACGCGCCCGAACGCTTATTGCCGTCAATGAATGGATGGTCTTTGATTATAAAATAGAGAAGATGGGCAGCTTTTTCTTCGGCGGTCGCATAAAGTGGCTTGCCGTCGAATGACTGCATCACATTACCCACGATGCCCTCAACGCTTCCCAGCCTTTTCTCCTGCGCAAAAAGTTCCGTCGCTTCGCTCTTTTTGATCAATTCCCCGCGCAGATTTGCGATTGCCTCGATCAATTCCACAGCGGAAAATTTAATTACCTTCTTGGTTGTACCCGCGGAAGCAAGCGACTCTCTGTCGTAAGCGTCCAACACTACCCAAGTTCCGGCAAATTCCTTAATAAGTTCCAGCACCGCTTTTGGGTCAAGCATAATATGCTCGGGCAAAAGACTTTGAACGCTGGCGACCGCTTGCATAAATACATTATAATTCTTCGCGATTTGCTTGCGGTTAATGGTATAGCCTTTGACGAGATGGTCTTTTAAGGTTTTTGTTGCCCACTGGCGAAATTTTGTGGCGATTTTTGAATTGACTCGATAACCGACAGAAATAATCATATCCAAATTGTAGTGCATAACCTCACGTTCGACATCTCTTTTTCCTTCTTTTTGAACTATCTGGAATTTCCGGACAGTTGACTTATCGTCAATTTCTTTCGTTTTATAGATATTTTTTATATGTTCATTCACAGTGCGCACATCCACCCCGAATGCTTCTGAAATTTGCGCTTGCGTTGCCCAGATATTTTCATGTTCAAAATCACCGCGAAATTCTATGGCTCCATTTTTCGCTTGATAAATTATTAGACTGTTCTCTGTTTTTTTATTTTTCATATACTATTTTACGTAAAACATTCTATTGATTTTCAGCTCATCGCAAACTCTCGCTTTTTCATTAAACAAAACACGAGCACATTCTGCAAGAAATATAACATAATATGAGCCTTTAGTCTATCGCCCACACAGAACTAAAATCTCTCTAATCTATAAAAACAACGCCGGTATAAGCGATTACTTCACCGGCTCTATTAGAAAGACTCGCCTCTCCAGGGGCATAAACTCCGAATCTCAATCTCCAAGACAACTAAAATAAAACACACATAAAAATGCGTGTTCTATTTTAATTGCTCCACTTAGTGGACGAATTCAGAACTGCTAATTGGACCCAAATAAAGAATGAACTTCAATTTAGTGGGATATTAAACCTTTTTCCAAATCTTTCTTTTCAGGACTAATTTCAGTATTTAAAAATTCCAAACAAAACTGGCTCGAGCAATCTACGTATTCAACAACTAAAAAAAGTATCTCTTGAGGTGTAAGCGAAGATCTATTTCCACCGATATATTTAATTTCTCCATTCATCCCGTTCATAAACCATTTTGTCTTTTGCTTATGATAATCCCCGTTATGAACCACCTCTTTATCTCTATATTCTGTTATATAATCATCAATCGCCTCTATTTTCCCAAAACAACATTCCTTAAATTTCAGTATTGTTATATCCAAACCATCATACTTTTTTAAGGATTTATAAAATTCAGTTATAGAACTATTTTTTATACCCCTCCAAGCAAAAATCCAAATTAAAAAGACACTATATCTATCCAAAAATATCTTTGTGTATACATAAAGCGTCTTTAAATCAGTCTTATTTTGACTGGTCAATTTGCTGGCCTGTTCGCATAGGCTTTGATCAGTAGTACCCTCTTTCTGTAATTGCCTTTCTACTATTATTGATGATTGTATATTGTTTGTAATTCTTTCCACAACAGATTCAATATCTACAAAAGTATCCAACACTCCTGAAAATCTTTTATTAAAAATATTTTCCTTATACAGTCTCTCAAAGCCTTCATTTCCCACCTTAAGATTTACATCTTTTGAAAAAGAATTAAGGATTTCTTTCAATTCATATGTAAATTTTGTTGGCTTAACTGTTGGTAACATATTTTTGGACTAGCATTAATAGTGAATTACAGCTGAGCAGGATATCAAACCTATTCTCTAGTAATCAATGTTTTCAGTAAAATCAAATAGCTTTTCCGATAAAGCTTCTATTTCCCTGATTCCCCTTTTTATAATTTTTATAGTAATCTTGTACCTTTTAAAGGCTATCAATCCATTATCTTTACTTGTAGTAATCTCGACTCGAACATACCCTTCTTTATCCAAAGTATACCATTTTGCGTGAGCAATTTTATTTCTCAGGGTAGCCAAATTTTCCAGTCTCGTCCTTATTCGTTTGAGTTGATTTATTTTTCTCCCCCTTTTTCCTGCATAAAAAATTCTTGGATATGCCAAATCATAAAATAGCTCTATTTTAGGCCAAAGCCTCAAATTTTTTATAATTGTATAACCCTCATAATGAGCATCATCAAAGACTAAGTCTGCAATCGCATCATCAAGCTGATGCTCAAGATCGCTAAAGTTCATCAAAAAATAGCCGATAAGAGGTGCATACTTATCGCTCTTTTTATTCATTGGATCATCATCGCAACAAGAATATTGTTCTAACTCTTCAGATTTAATTTCTAAGTTGTTTTTCGGTTTGTTTTTGGCTTTCATAATTGTTTAATTTATTGTATTTTAGCATTTTATAATGTAAAGTAAAATAAAGTAAATTATTAGATTTATGCCAGAAATTACTAAAAAACCAGACAAATACAAATTAGACAGAGAAAGCTTAGGCGAAAATAAGTATATAGATGACAATTCCCTATTCGTATACTATTGTATTTCGCGAGACTTTTTTAACGGTAAAAATAACCCAATTAGTTTTTTATACCTTGCCTCTATAGTGGTCGGGGTTGTCAAGACACGGAAATTGATAAATTTAGATGGAATCTTGTTGATAAAAAGTTATTGAAAATGGACTTGTTTTGGGGTTAGATAATTTAAGGATTGATGTCGACGCTT